>Ga0265594_1001234_pt1 | contig 20060 bp, 19 predicted proteins | sample saktaG_11_FD_190147 | JGI IMG/M metagenome (GOLD analysis project Ga0265594, IMG submission 190147) | Saline water microbial communities from Sakinaw Lake, British Columbia, Canada - sak_2011_5_24_80m | ecosystem: Environmental > Aquatic > Non-marine Saline and Alkaline > Saline ... | reverse complement strand
TTCAATTGAATAAATTCTAACTCTTGGTGGTTTTTCCTCCAGTAAAGTCGGGAACTCTACTACTTTAGATTCAGGAATTATTATATCTCCAAAGCCGATGTCCATTTGTAATCTTTTTCTTGCCTGACCCAAAGTTGCTTCTATCTTGAGCCGTATTCCTTCATAATCAGCATCTTCTTTTATCCGTTCAGAGGTTATGGATGAAGAATTGAATTTGATTCCATCATCACAATTTACCTTAGCAATATCTCTAAAAATATGTTCAATTTCGGCAGGATCATTTTTTACCTGTTCTGCAAGAAAATCGATGTCTTTAGTTGGACGCAACACTGGTATCTTTAAACAGATCAATAGAAGTCCTCCTTTTAACACAAAATGATCGGAGAACTTGGAAATTGAAAGGCGATACAAAAATCTTTCCTGAAAATATCTTAGTAGAAGAGCATCAAAATCAATACCTTCAGCTCTTACTATATTCATAAGTTTTGCTCTTATTGAAGCTGCTTTGTTTTTAACTTCTTTTTTCATTTCTGCTTCTCCTAAATCATAGCATTTACCCAGATCTCCATTAGTGCTTTAACTCTGCAGATTTCGGCATATTCAAGCAGTTTCTCCAGATTGCGGTCTTTGCGTTTAAGATATTCAGATAGCCCTTCCTTGGCTATATCGATTCCCAGCTTATTTCGATATCTAAAACAGTCGCAAACAGTTTTTTCTGGGCAATAGATGCTAATCTTTTGATCCATAATTATTATTTTATCAATACCTGCTTCAAATTGTTTTTTAGAAAAATAGTAAAATTCAACAGGTGGGTATTCAATTCTAGGCCGCCAGGACTTCCGGTGAATTGCCATGGATATAACCGAAGGGTTAAAAGTTGTCAGTTCATAGTAAGAGAGAGCTGAAAGCAGACAAATGACTCCTTCTTTTACAGCACAGGCGAGATCAATAAAGCTCTGGTTAGATATAACCAGTGTATCTGCAAGTCTATAAAGTCCACTTTTTACTTTGATGACTATTCCTTTATCCAGGATGCTTTTTATATCACGTGGATGAATACCCTCAGCCAGAATATCTTTAGACCTGGCGTAACCATTACGTGTCTTGAATATTTTTATAATCTTTTTATTTTTTTTATTCATCATGTCCTCTTTGGATATTTTCATAGTCATATTATAATATATGCCGATGTTTTTATCCAATAGTCTCAAAAGAAAAAGTCCAGATGTACTAGAAGTTTTTGATTTTAAAGACAGTAATTTTTATACTAGTTACCTAAAATTAAGATTTATATTATTCTTTTTAGCGTATGCTTTGACAAGTGATGTAAGCATTGCACCTTTATTCTTTCTAATTTTCTCAGTTATATAAAAATTTTTACTAAATTTGTATTGACAAAATAAAATACAATATTGTATTATTAATAGTAATAGGTATTATTATTAATAATATATATAAGGATTTAAATATAAATAATAGAATAACCAAACAGCGCAGGATTATACTTAAAGAAATAAAAAGTACCAAGTCACATCCAACTGCTAATATGATCTTTGAAAATGTAAAAAATATAGTTCCAAATATTAGCTTAGGGACTGTTTATAGGAATTTAGAGATATTATCTAATGAAGGTCTAATTAAAGAATTAAAAATTGACACCCGCAAAAGAAGATATGATGGAAATATTAATGAACATTATCATATAAGATGTATAAAATGTGGGAGAGTTGATGATTTGGAACTTAAAAAAGTTTATAAAATAGAAGATTTTTTTATAAATGATAAAAAATTTAAAATTATTGGGCATAATGTTGAATTTTATGGATTATGCCATGATTGTAAAAATAAAAAATAAGTCACACAAAAAGTTTACAGGCTTATTATTAATAATATAAAAGAGAATATAAATAAAAAGAAGGCAAAAATGGAAGGTAAAATTCCACTTCTTGGAGAAAGATTTCCAGAATTAGATGTAGTTACAACATTAGGTACTATGAAAATCCCTGATAACTTTTTAGGAAAATGGTTCGTATTTTTCAGTCATCCTGCAGATTTTACACCTGTATGTACAACAGAATTTGTTGCTTTCCAGAAAAGATATGGAGATTTCAAGAAACTTGATTGTGAACTAATCGGACTGAGCGTAGACCAAGTTTTTTCACACATTAAATGGATTGAATGGATAAAAGATAAACTAGATGTAGAAATTACATTTCCAGTCATTGCAGATACTGGCAAAGCATCAAATACATTAGGTCTAATCCACCCCGGGAAAGGAACAAGCACAGTAAGAGCTGTATTTATTGTGGATCCTGAAGGGATAATAAGAGCAATTCTTTATTATCCACCTGAGCTTGGTAGAAATATGGATGAAATATTGAGAATGGTAAAGGGATTTCAGATTTCTGATAAAAATGGTGTAGCTATACCTGCAAATTGGCCTAACAATGAACTCATAAATGATGAAGTAATAATTCCACCCCCTACCGATGTGAAAACTGCAAAAGAAAGAATGAAAAAATATGATTGCTATGATTGGTGGCTATGTCATAAGAAATTATAAGAGATAAAGGAGTTGAATAAAATGACAGAAAAATTACAAATTTATAAGTGTCAGGTATGTGGAAATATTGTTGAGATGGTACATGAAGGCAAAGGTAAGCTTATTTGTTGTGGCAAGCCAATGGAGCTCTTTGAAGAAAATACAACTGATGCTGCAGTTGAGAAGCATGTTCCAGTTATTAAAAAAACTGATAGTGGCATTAAGGTAAATGTAGGAAGTATTGCACATCCAATGGAAGAAAAACATTATATTGAATGGATTGAGTTAATTGCTGGCAGAAAGTCTTATAGACAATTTTTAAAACCAGGTGATTTGCCTGATGCAGAATTCTGTATTGAATTAGATAATGCTACAGCCAGAGCATACTGCAATATTCATGGATTATGGAAAAGCTAGGTAGAAATGATAAGTAAAAAAATGGAATCAGCTATTAATAATCAGATAAATGCAGAGTTTTACTCGAGCTACCTGTATTTATCAATGTCATCATATCTTCAATCAATTAACTTGAAAGGTTTTGCAAACTGGATGCGTATTCAGGCACAGGAAGAATTATATCATGCTATGAAGTTTTATGATTATGTAAATGAACGTGGTGGAAAAGTGCTTGTAAAGCAAATTGAAAAACCGCCAACAGAATGGGATTCTCCATTAGCAGTATTTGAGTATACTTACAAGCATGAACAAAAAGTTACATCGCTTATTAACAACTTAGTTGATTTAGCTATTAGCGAAAAGGACCATGCTTCAAATTCTTTTCTCCAATGGTATGTAAACGAACAGGTGGAAGAAGAATCTAATGCTGATGAGTTAGTACGGAAACTTAAAATGATGGCAGATACAGTTAACGGCCTATTCATAATTGACCAGGAACTTACAAAACGTATTCCACTTTTTACATTCCCACAACAAGCAGCAGGTAATGCTCAATAATATTATTAATAAAAATAAGTGTTAAATCAAAATTACACAAAAATTTTTTTATTTTTTGTGCTTTATATAATTATTTCCGAATTTATAATCCCAAGCCTTTTTTTTGCAGCTAACTATTTAGGCATATTTTTCTCTGCGCTCGCTTCATTATAAGAATTTGTCTGGAAAGATTGGGGATTTAAAACCTTATACGAAACTTATAAATCCATAATGATAAAAAACAAAAAAAGTAGTGCTTGACGTAATAACTGATCCAGTTATTACCTGTGTTATAGTATGTCTTTTAATTTTAACCCTAGACCATCCTATAACTGGAATTAATGGTATTAGAACCATCATCCATTTACCAAATAATATAATAAAAGTTATAATAATAAAAGTCATCCAGGCAGTATGAATACTGATTTTCCAGAAATAAGTTATAATACCAATAGTAATAGTTGAGATTATAGCTGCTAAAAACATAGTCTTTAAAAACGGAGGAGCTTCTAAAATATATAAAATTGTAAAGCAAATTATATTACTAACAGTAGTTATAATTAATGGCTTTATTCTATTTTCCCTATTCGGAATATGCAGATCATCTATTAATTTCTTTCTATTTAATATATATACATATAAATAAGGAATTATCATTGTAAATGTTAAGCATAAAAAAGCCCAACCCAGCGCTTTTATGACATCGCTTTCAATCGACAAACAAATGATAATTAGTATCGGGATAGAAATAACCGAACCATCAAATACATAAGATAATATCTTTGCAAATTTGTGCATATTTCATAATATATTTTTAATAATATTTTTTCTGAAGCCTATAAAAATAATCTCAACAAAGAATAAAATAAATACCATTAAAACTCTACAAGTTCCTTTTTGTCAATATCATATACTGAATCATGGGTATCCAATTTTTCCTTTCTCATGAATTCAGGAACATCATTTGTATATTTACTCATTCCACATTTTTCATTAAATTCTATTTCCAGTTGCAGTATTTCATTACCTATTTTACATATATCTTCTTCATTTAGATTAACGCCATATTTAGAATTTAACATTTCTACAGATGGCTTAAGTCCCCTATCATCACCATGAGTGGCAAGAGTTATAAAAAGGCATAGACCTGTTGAATCCAGAAAAGCTGTGGATTGCTGAAACTCCTTTGAGAGAGCTGTCTTACCCTTAGGTTCCAGAGGACTAACATCTTTTCCAATTTTAAAGATTTCATCTGCTATAGTATAACCTGCTGTATGGTCAGCCCCCATAGGACTAGTAGCATATGTTGTGCCTATTCCTTTAATGCCCCTGGGTTCATATGCCGGCATTCCCTGTCCTTTTACATGCGGTATCCTCTTTACACCAAATGCAGCTCCTGCTACTACACACCCACTGGCTACAATTCTACCCAGCGGACTATCCTTTTTTATCTCTTCCAGTAGTTTTACTGCTCCTTCTTTATCTCCAAAATCTATATACCCGCTTTCCATAATAACTGCAATTGTAACTCCAATTTCAATACAGTCTATTCCAAGTTCGTCACATAATCTGTTCATATAAGCTATATAATCCAGGTCATCAATACCACAATTTGCTCCCAGTGCCCATATACATTCAAATTCAAATCCACCAGTTAATTCTTTTCCTTTTTTATCATTGTAAGTATTAGAACATTTAATTATACAGCCAGGCATGCATGGATGAGTTGGATTTGCACCTCTATTTAAAATTGTATTTCGCAGTGCTTCTCCACCTATTTTATCTACTCCTTCAAACTTTCCAGATGAGAAATTCCTGGTGGGAAGAGCCCCACTCCCATTTATAGCACCCATACATACATTAGTCCCATAATCAGGCAGAGACTTGGAAGTGACCTCGGATTTCTTTAATATATCTGTAAACTCTTTGGCATTTTTCATAAAATTATCTTTATCTATATAATCTACCTTAGTTTTTGAAGGTTTTTTTACTACAACAGCTTTTATACCTTTAGATCCAAGAACAGCTCCAAGGCCTCCCCTTCCGGCCTGCCTTGTAGGTTTTCCATCAATATCAGTTATACATATACACGATGCAAGATAGCCCTTTTCACCTGCGGGGCCAATGATTACAATACAAGCATTGCTGCCAAACTTATCCTGTAAAGTCTTGGTTGCTTCATAGGTTTGTTTACCTTTTACATCTTCAATAATGTGTAAAGACACTTTAATATTATTATTACCCTCTTCTTCAGAAATATCTTCAATGCAAATTACATTTTCTTTCTTAGATTTTCCTTTAATTTTAATAAGTGCAATTCCCATCTTAGCAAGATAAGTTGCAAGTGTTCCTCCTGTATTAGTTTCTTTTATGCCACCTGTTAAAGGACTTTTGGCACCCATTGAACACCGGCCAGAATTAGGACATGGTGTTCCCGACAGGAGTCCAGGAGCAATATAGAAATTATTGTCTTCGCTAAGAGGATGTACGCCAGGATCAGTCTCATTCAAGATACATTTCGAAGTTAAACCTCTGCCTCCTTTAAATTCCAAATCCTTGGGCAATTGTTTAATTTCTATCTTACTTTCCGCTAGATCAATATCTATAACTTTTCGGGTATCATTTTCTTTGTTAGACATTATATTTACTCCTCGCGTAAAATTTACGATTACTTTAAAATATATTTAAATATGTCAATTTTTTGTATATATGTGTATTCTAATTTATTAATTCACTAACTCAATCTGATTAATATTTTACCATAAATATCCTGTAAAATCCCCTGCGATAAAAAAACTAAACAATAACAATACCCAGTTTCTTTGCTTCCTTGATTGCCATTTCTTTTGATGGTGCAGCATCTATAATAGTTATTCTTCCGCCTCCCCTGTTTCTAGAATCAAGCATATACCTTCCACAATTTGTTCTTACAAAAAGCCTTTGTATCTCCGGGACATCAACTTTATTAATTGTAACTTTTATTCCTTTCCCCTTAACATAATTAACAACTTTTTTATATGCTTCGATATCATTTGTTTTAGCGCCAAATACAACACCCATCAGGATGCCTGGGACATTAATAGCTCTTCTTACAAAAAGATCATAGGTCAGTTCTATTTTTATTTCTTCAATCTCTCCCTCTAATAACTCATGCACGATGCGCCCCATATTCGTTGGCGAGCCTACAGCCATACTGCTTCCACCTACAACAACATCTCCAAATGGATTATCAATAGGAGGTGAATTTTTAATTATATTTCTCATATATTCTGAAGATTCTTTTTTAATATCAGCTGCCGATTTCCTTTCTTCACTTAAAACTTCCGAATCAACCCATTTATCAATATCTTCATTCTTATTAAAATAAGGTCTCATCCACTTTACGTTTATTTCAGTAATAATTGGAGCAGCCTTCTTGTGGACTTCAGCTGCCATGGATATCATAGCGTCAATATCAACATTAACCCTCATTGAAGAATTTAATGCAATTTTAGCAGCATTGTTACCTGTCGTTATAGCAGATGCTATATGATTTGCACATAATCCAGGAACCATTACCCTCGGCGTACATGGAACAGCAATTGTAGGCGACAGTGCCAGTACCATTGCATGCTCTATTTGTTTTGGAGTACCTTCTGCTACCTCTGCAAGACATGCCGCAGTAGCAGTAGAGCCTGCTCCATATCCTTCCATATTACATCCTGTTGTAGTCTTTCCTGATCTAAAAATTGTACTGACTTTCAGTAATACCGAAATACCCCGTTTTACTTTTTCCAGATCGCTTTCAGTCTCAATAAGTGCCCTAAGCAGTCCAGTATATGGACAGGAGTCACCAGTACCAGCAGCTGGTTGAAGTCCCATTTCATGATTGCCAACTTCAGTTGCAAGTGTATATATTATTGATTTATTAATAAATATATCATCAAGGACAGCACCACTTTTAATGCTACTTTCGTTTAAGTCTCTTGCCACTCTATCAAGTAAAAAACTATGCCCTTCTTTTAGCCCAAGTTCCAATGCTCTTAAATTATGATTAAATACATGCAATACTCTATCAAAGAATTCATTGATATTCCAACCAGTTTGAATCATTGATTCAGCAATTATAATATCACTGAGCTTTATGTTTATATCAGCTGCAGTATTTATAAGTTCACCAATAGTTGCTTTCCCTGCATGGATTTTTTTGTCTTTAAATTCCTTTAAAGCTTTATTTATGCCTGCATACTTTACCATTATTACCTCTGGCCATCCCCCCATCTTTTGCATATATTATGCTCTATTTCTAATAAATCCAAGATTTTACAAGTAGTATAGCTAATGATATCATCAATATTTTTTGGATGATTATAGAAAGCTAAAACCGGGGGCAGTATAATCCCCCCGCTTAAGGCAACTTTATGCATGTTTTCTATGTATCCCAGATGCAGTGGTGCTTCCCGAATTACAAGTATGAGTTTGCGCCTCTCTTTTAAGCATACGCTAGCAGCTCTTGTTAATAAATTATAGGGTGTAGCATTTGCAACAGCTCCCAATGTTCTCATAGAGCATGGTAAAACAATCATCCCATAAGTTTTAAAACTACCTGATGCTATAGGGGCACTCAGGAAATCTTCTGTGTATGCATAGTCTACCAGACTTTCAATTTCTTTAATGTCATATTTAGTTTCAAGCAACAATATCTTTTTTGCTTCAGTTCCCCAAGCAAGATGCGTTTCAAATACAGGATTCTTGTAAAAATACTCAATAAGCCTTATCCCAAAAATTACACCACTTGCACCTGAAATACCTATTATTATTCTTTTTTTTCTCAATTATCAATTCACCGCTATGTTATTAATTTACTGCTGTGCCTGTATCCTTGCTCACTTCTTTAGCACTTTTCAAAAATGGCTCTATTTTAGATGGATCTGGTCTTCTTGTACAGTATGATATAACAAAATACAGAATTATTGACAATGCAAGTCCAGGTATTACAGGATCATAACCAAAAGGTTCACCTAATATCTTCCATACAATAGCTATTCCTCCACCACCTATCATTGAAGCAATTGCACCAGCATTTGTTCCCCTCTTGAAGTAAAATGCTCCTATAATTGGTACTACTGCACCAGCAACAAAAACTGAAAAAGCAAAAATACATACCTCCATTATATACTCAAATTGCCATGCTAAAAACAATGCCAGTATTGCAATTATCGGTACAGCTATAATTGTAATTCTTTTAGCAGTTCGGTCACTTGGATTTTTAGCAATAGGCCTGTAATAATCCTGTGATACTGTACCACCAGAAACAAGTAGTGTAGTATCAGCACTGGACATGACAGCTGCTATTAATGCTACAAGAATAAAAACTCCAGCATAACCAGGTATTACTTCTTTTACTATCATAGGAAAAGAAGAATCAGGAGCAAAACCTTCAACACCACCAAAAAAAATAACTGCGCCAAAAGCTACAACAATTGCTCCAAAAGTTAAAAAGCCGTCAAAAATACCTGTATATGTAACAGCCAACCTTGCAATTCTTGGAGTCCTTGCAGCATAGCATCTTTGATACATAATTGGATCAATTATAAAAGGCAGTGTGAAGATAAAGAAAAACGATATTATCGTTTTTATATCAAAAACAGCCATTGGGTATAACATCCAACTTGTTTCCTCACTTGCAGCAATCGTTGCATGCATTTCTGACCAACCGCCTACACGCATTAAAACAAAAATTATCGCAAGAATTATACCTATTGATAAAATTATCCACTGAAAGATATCTGTCCAGGCAACAGCTTTTAACCCTCCCATCATTGTATAAGCTACGATAACTACAGCAGCTATAATCATTCCTATCTCAAAGCGAAGACCTGTAACTACATTAAGTATCCATCCAGCAGCCATAAAATTAGCAGCAGTAAGTCCTATCATATATACCAATATAAATACTCCGCCAACATATTTAGCTGTCTTTGAATACCTAAGTTCCAGTAAATCAGGAATTGTATACTGCCTTATATTGCTTATTCTCCTTGAAAGCAAAAAGGCAAAAGCATAAACTCCTATAGCTGTAGGGATGGCAATCCATATCATTGAGTATCCGCCTTCAAAGAAATATCCTGTGAACCCTATTACTACTCCTGCACCAGCCCAGCTGGCTAAATTAGTTGCAGTGGTTTGCCAGATTCCCAAGTTTCTTCCAGCAAGGAAGTAATCATCAAAAGACTTGCTTTTCTTAGTAAAAAATAACCCAATGATAATAAGAATAACCATATATATACTTAATGTTACATAAAAAGACACACCCATAATTCACTCCCTCCTTTAGGTAATTAAATAATAAACATTATAAACTCTTCTTTTTGCCACCCTTTCTAAAAGCAAATTCATAGATTAATACTGCAAGAGCAAGCACTATTTCTACTGCAATATAGATCCAAAAAATATTAGGTGCTCCCATTAAAATCACCTCCTCTCACTGGGCAATTAAAAAATTTACTATTATAACCCATACCTCTATATTTTACCTCCTTTCATTTTGTTATAAATTATTGAATAAATTACTTACTATATCCACCTCCTCTTCTTAAAAATTTAATCTAATAATAAATTAAAATTAATAACTGTTATTTCTCCTTTTTTATTTTAATTTTGAAAAAGCACTGTCCATTATTTTTATACCCTCTTCTACTTTATCTTTAGTGATATTTAAAGAAGGGCCAAGCCTTAGAACATGAAAGTAACTGCCAGATCTGCCTATAATTAATCCTTCATCCTTGCATAGCTGCATCATTTTTTCCGCTTCTTTCCAGGCTGGTTCCTTAGTTTTTCTATCCTTTACAAGCTCCAGTCCCCAGAAAAGACCTCTTCCTCTGACATCGCCTATTATATTGTATTTTTCTTTTAACTGTAAAAACTTCTCTCTAAATACCTTGCCCATACGTTCTGAATTCTCTAAAATATCATTTTCCTGAATATACTCAATATTTGCAATAGCAGCAGCGCATGACACAGGATTACCGCCAAATGTTGATACTGATGGATTATCAGTGCATGATGCCACTTTTTCATCAGCAATAAATGCTCCTAACGGAAAACCATTTGCTATTCCTTTAGCCATAGCCATAATATCAGGATCAACGCCGTAATGTTCTATAGCAAACATTTTACCCCCTGTCCTCCCAAATCCAGCCTGAACTTCATCAATAATCAAGAGTCCTCCATATTTTCTTGTAATCTCTGCTAACACTTTAAAATAATCTTCTGGAGGAGTTATAAGCCCCCCAACCCCCTGTATAGTTTCAGCTACAACACAAGCAATCTCACCAGGAGTCTGTGTCTGAATAATCTCTTCAAGATATTTTGCACAAGCCATATCACAATTCTTTGGAGTGGCATTAAAAGGACATCTGTAGCAATAAGCATTCTGGGTATATCTTATATTTGGTATATTTGTTGAGCCTGTTCTCCATACAGAACCAGAGGTTAGAGTTCTTGCAAGAAGAGTTTTCCCATGATAACCGCCTTGCAGTCCTATAACAGTGTCTCTATTTGTTTGTACCTGTGCAAGGTGTACAGCTCCTTCCACTGCTTCAGAACCTGAGTTTACGAAAAATGATTGTTTTAGTTTACCCGGAGTTATTTCAGCTAATTTTTCAGCTAGTTCCACTATAGGACGATTAATAAAAAAAGCCGATGTATGCTGAATTTTACCCAACTGATCTGCAGCAGCTTTTGTTATTTTTTCATTACAATGTCCTGATACAACCACCATTATTCCGGTATAGAAATCGAGATACTTATTTCCATCAATATCAAATAAATATTCGCCAACTCCTTTCTCGACGCACAGCGGTTCACTAAAACTTGTATGAACCGAAGGCATTAAATACTCCTTATGTTTTGAGATAAGTTCTTCTTTGTTATAATTTTTCACAATACACCTCTCTTTTTTATTTTTTTATTCAAATCCAACACGCTCATAAAGACCGTACCACTGTGGTTTTTCAAAAGGAATAGTAGCATCTATCCCTATTTTTGATGTTAAGATTTCACCCCTATCGATTATTGTTTGTGGAGTATTAGATTTCGCTGATGGATCAAGCAATCCTCTCATTTTACCTACTACGATAATATCCCTATCCCATTGAACTCTTGTGGCAATAGCCCATTCAACATCAAAAGAGTTGTAGATATCAATATCTTCATCAACAACTACAACGACCTTTATATCTCTTGCAGATTCAGTAGGAAAAAGCGTTGCAAATATAACATGATTTGGCTCTGATTCAGTTTTTTTCCCTATTTTGACAACTGCATGAAAGCGTGAACATCCGCCTGTAGTTAAATGTATGTCTATAACAGTAGGAATAGCAAATCTTACTCTTTTCAATAGATCAGTTTCACGCGGGATTCCGCCAAGATAAAAATGCTCAAAAGTATGTGGAAGAAGATCATGATATATTGCATCTTTTCTCATTACTACAGCAGATATTTCAATCACAGGGTTTTCCCTTGGAGGATTATCATATATACCTGAGTAATCTCCAAATGGCCCTTCTTCTTCTCTTATATTATTAATCATTCTTCCTTCAATAACAATTTCAGCATCTGCAGGATACTCTAAATCTACTGTTTTCCCTTTAACAATACCCAAAGGTTTACCTATTAGGGCAGCTGCTATATTCATCTCATCCATACCATCATTAACTAGTCCATCAGGCATAGCCCCTTCAAACCACACTGCTGGATGAGCACCAAAAATTATAGCTACTTCAAGCGGTTTATTTAGCTTCTCAGCTTTATTGAAATAACGAAGCAGGTGCCTCTCCTTATTTATCATTATATTTATCTTATTTCCTTCATTAACCATCATTCTTGCAAAGGAAATATTTCTTACACCTGTTTCCGGATCTTTTGCTAAAATTACTCCTGCAGTTATATATCTTCCATCATCTTTAATATAGTGTTTTGGAATTGGTAAGAATTTTAAAGGATTGATATTATCTTCTATTACTACTATCTCCTGAACAGGAGCATTACCAGCTTTAACAGTATTTAAAGGATTGCTTACAGCCTCTATTATCTTATTTTTAATGTTTTCTTTTGTCGTTCCTATTGCTTCTGCTATATTTTCTCTCTTAAAAAAAATATTTGCGACTACTTGCATGTCGTAGCCCTTTATCTTTTTAAAGAAGATAGTTTTTTTTGTATTATAGCTTTTCTCAATTTTCCCGATTTCTATTATTGGTGAAACTTCATCTTCTATATCAATAACATCATCCCTATCTCTAAGGTATTGGATGTAGCTTCTAAAATCCTTCATTAAATCACCTCATTTAATAATTTATATAGTTATTAATAACTTAATTTCTTTCAAACTCTGTTTTAATTTCATTCTCTTTTAAACATGCAATAATTCTCTTATTTAAACCTGGAGATTTGTCAGGAAAATCTTCCCTATAATGTATTCCCCTGCTTTCCTGTCTAAGTAGTGCAGATCTTGCTATTAAATTTCCTATCATAGCAGTATTGTATAAATCAGAGGTTGTATTGATGCTGACATTATCTTTTTTTCTAATTATATCCTCTGTAATATTTAAGACATTATTCAATCCATCTTTGTTTCTTACTACGCTTAAATATCGGGAAAATAATTTCCCTAAATTATTAGAAGTCTCTACATTTTCACTACTCTTATTAGAAACTATATTTTTTTCAATTTCTTTAACTTTCAAATCGACAAAACGATTATTACTTTTATTACGGCTGTTAGCTTTCCCCCCAGATATAAAATTAGATGCAGAATCTCCAGCCCTGTATCCAAAAACCTGGCAATCTATAAGATTATTTCCACCCGGACGATCAGCTCCATGTACACCTCCACTTGCCTCTCCTGCTGCAAATAATCCTAAAACTCCCGTTTCTCCATTTTTATTAATCATTATTCCACCATTAAATGATTGAACCATTGGTGCAATTTCAAGTAACTGATTGGATATATCAAAACCTATTTTTTTAAAAGTATTATAAATAACATAAGCCCTACCCTCTAACTCTCTTATTGGCACATGAGTTATATCTAAAAAAATACCGCCTTCCCCTGTACCATTTCCACACATAATTTCATTAAATATTGCTATATCTAAATATTTTGCAATTGTCCTACAGGAAAAAGGATAAGAAAATCTCTTTGCACGTAAAACATCTTCTGCTTTTAAATTATCTGGCAAATACTTCTCTAAAAACTCCTCATTTTTCTTATTTAATAAGCGTGGAGAAAATGACCATATATAAGAATGTATGATAAATTTTTTATCGGGATAAACCACTCCTGGACCAATTTGTATAAATTCAATATTTATAATTTTAGCCCCTGCTTTAAGTGCAGATATGTAGCCATAATATCCAAAGGAGCTGGCAGGATTTACGTTATAATCATATGCCCCGCCCGCACCTCCAGTTGCTAGAATAACAGCTTGAGCTTTTATAAAAATAAGCCTATCTATAGTATTAAATATTCCCCCGTGAACCACTCCATCAAAAGCTGCCAGATCGATTAATTTACAATTTTCAATAATATTTACTCCCTGCCTGTAATTGGCATTCTTTAAAACCTTTACTATTTCAAATCCTGTTTTTCCATTAACTGACATCGATCTTGCTTTAGTACAACCTGAAAGCCTGTATTGCCTTATTTTACCGTTTTCATGTGAGTCAAATTTAATTCCCAAGTCAATAAGATCATTTACCCTTAAAGAAGCTTCTTTAGATATAATTTCACATAACTCTTCATTTGCAAGACCCAATCCAGTTTCCAGCATATCATTCTTATATATTTCTGGATTATCACCATCATTTTCATAATTAAATGGAGCATTTATCCCCAATGTTTCAGATGCAAAAAAATTTGTACTCCCGCTAAATCCATATTTCCCGGCAGTAACAAGCATTACTTTTAAATTAGGATTAGATATTTTTACAGTTAGCGCTGCCCTGCTTCCTGCACCGCCTCCGCCTATAACTAAAATATCTGTAGCAATAAATTCCATAAAATCTTCCCCTCAAGATTTCATTCAATATGCTTTCTCATAAATGTTTTGCCCATCTTCTACTGATATATTCTTTGGATTAAATTTTAAAAGCCTTTTTGTGCTATTAACTGCTATTTCTGCCATTGAAGAAAGCTTATCTTTTGCCACTCCATAATCACTTAGCTTGTATGAAATATCAAGACTTTTTAAAATTCCTTTTACGATATCTATAGATTTTTTTGCTGCTTTCTTTACTGATAATGATGTGCAAGACTTATCTAATGCTGATGCAATATTTGAAAACTTTTCTTCAGCACAAGATAAATTATATTCCATTACCCATGGAAGAAAAACACCAACTGAACGTCCATGTGATAAATTATAATCTATCAGTGGGTATGCAAGTCCATGGGCACCACCTAGTCCTGCTCCACAAAAACCCATTCCTGCGTAAAACGCAGAATCCGCCATACCTTCTCTTGCTTCTTTGTCATTTTTGCCATTCCTGTAAGCTCTAATTAAATACTTTCCTGCATTTTCTATTGAACTTAAACTCATTAAATCTGTAAAATTGGAAGAGCCCTTGCTTACATAAGCCTCTATAGCATGACAAAGAGCATCTATACCTGTATCAGCAGTTACTTTTGGAGGTAAATCATAGGTCAGTTCATAATCTAAAATGACAACATCAGCCATATTGTACTCTGAATAAATTGCAACCTTTGCATCATTTACTTCATCTACCAGTACAGATGCCTGAGTCGCTTCGCTGCCTGTCCCAGATGTTGTGGGTATCAGTATCATTGGAAGCCCTCTCTTTGTTATCCTGTAAAGTCCAAGGCATTCTCTAACATCTCCCCCATTTGTTGCTGATACTGATATGGCTTTTGCTGCATCCAATACACTTCCGCCGCCCAGACCAATGATAAAGTCACAATTATTTTTATTTAAAGCATCCAAGCCTTTTTTAACAGTTGCAAGATCAGGATTTGCAATAACTCTATCCCAGATTACCAAGTCAATACTGCCGGTAGATACGATATCTTTAATTTTATTAGCAAAACCTAACTTGTAAATATTTGAGTCAGTTACCAGTAAAACCCTGCTCCCATTAAAATGATTTACCCAATAAGGTATTTCTTCTATAACTCCTGCACCAGTTAAAACCACATTGGGAAAAAATGTCTTTAAATTATTCATAATCTTATTCCCAGTTCCTTTATTTTATAATTTTCTGGAGTTCCATTCTTGCCCCATTTTCTAAATCTATAGTAGTCTTTTAACATTTCATTTAACGGCGGAAGATTTCCCTTAGCTTTTGAATGCAATTTAGCCTCTGATATAAACCTTTCTGGCAAGACATCATCTTTTCTAGATATTCCACATTTATTATTATACAGCCTCTTTAAATTAAATATCCTTTCACCTATTTTTAGCATTCTTTTATAGTCAAATTCCCATCCTGTAGTCAGTGAAAGCATTTCTGCCATATTTTTTACCTTTATGCCCCCAAATAAATCAAATTTACACAAGCTCAATGAATCAAATAAACACATCACATCCTGTATTAATGCTGTCTTTTCCCCTTTTTCTTTATAAGAAAGAGGGTCCATTGGTTTATATATACCAATTTCCGGCATTATAACTGTCCTTTCAAAAACGTGAGAAAAAGCTTGAAGATGACATGCTCCTCTATTTGATGTTGCAAAACCTACAGCTATTGAATTATATGCCCTGGGATCATGAGCTGGGAAACTCATCCCTTTTACCTGGGGGGCAAAACTTTTTGTTTCTTCTCCCCATACCTTAAATAATCCATTAAAACCAGTTGATAAGACTCTGCCAAAACCTGCATTAGCAGAAATAGACTCAATTATATCTAAGACCATATCCGGATCACCCCATTTTAAATGAATTCCACCTGTATCTTCCGGGCCAATTATTTTCCTGTCAAATGCTTCTATTGCAAACCCAATCAAACCGCCAGCTTCTATAGTATCTATGCCAATTTTGTTGCATTTCTGATTCATAAACTGTATCGCATTAAGATCACTTATAAGTAAATTACTTCCAAGCATTCCAATAGTTTCATATTCAGGACCGCCATTAACCCTTTCTTCTTTGTATTTACCATTCTTTACCTGAACAAGTCTTCCGCAACTTACGGGACAGCCTGCACAATTAACAGATTTTACAAAAATAGTACTCTTCATCCTGTCCCAGCAAATATTTTCTACTTCTTTCTTATAATCATCCAGTTGAAAATTTTTTATAGGGAAATTACCCATTTCCTCCTGACCTACTACCAAACTGGGTGTCCCCATCTCCCTTAATCTTTTAGTTCCACAGGTAAATTCAGGCATTAGTTTCTTTACATATTTTTTAAGATTAGCATCATCGTAAACAAAAGGTTTTCCAGTTCCATGAACAGCAATAGCCTTCAGTCTCTTGGAGCCCATAACAGCACCAAGCCCGCATCTTGCAGCTACTCTTGCTTCATAGCCGTCTGTGAAAATGCCAGCAATTAAACTTAAATTCTCACCAGCAGGACCTATGCATGCAATTCTTGCATCATCATGAGTCATTTCTTTTAAAATCTCTTCTGTTTTAAAAGTATCCAATCCAGCAATATTTTCTGCAGATTTTATTTCAACATTCTCATCTTTTATCCATAAATAAACTAATTCTGAAGATACGCCTGAAAATCTTATCGCCATCCAGCCTGCTCTCCGCAGCTCCCTGCCCCATTTTCCACCTACATTTGCTTCCCCCCAAATTCCTGTTAATGGCGACTTTGCCACAACTGTATGCCGTCCTGAAGATGGAGATATTGTGCCTGTTAACGGTCCCGCCAGAAACAATAAAACACTATCTTTGCCTAAAGGGGTGCAATTAATATCAGAATTATAGAAAAGTTCAAATGCTCCCAGTCCGCTGCCACCGATGAAATTTTGGATAGCCTTATCAGCTATAACTTTTTTTTCTATCTTTCTACTTGTAAGATCTATATCTAGTAAAAAATAATTCACTTTTTGCATATTTATTTTTTATTATATTTAGTTATTTTTTACTTACCTGTACTGTCCAACAGGTTTTTCTTACAGTATTTTGTTTAATAATTTTATCAAATTAAATCATTTTCCCTTATCAGGTCCTATTGATCCTTACAGCTCTCTCAGGGCAAACTTCATAACACATTCCACATCTATCACAAAGCTCATCATTTATAACAGCGCCAACCTTAGTAATGCTTATTGCTTCATACATACAGCTTTTTTTACAGACACCGCATTTATTACAGAGGTCCCTATTAATAGCAAACTGAATACCCGGATATTCCCTTTCAACTTCGGATGTCTTTTTAATATTCTCAAGTGCTAACCCTTTAATATCACCTAGGTTTTTGTAACCTTTAGCATCCATCCATGCTTCAATACACTTAACCCATTTACCAGTTATATCAAATCCTTTAAGCATTACTCCTGTCACTGTTTGTACTATAGAAGCACCAGCCATGATATAACTTACAATATCCTGCCATTTCCAAACACCCAACCCGCCAATAATAGGAATTCTTATTTCCTTTGCAATCTGAAAAACAGTCTTAAGCCCATAGCCAAGTAAATAGGGTCCTCCATATCCTCCTATGGAACCCCATCCTATTGGTGAAGCTGTCTCAATATCCAGCATTATTCCAGAAAGTCTGGCAGATAGATTTACAGCAGACGCTCCCTCAGCCTCCACCATTTTTGCAAGATATATAGAATCAGAAGTTTGAGGTGTTAACTTCACACTAAAAGGCTTTTTTAAAACGTTACTACATGCGTGTACAAACTCCTTTGTCAGATCTACTGCACCAGCTCCTATCTTTATACCCATATCAGCAGCAAAAGGACAAGAATTATTAAGTTCAACCCAATCAGCTTTTGTCTCATTTACCATTTCACACATAGTCTTCCATTCCTCTTTTGTGGACCCGGACAGGCTTGCAATAACAATTCCATCATCCTTTACTAAATCTTTAGCATCATTGACATCCCTCATGTAATCTTCATATCCAAACGAAGAACATTCTTCCAGTGATCGGAGTGTAAAGCTATCCGGTAACTTTTTTGGATAATCAGGATACTCTCTATAATTAAACAATTTAAATCTTGGTCTAGGGTATTTTCTGCCAATAGCTGCAGAATTACTAAATAATGATTTAGCAATAGCACCTGCAGCACCTCCTGTAATACATCTTTTAATTCTTTTTGAATCCCACGTTGGAGTTGCTGAGCCAACTATTATAGGATTTTTAAATTCCACTCCTGAAATCTTGCTCGTAAGATCTACCATCTATACCTCCCAAGAAACTTATTTATTTTTCTTAAAATCATATTTAGATAAATCTTTAAAATTATATATTTCCAATGTGCTAAGGCCATTTTTTATTTTTTTTAGAACCTTATCCTCTTTTTCTATAATTTTTTCAGCTTTTAGAATTACTTCTTCAAGATCACCGTACCTTACTACAACAACACCATCGCTGTTCCCCCTAATAACATCACCTGGCTCTATTACCACATTAGATATACATATTGGTTTATTTATAAATCCTGGTGTAACTTTTGTTGTCCCTTTAATACAAACACCAGAGGAAAAAACAGGGAACCCTAACTTAATTATTTCTTTCTTGTCCCTAACGCTTCCATATATAACAAGCCCTGCAATTCCCCTCTCAATTGCAGCATTTGTCATAATTTCTCCCCAGACACCTGCCTCACTAAACCCCTTAGCATCCACAATAAGTACATCTTCCTTATTTGCTTCATAGATTGCTCTATGGAGCATCAAATTATCCCCCGGTCTAAGCTCTACAGTGACTGCAGGGCCTGCTAGAGAAAAATTATCATCCAATGGTTTTATTATTGAAGGTAGAGCACCTCTTTTCCCATAAGCCTCGTGAATGGTAGCTGTTTGAAATTTCTTTATTTTATCTATTAATTCTTTTCTGGGTTTCCTCTTTACTTTAGATATATAATCCATTTTATTTATATCTTTCTACTATTTTTTTATTAATACTGATATTTTATTATTCAATCCCTGCTAGTAAATTCAATTTTTGCTGCTGTATTTTCAAAACAGCTGAATCTTTAAAATCATAAAAAATATTTTTTAAATTAATTACTTAAATCATTTTTTCATAGCTATATTTTTTATCAACTTTATCTATTGGCTCCCCTGCTTTAATCTCTTTAATCATTGCCTGTTCTTTATTAAATAACTCTTCAGCTTTACTTAAAACTTCAAACAGCTTTTCTGATGGAATAATAACAACTCCGCTTCCATCAGCCATAATAAAATCACCTGGCCTTACCTGAACTCCACCGCATTGAATTATTTTATTAGTTTCCAAACCCATAATTCTCTTTCTTGCTGTTACCGGAACAACTGCTCTTGCAAAAACAGGGAAATTAACAATTTTTATATCATCAATATCACGAAATGCTCCATCAATAACAACCCCTGCAACTCCCTTGCTCTTTGCTCCATAACTTAAAATCTCACCCCAGCATGAAACA
>Ga0265594_1001233_pt1 | contig 20060 bp, 24 predicted proteins | sample saktaG_11_FD_190147 | JGI IMG/M metagenome (GOLD analysis project Ga0265594, IMG submission 190147) | Saline water microbial communities from Sakinaw Lake, British Columbia, Canada - sak_2011_5_24_80m | ecosystem: Environmental > Aquatic > Non-marine Saline and Alkaline > Saline ... | reverse complement strand
CAGCTCCAGGAACTTTCGGATAGTTTATTTCTAAAGCATAAACAAAATTAGCTCCTAGTAATAAAAAAAGAAGTAAGAAGATAAGAATTAAGCGATGAACTTTAAAAACCATGTTGGCACAATGTCGTTTATTATTGGTATACGTTCAATAAGAAAGGGAATAGCCAAAGATTTAAGGGATATATCTGGTATTAAGGCAATCATTAAAACAATAAGTATAATTTCTAGTGGTAATTCAAATACTTGATCAATAACAGGGATGGGAATCCAATCAATTACCTCTATTATTAAAGCAAATGCAGCTAAAATCATTCCGGCTGGAGAAAAAAGAACATTCGTCGGTATTTTTTGAAACCAACCTTTTTTCTTTTTTGGAATAGTGATTGTGGTTGCTTCTTCTGCCATTATTGTTCTCTTTTAGCTTCTCTAATTTTCATTAGTTCTTCTGGTGCCGTTGTTATAATCTGTTCTTCAGCGTAAGAGGCCAAGACCTTTATTAAAACATGTTTTGTTCCAGCAAAGAAGATTCCTTCGCCAACAGGTGATTCAAGAAGAATCATCTTCTCTTCATCGGTAAGATTAAATGTTTCTTGAACAAACTTAATAGTAGCTGGACTTTGTTTCATTAAGAGAGCTAAGGAAGAGTTTGTAATAATTGGCCTGCCATAGTCCGATTTCATAAAGTCACTAACATCCTGTGTTATCGTTGTTACTCCTAGCCAATACTTTCTAGCTCTTTTAACTGTTCCGAATAAGAAAGAAGCACCATCTTCTTTTTTCATAAGTATCCAAGCCTCATCAATAATAAGTAATCTTTTCTTTAAAGAAGAAGTAATTGTTTTCCAGATATATCTTAAAACAATATACAAAGCCATTGGTCTCAACTCTTCTTCCATATCTCTAATTCCAAAAACAACTAATCGGCTTTTCATATCAATATTAGATTGTTTGTTAAAGAAGTTAGAATAAACACCTTTGGTAAATCTTTGTAATCTTTTAATTAGAGATTCAGACCCTTCCATTGTTAATAGAACGTCTTCTAAGTCACTCATTATAGGATAAGGTAATTCTTTACCCCATTCCTTTGGATCACTTTCAGGAGTAATATCTTTAGCGGCATAGGTTTCAGTGATAGCTCTATCCATAATACCATCTTCTTCAGAGGTAAGTCCGCCCAACATAACTCTCATTAATCCAACTAAGTTAATAATATTACTACGTAGAACATCTTCTGATAATTCTCCTTCTCTAGCTTCCGGCAAATCAAAAGGATTAATATTGTTTTTTGAAGACAAAGAGATATTAAAGAAAGAACCACCGACAGCTTCAGCTAAGAATCGATATTCATTATCTGGATCAATAATAATACAATCAACGCCGAGCATTAAATATCTTAAGATCTCTAATTTAACAGAGAATGACTTTCCAGCTCCAGAAGTAGCAAAGATTACTTCATTAGCGTTAGCTAAAGTAAATCGATCAAATAATACTAAAGAACTATTGTGTCTGTTAACTCCATAAAGTATTCCTTCATTAGAACTTAAATCAAAAGAGATGAAAGGGAAAGTACTAGATAAGGGAGAGGTATTCATTAAAGTTGTTACCATCAACTTATCCATATTGTAGGGAGAAGTACAAATGAAACCTTCTTTCTGTTGATAGAGAGCTGGTTTAATATAGATTAAACGTGATTCTAAAACAGACCTTAGATTAGTTTCAACACTTTTTAGTTCTTTAACGCTATCGCCATAGACAGTTATGTATAAGCTGAAACGAAACATCTTCTCTTGAGCTGTTTGTAATTTATCTCTCAAATCTTCTATATCTTGATAAGCAGTCTCTAGAGAAGGATCTCTAATTAGTCCCTTTTCTTCATTCTCTGCTATTTGAGCTTGAACTTCAGTAACTTTCTTTCTTAACTTCTTTAAGATAGTTTCACTTGGGACAGGGTGTAAAAAGAAAGATATGTCCATCGGAACATTCAGGTTTATAATAGGTGAAAGCCAGCCAGTGCTTAAATATCGAGGGTAGGAGAAAATAAAGTAACTTTTAGCTACTCTTTCACCAATCTTAATATTATTATTTTCAATCTCAATAGAAGAAGGGGCAACAATGTCAGCCACTTTTAATGGTTGCATATCAAATATTTCATCAGGTATTTCTTCTTTTTTCTTTAAAAAAGGTATTTTCATATATTTATTCTATTAATTCACTTGGTATTTCTGGATAATATCCTCTTTCAGCTTCTTCGGGATGATGTAAGCTCCAGAAAAGCTCAGCAATTTCCAGATTAGTTAATGGGACGGAATCTAGCCCACAACCTCTTAATCCAAGAATAACAAACTCAACTCTTTGTAATAATTGTGATTTTGCTCTTTCAAACTCTTCTTGGGTTAGTTGAGGTATTTTGGCAATGTTCTTTTTTTCTCTATCCTCAGAAATAGAGAAAGGAACGATAACATAGAATGTCTTTTGCATGATAGAGCCATTATCAATAATCTTACTGATAAAGGTTCGATACTCTGAGACTTGGACTTTCATTAATTCATTCTTTTCTTTTTCTTCAATAACTTTTAATTTGTCTAAGTAACCAGTCATATTCAATCGTCTTGATTGGATAAGAATCTGAGCTGAAAAATCTAGAGAGTTTAAGAAATTCTGGAATTGATAAAGAATAGCATTTTGTTCATCAGTTGATTTTAAAGCAAAGTTCAAAGAAGAAACCATTAAGATCATTCTTAATCCTTTATTTTTCAAGATAACAACATTATCTTTTAATTGATCAAATTCTAAAAAGTCTTGTGTAGATGGCATTTATTTTGTTTCTAATTTAGTGAATAATTCGTCTAATCGGCTCCCTCGAGAAACTTTTAACTCGCTAGTCTTTTCCTTTTTAATAAGCTCTTTGACTATTAGTTTTTCTTTTTTCAAGAATTTAGGTGATCCAGTTTTTTTATTCCAAAGATAAACTTTTGGTCGGAGAAAGAAAGTAAAGAAGTTAGCAACATACTGAGGAAGTGACGTTCTTTCAATTTTCATAAAAGATAAAGCTAAAGCAGTTCCCATTAAAATTATGATTAATATTACGGATATAAAAAGAGGGAGGGTGAAGTATAAGAAGACGGAGATACCGCCAGCAGTGCCAACAAAAATAAACTGTTTGAAGGTAAAAGGCCCAACTATCTTCGCTTCTTTTTCAATAAATTGTGGGACAGTGAATTCCATAATATTACTCTATAGATTCTCTATAGCTATCTTTTTTTCTAATCTCATTATTATTAGTTTTAATTAAAGAGTTGTTTTCTGGGGCAACTATCTTGATTTGATAAAGAGGATCTAATCTTTCTTTCAGCGGTAGAAAAACAATACTGGTTATATCATCAGTCATCTTGTCAGCTTTTTCTTTTGGGATATTAAATTCTCTTTGCAAAGTGTCAGAATATTTAATAGGGGAAAGTAATCCCAAAAAGACATAACCAACACTTTTAATAATACTGACGATCAAGTCTTCGTCAGAAATATCGTGGTTATTGCAAATATCTCGTATATTTTGCCCTATTTCTTCCGAAAAAGTGGCTCTTTGTAGTTCCTTGGGGACTTGTTTATATAACCCCCAAAGTTCCTCCTTTGAATAATTAAGCATTGCTATATTATATCATAAAAACAAAGCTTCTTACTAGTGGAAAATTATTTGACTAGAATATATGGTTATGGTAATTAAAAAGATAATAGTTCTTTGATAATAAGGAGGAAACATGTGGGTCTTAAATAAACGACAACAAGCTAAAAAATTATTGACAATGCCGATGTCTGAAATTATGAGAAGCCGTCCAAAAGAAATAGCCAGCTTGCTTGAGTCGCTAAACTTAAGGGAATGTGGAAGAGTTTTACAAAGAATCACAGATCAAAAAAGGTTTCCGATGATTTTAGGAGAATTAATCGCCAAAGGACATCAAGGGTCTAATATGGCACTAAATCTTATACTTGGGGGATATATCAGCCAAGAAAAACTTATCAGAACAATGCCACAGATATTCCCAAAAAATAAAAAGATACTTCTTAAACGTGCCGAAAACGTAAATAGAGGGCCTGATATTAAGAGGTTGTTTTTAAAAGAAGTGTTTTTTACAGAAGATCATTAGTTATAGTAATCTTAATTAAGGAATGTTGAGATGGGATATAAGTCAACGGGAGTTGATTGGGATGGTATTTTTACTTGGGCAAAAGAAGTTTATAAGAGAAATAGTATATTAAAAAGAGGAAAACCAAAAGAACCGAAACAAAAAGAAGAGCCAAAAAACAAAGGAGCTAGTAATTAAAATATTAGCTCTTTTTTAATTGCCAACTTTTTCTTTAGGAGGAGTAAAATCTTCTTTAGGTAGCTTTTTAAGAGCAGCAAGCATAAAGCTTCTCCAGATCGGACCGGCTAAAGAAACAGAAGCTTTTTTAGCCATTTCGGCATTATTGTTATTTCCTACCCAAACACCAACTGAAATATTAGGAGTATAGCCTATTGTCCAAGCGTCCCTATAATTATTAGTGGTACCAGTCTTAGCAGCTACTTGGTAGTCTGGGAAATATAATGAAGAATTATAACCGAACATTGGAGCTCTGGCATTATTATCAGACAGAACACTGTTTAACATTCTGGTTGCTTCTTCTCCTAAAACTCTTTTAGGAGTTTTGTTGTTTTGTTCAATAATATTACCTTTTGAGTCTTCTATCTTCAATATAGAAATAGCTGGATATCTTATCCCTTCGTTAGCAAAAACACCATAAGCAGAGACCATATCAAGAAGCTTTACTTCTCCTCCGCCGAGAACAATAGCTGGTCCATAAAATGAAGAAGGCTCATTTAGAGTTGTTATGCCACACTTCTTAGCAGTATTTATACTATTTTGAAGCCCAGCTGAATAGAGAAGCACCTTAATAGCTGGTATGTTCAGTGATTGAGCTAAAGCATTTCTCAAAGTTACTGGTCCTCTAAATAATCCATCATAGTTTTGAGGGATATAGTTTTTATCAGTACCCCATTCGCCAAAATCAGTTTGTTCGTCAATAACAATATCTTCTGGGGTATGGCCATTCTGAAAAGCGGTGACGTAAGCAAAAGGTTTAAAAGAAGATCCTGGTTGTCGGCCAATATTATAGGTGGCAATATTTAATTTTGGGTCAAACATACAATCTTTTCCGGAAGTACATCCTTCTGGGTATTGTTCCCCGAACCAATCGGCTGATCCTACCATAGAAAGTATTTCTCCAGACTTTGGGTCAATAGCTACCAAAGAAGCATTACGAGCTTTGTTGGCTTTATTCTTTTCCACACCATCTTCTACTGATTTTTCAGCTACTTGTTGTAAGTCCCAATCCAATGTCGTATATACTTTATAACCTTCTTCTTCTAAAAAGTTTCTACCATATGTTTCAAAAAGATATTCTTGAACATATAGAACGAAATGAGGAGCTTTAATTGTTTGAGATACTTTAGCAAAAACTATTTCTTGATTTTTAGCTTCTTCAGCTTGTTCAGAAGAGATGTAGCCCTCTTGAGCCATTCTATCTATAACATAATCCTTTCTTCCCAATAATCCATCTAAATGGTTTCCGAATGGACTATAATAGCTAGGTCCCTTTATTGAGGCAGCTAAAACAGCGGCTTCAGCAATAGTTAGCTCGCTAGCTGGTTTGTTAAAATATGTTTTAGAAGCGGCTTGGACACCATAGATATTAATTCCAATAGGAACTTGATTTAAATACCATTCTAATATCTGATCTTTAGAATATCGTCTTTCTAGCTCTAAGGTTAAAATCAGCTCTTTGACTTTTCTAGAGATGCTTTTTTCCAATGTTAAAAAAGTAGACCTTATCAGTTGTTGAGAAATAGTAGATCCTCCGTAAGTTGCTGTACCGGAACCAAGATTAAGTTTAACAGATCTTAAAATACCTAAGAAGTCTATTCCGTGATGAGAATAGAAATGAGAATCTTCAGTCGCAACAACAGCATTTTTAACATTATCAGACATTTCTGATAAAGGTATTATCTCTCTCTTTGTTTCTCCATAAAGTTCATAAAGAAGAACGTCCCCAGTTCTATCATAAATCTTGGTGGATTCAACAAAGGCTCTTTCAGTAAACTTCTCTGGACGAGGAAGATCTTTGGCGTAATAAATAAAAAGACCTAATCCGCTGAGAAGAGTTATCGCGAAAAGAATAAACAAACCAGAAAGAATCCAAAAAAGGATTCTTCTCTTTTTACTCCTTTTAAATATTTCTCTATAGAATTTTCTTATAGCCATATTAACTTGCCTTTGGTATTCTTTTATTCTAGAATAAATTAAGATGAAAATAAAGGATCTAACAATTGAAGAATGCTTAGAAAGATGGGGAGATAAGATATATCCATCTAAGGAAGAGTTCCTAAAAGAACTAAAAAAAAGAAAACTAACTATCTATCATGGAGTAGATCCAACTGCTCCTGATTTACATTTGGGTCATTCAACTAATTATCTTTTATTAAAAAAGTTTCAAGAAGCAGGTCATAAAGTAATTATCTTAATAGGTAGTTTTACTGCTCAAATAGGAGACCCTACTGGTAAAGACTCTACTAGAAAACCTTTATCAAAAAAGGATGTTTTAAATAATGCTAAAACTTACAAAAAACAAATAGGGAAGATTTTAGATTTTACATCAAAAAATAATCCAATAAAAGTTGAATTCAATAATAAGTGGTATGAAAAAATGGAGATAGCAGATTTTATGAAATTAATGTCTCATTTTACTTATGGACAGATGATTAAGAGAAATATGTTTCAACAAAGATTAAAGAATAATCAAGAGATAAACTTTACAGAATTTGTTTACCCAATGTTACAGGGCTATGATTCAGTGGCTATGAACGTTGATGCAGAAATTGGCGGAACCGATCAAATGTTTAATATGATGAGAGGCAGAGATTTGTTAAAGAATTATAAGGGAAAGGATAAGTTTGTTATTACAACAAAACTTTTAGAGAATCCTAAAACAGGAAAGAAGTTGATGTCAAAAAGCGAAGGAGACTACGTTGCTTTAAACGATTCTCCAAAAGATATGTTTGGTAAAATAATGGCTTTACCAGACGAAGCTATAACTCCTTGTTTTCGATTATGTACAATATTGGAACAAACAACTACTGCTAATCCTCGTGATGCTAAAGTAAGATTAGCTAAAGAAATTGTTAGAATGTATCATGGAGAAAAAGAAGCAGAAAAAGCCGAAGAAGAATTTAATAGTGTCTTTAAAGAGAAAAACAATCCAACTAACATTCCAGAAGTTAAGATAAAAGAAAAAGAATTAAACATCTTAGATTTATTAGCTAAGACAAAATTAGTTTCTTCAAAAGCTGAGGCGAGAAGAATGGTAGAGCAAGGAGGAGTTAAAATAAATAACGATATTAAGAATGATTGGAAAGAAGTTGTTGAAATAAAAAAAGGATCAGTGATCCAAATTGGCAAAAGAAGATTTATTAAAATTAGCTAGTTATTATACCTGATTCTATAGCGTAACACATGGCGATTCCCAGTGCATCTGTGGCATCGTCTTTTCTTTTATTCTTATCATCAGGTCTTTCTTCTAAATTAAGCTGAGCTTTAATCATTTGCTGGACTTGTTTCTTTTCCGCTTTACCATAACCAGCAATAGCCATCTTCATTTGAAGAGGAGTGTATTCGTAAATAGGGATATTCTTTTTAGCAGCTGTTAATAAAATAACTCCCTTAGCTTGACTGACAGGCATAGCTGTTTTAAGGTTTTTGAAAAAGAATAATCTTTCTACAGCTAAAACATCTGGTCGGTGTTCTTTTATTAATTTAGTTAATTTATTATGAATCAGTTTTAAACGATTACCATCAGACATATCAGGAGTTGTTATAATGCATCCGTAATCAATAACTTCAATATTATCTTTTCCTTCTTTAATAATACCAAAACCAGTTGTTGCCGTTCCCGGGTCTATGCCTAAAATTATCATATATTAGAATAAATGTCTTGGACGTCATCATTGTCATCCAAGGCCTCCATTAATTTCTCAAAAGATTCTTTGTTTTCAATTTTTAATGTTTCTTTAGCGATCCAGCCAAGAGAAGACGAATCAATTTCAATTCCTTTTTCTTCAAGATTCTTTTTGACATTATCTAATTCAGTTGGGTTGGTGTAAATATATATAGTGTCTTCTTGGGCTTCAATGTCTTCTGCTCCGGCATCAATAGCTTCCATCTCTAAATCATCTTCTGATTTACTTCCTTTTTTTATAGCTATCACTCCTTTTCTATCAAACATCCACTTAACAGAGCCTTCATTAGCTAACTTCCCATTATATTGGCTTAAAATCTTCTTCACTTCGCCTAGTGTTCTGTTTTTATTATCAGTAATGCCTTCAATGATAAGAGCTATGTTGTTTGGTCCGTAAGCCTCAAAAGTAACTTGTTCCATCTTTCCTCCTTCTAGTTCACCTGTTCCTTTCTTAATAGACTTCTCAATCTTATCCTTAGGCATATTTATCTTTTTTGCCTGTTCAATAGCTGTCTTTAGTTTAGTGTTACTAACTGGATCACCACCCCCTTCTTTAGCAGCAATAATAATAACACAGGCCATCTTTGAAAAGGCCTTGCTTCTTTTAGCGTCTTCAGTTGTTTTTGTGTGTAAAACTGTTCTAGCGTGTGAGTGTCCTGACATAATACTTTGATACTAACTTAAAATAGCTCTTTTGTCTATTAATACCAAAAAGCTTTCAGATTATTCTTAATTATTAGAAAAGCTATTCCAGAAAGAATAGCTAAAAGAAAGGCAGTGAGAAAAGGGCTTTTTGATGTTTTGTCTAAATTGTCTACAAGTTTAGTTGTTTTGACTTTTTCAATCTCTTCTGATTTATCTTCTTTAAGAATACTAGGGATTATTTTTTTAGTGTTTTCTCTTGTGATAATATTCTTTTTTCCCGGAGTTAAGGTTGTGGTCCAGGTCCACTCAGAAGAAGTTCTAATATATGATTTATTTTGATCCGCTTTCCCAAAATTAACAGAATCAATAACTTCTTCGTTTGGATTTATTAAAATTAATCCATCGCCATCATTATTCAATGTTATTCCTGTCTCGGGTCTTTTTAATAATAAATAACCATAAGGGGCGATTCTATCATTTAAGGCATAGCTTTTAGAACTACCGGTAGTATCTCTAACTAACCAGTCAGTTAAATCAACTTCATAATCATTCTGATTGTATAGTTCTATCCATTCGTTTTCTGAATCAGCTCCTTCGGGAGAGGGAAGAAGTTCATTGAAAACAATATTACTAGGATAAATTGTTAAAGACTTAACTTGAAGTTCTGCTTCTGGTGGTGACTCAATATATTGAGGTTTAATCTCAATATTATTGGTTCTTTTTAAGGTTTCTTTTGTTTTGTTATCTCCTCCAGTCCAACCGTCTTGGCAGAGTACTTCATCAACCACTTTCCCGGAACTATTAATCAATCTTAAGTTTTCTCCAGAGTTACTTAAAGAACCAGCATAGATTAAATTAGCTGGTTTATTAGGATTACTTTCATCGTCAGTTCTTTCTAGTAGATAAAAGCCATTGATTATACCTTCTAGTTTAATCTCCGGGCTACCATCATCAGCTTTCAATACCCAGCCATCTAGATTGATACTTTCATCGCTATATAGTTCAATCCATTCATCATTAGCAGAGTTATTTGTTCCCATCCAAGCTATTTCATTAATAACAACAGAACCATAAACAAGAGATGGGAAGAATAAAAGAATAAAAACAATAATTTTCATTTTCTTGTGGCTAATTGACCGCAAGCTGCCTTTATATCTTGACCAAGGCGAAATCTTTGAGAGAACTTTATTCTTCTTTTCTCAAGGATGTTTTTAAAAGCTAGTACTCTTTTAGTTGAAGGTGGTTTAAAATTACCAGTTGGGTTGTAGAGAATAAGGTTAAGAAAATAGAGAGGCTTTCTCATTAACTTTGCTAATTCCAAAGCACATTCATCAGAGTCGTTGAAGCCTTCTATTAAAAGATATTCAAACATTACTTGTCTTTTAGTTTCTTTAATATAGCTATCAACTGCTCTAAAAATAGACTCTAAGGAATATTCATTACCGGCTGGGATTATCTCTTTGCGTAGTTTATTATTTGGAGCATGAAGAGAAATAGCTAAATTTACTTGAAATTTTTCTTCTGAAAACTTTCTAATACCATCAGTCAGTCCAACGGTGGAAACAGAAATATGTCTTGATCCTATATTTAATCCATCTTTATCGTTTAATGTCCTAATGGCTTCCATAACATTATCGTAGTTAAGAAAAGGTTCACCCATTCCCATAAAGACAACATTAGTCACTCTTTCACTTTCTTTTTTTAAAAGACGATCAAAGAAGATAGCTTGCTCAACTATCTCAAAAGCTTTTAGATTTCTAGTAAAACCCATTTTGCCAGTAGCACAGAACTCACAAGCTAAAGGACAACCAGCCTGTGAGGAAACACAAACAGTGTTTCGACCATCATTATGACGCATCAGAGCTGATTCTATTTGGACACCATCATTAAGAGTAATTTTGGCTTTAATATTATCTTTTTTCTTTGAGACAAAGGTTTTAGCGTTAATAGAAAGGGGACAGGCTTTATTTAGCTTTTGTCTTAATTCCAAAGGAAAAAAAGTGGCTTCTGACCAGTCACTAATTAGATTCTTAAATACCGCTTCTTCTCCTTGTCTTAATCGGTACTTTGGTTCATCTTTTAATATCTCTTCAAGTTTTTCAAGATTCAAAGCTTTGTTTTTTTAGTTATTAATCTATTCTAGCAAAAAAACATCTTTTATTATAGTTTTCAAATAAAAAAGCTCTTGTCACAAGAGCTTTCTGTTGTTTTGTTATAAAAAGATGAGTAAAGCGATTACGACAGTTAAAGCAAACACTATAGAACCAAAAAGTAATTTCATATTTCTTTGGTATCTTCTGTTTGCTTCTTCTTGTTCTTCGGCATAACTCATAATGTCTCCCTTTCATTTATATGTAAGTGTTATATGTAAATGTTAAATAACTATTTAATTATTAAAACATTATCACAAATAATCTAATTAGTCAAAACACGAAATTAAAAAAGCCGTGAGTTATTAACTTCACGGCTTGAGGTCAGTAGTTATTTCTTTATAATCTAGAAAAACTTTGTTATTTCACGATACTGATGTTGCTCTAAAATGTGAATAATCCGTTCATTGTCGTAAGGAACGACAACAATCATAGAGCGAAAACGATTAGGATGTTTGAAATTACGTAAACGGCTAATATCCAAATATCTTTTACCGTCATCTTCGCAAAAGATACTATATGCCGGAGATGTAGACATGAGCATTCCTTCTTTTGTCCAAGGACGTTCAAGAGATATCTCAAAGACTTGAAGAGCTTTGTCGCCATTGTTGTTATGAGCGTATTTTACAAATGGGAGCCAATGCATCCATTCTCCTATTTTCTCACCATTAGAAAGAATAAAACCAATTGGTCCATTGTTTTTTTGAAGCTCTGAAAGATAAAGCACGCGAGGTGGTCCTGGCGGTTCAGAATGATGTAAAAAACTGTCTGGTTCTTCAAAGAAAATCATACTATCTTTGAAGTTTTCTTTGTAACCCGTTTTTCCTAAAAAGGTTACAAAATGTTTACAGTCGTCAGGTGAGTACTTGAGATCTTGGATGCCTGGAAAAGATAAAGTGTTATTTTCTTTAGAAATATCAGCTAAGGTAATCTTTTCATTTTCAGCAGAAGAAAAGTCTTTGAACTGATAATAATATATTCCTATGTCTGTTGCGACAAAAATAGTTGAGGTTACGTAGTTAAATATTACCGAGAAGACTACTTTCCCTTTTCGGACACAAGTAATAGATCCTGTTGGACCAGTAATAGCAACCGGAGCTTCAAATAAGTCTTCCCATGTCTTTTTGGCATCACAATCTTTTATAGCTTCGCCAACTTTTGCTAAGGGTTTGTCTTTTGAAATGTGTTCAAAAAAAATCTTTAGTTGTTTTGATCTATCAGTAGGGTCACTGAAAAACATTAGTGGTTGTTTAGTAGGATCAGATCCTACAGGCCAACGCTCATGAGCATATTCATCAAGTTCTTCTGTTATTAGAAGACTATGATTATCAAAAGTGCTTAAGCGCCTAGAAATAGTAAGTTCTGTTATAGCATCAAGTCCAAGAGTATCTCCTTTCCCATATTTAACATTGCGAAGAGTTTCCGCAAAGTTAACTTCCATTAATCCTTGCCAAGCTGCTATAAGGGCATTGATGCAGATATTACAATATTCTTTTTCTATACCTTGCATAAGAGTGTCCTTTCAAAAAAAGTTCTATTTTTAATGTTCTGCTGTTAAAATACATCCACTTCTTTTATTTGTCAACTCAGATTGAGTGTTAAGGTAAAAGCTGGATTATAAAAAAGGAGCCTTAGCTCCTTGTGTTTGTGTTTTAAGTGGGTCTTTTCGCTGGTTGTTTTAAAAGGATGTCGCCGATCTTTATTAATTCTTCATATTGTACTTCAAAAGGAAGTGCATCGTGAGAAATAATTGTTCGGCCACCTGGTGACGGATGATCGTTGGGATCATAATTCTCAAAAGAACTTCCTGATCTAGTGATGTTTATTCTTACAATAACTTTCTCATGATCTTTTTTTAGAGTGATGCTTGCTCTTTTATCTTTACTACAACGACCATAAGCGGAGCCTTTTCCAGAAAGTAAATTCAATATTTTCCAGAAGACTTCTTTGTTTAAGAAAACCTTGCTAGCACAATAAGGTGCAGTAAAAACTACATCATTTGAAGATTCATCTATTTTTACACACATCTTATAATCCTTTCATTTAATTATTAATGTTCAGAATCTATGGTTGCAATATATAATAAAGAAATAAATTTGTCAAAAAGATCAAAAGTTATTTTTATGTTAGAATGGAATAATATGAAAAAACAAATTTATTATCAATACTTAGTTGGGATAGATATCGGAGGAACAAAAACGAAAGCTGTGCTTTGGGATAAAAAAAGGATTAGTAAAAGTAAAAGAATTTTAACTCCTAATACTAACAAAGAATTAAAACAGGTTCTTCAAGGTATTATCAAAGAATTAAATCCAAAGAAAGGAAGTTTCTTGATCGGCATTGGTGTGGCTGGTGTAGTCAAAAAGACTTTTCTTTTGTCAGCGCCAAATCTATCTAAAATTAAAAACCTTAACTTTAGAAAGGTTTTTTCAGAAAGCATTCCATTATTAGTTGATAATGATGCTCGCTGTTTTTTAAAAGGCGAGCTGGTCTCCAATTCGTTTAAAAAAGCAAAAAGTGTTTTTGGTCTTACAATTGGAACCGGTATTGGTCGAGCTTATGCGAAGAATGGTGTTGTTCAGAAAATAAAAAGATTTGAAGATCATGAACAATGGGAAAAAGAGTATCAAGAGATTAAGAATAAGAAGGATTATAGTCTTCTTGCTCAATTTCTGGGACAGAAACTATTTCCTCTGTTAAAGAAATACGATCCAGAAGTGATTGTAATCGGTGGAGGAGTAATAAAAAATAAAGTATTTTTTAATAAACTCTGTCAAGAATTAAAGAAGCAAGGAATAAGGTGTAAAATTAAATACTCAAAACTTGGCGAAAATGCAGTTTCTCTCGGGTCTGTTTTGTACTAGGCTTAGCCTAATACAAATTTAAAAGGTCACTTTTTTATCACAATCATTTTATATCCTATCTATCATTTCTCCACTACTTTCATTAAAGCAGCTAGGAACCATATCAGAAGGAAAATTATATGGATCAACGCTTGAACAAGGAATAAATCCATTACCATCGTATGTTATTTTCCAAATACCGTCATCTTTTACTGCTAAAAAATGTCCTCCTTCGCCTGGTCCACCTTCTCCGAAGGTAACGCTTCCGGCGATATAGTTCTCTTCCTCTTTGTCTATGGTTATTGATATCTCTAAGACATTTTTACTGTATTTATCAGCAAAAAGACTTTTTATAGTATCTTCTACGTTATTTTTAGGAGTTGGCTCGTTTTCTTCTGATTCAGTATTATTAAATCTTTGATAGATTAAATAACCTGCGCCAGCGATAACTACTATTATAATTATTACGATTATTACTTTAGACATATTATTTTATTTATTATTTTATAATTTAATTATTTAAAACTAATATTATTTTATTATAACCTTATTCTATATTTAAGCGAAGTTTGATATAAAAAAGCCTTGTGGAATTACACAAGGCTTAGTGTCTGTTAGCTTATTTCATTGATCAACTTTGTAACAAAAGATCTTTCTTTGTTGTCACCAGTGATCTCATCAATAGCGAGACTTTGTTGATAGAGATGTTTTGCTTTTTTTCTATCACCTAAAGTGTGAGCAATCTCTCCTCTTCTAAAAAAAATAAGACTTTTTACTGCTAAACAAGGCTTATCGTTTTCAAAATCATTTAAAGCACAAGCACTATTAATTATTTCCCCAGCTTTATCTAATGCTTTGAGGGCCTCATCGAATTTATTCATCATTCGTAAAAGAAGGGCCATTTCTTCATAAGCAGTGGCTATATTACGTTTACTAGATGGAGTAATTTCCTTTCTAACTTTAGAACCAAATGCAGTTAAGTGGACAATGTTATCAATAACCCTGAATCCAACTCCAGCGCCACATGTCGTGCAAAAACCAGATCCATGTTCGCTTGAAACAGGTGTTTTTATCCGCCATCCACAATTAGGGCAAGGCAATTGCATATTTCCAGACCAATCAAGTTGTTCTGTATCAATTGGAAAGCCTTTAGTTATTATTCCTCCTTTATCTTTTTTACTTTGAAACTCTATAGATTTTTGAAATAGACAGAGAGCTTTTTGAGCCATTGGAAAATCAACTAAATCATTGCCTACTTCCAATTTTTCACCTGGTTGGTAATGCTTTCCTGTCCAAAACAATGTTCTGTTTCTTGCTCTGTTGTATTCAGGCAGGCCTTTTGGTAAAAGTAAATACCGTGCTAAAAAGAAAATAATTATTGGGCTGCCAACAATAATTAAGGCGCCTTTAACCATATTTTCTTCTTTCACTAAAGACAAAGAAAGATAACCTTCTCGTTCAGCAAAGCCAGCTATGAACAATGTTATTACTCCTACAACAACTGCTCCAATAGCTTTTGTGTTTGGTGGAATCTGGATGCCAATTTCCAAAAGACCATGTTTTGCCCATTGCCAAGTAATCACACAATTCGTAATAATTAACACAGCATAAACAGCTATTTCAGGAAATGTCATATCTCCCATATTTCTCCTTTCTATTCTCTGATTTTTTCAATAAAACTGAATAATTGACCAATTGGTATCGTAAACACAAAAAAGACGAAAACATAAAAGAAAGTTGCTCCTATTTTCCATCCTGCCATGTACCAGAGTTGACCACCGTGCATTACAAAGGCTACTATCGTGCAAATAAAAAAAGATGTGCAACTAATGCCTTTTGACATATGTCCTCTGGGCATAGTAATTGGACAAGAAAGTCCTCCTAAAAAGCCTATTGCTGCTCCGATACTTCCGCCCCACTTGAGACTTAATAGTAGAATAGCGGATTGAACTCCTTTAGGAAGAAATAATCCGTTCACTGGGATAGTGCCTGTTAGTAGACACTTGGTTGGCATGGCATAATAAAGTGTGCCGAAAAGAACACCCAAAATTAATCCTGCTAACACATCCAAAAATCTGTTTCCTCGCATTGTAGTGACCTCCAAAAGTAAGTTTTTAAAGAACTGTTTTTAAGATAAGTGATAATAACATGGTAGATTATAAATATCAAGGGAATATAAAACAAAAGAGAGCTGGGAACTCTCTTGTTTATGATAAATTTGGTTTATTGTAAAATCTATTCTCTGATTTTTTTGGCTAGTTGAGCTAATTTATCATCATCAGCTCGCTTGTAGTCATGAGAAGAAATATAGCCTTCGTATTTCTCAAAGTATTTATCAATATTTGATTCAAGTGGTTTCCATTCTTTTATTTTAGTACCATGCATAGGGAATAATTTTGCATGAATATGATCAACTCCAAAGCCTTCAAAGATCATGCCAGTTCGACCGACATCTTCCAGTTTTTCATCAAGTAGCTTAGCTGTTTGTTTCACAGCTTTCATTAAATCAGTTAAGACTTCTTCTGGTAGGTCAAAAGCATAAGAGGGATAATGCTCTTTTGTAATAACAACAGAAAAGCCTTCTGTGTTTGGAAAGATAGAAAGAAAGGCAAGGTGTTTTTCATCTTCCCAGATTTTATGACAAGGTAATTCGCCTTTTACAATTTTACAAAAAATACAATCCATAATTTTAATTATTAAATAAGTTTGGTTGGTTCTTTGTAGTCTATTCCAAAGTGTTGGAAGGCGGACTTGGTGGCTACTCTGCCCTTGGGAGTTCTTTCTATGAAGCCTAATTGCATAAGATATGGTTCATAAACATCTAAGATAGCATCTTGCTCTTCAGAGCTAGCTGCGGCTAATGTTTGAAGTCCAACTGGACCTCCTTGAAACTTGTCTATTAGAGTTTTTAATATCTTTCTATCTCCTGACTCTAATCCTAACTCGTCTATATCAAGAAACCTTAGTGCTTGGTTGGCGATATCTTCAGTAATCACTCCTTGTCCTTTAACTTGAGCAAAATCCCTTATTCTTTTAACTAGACGATTAGCTACTCTTGGTGTAGATCGAGAACATTTAGCAATAATCTTTAAAGCCATTGGCTCTATATTAATATTAAGAAGATTACTTGATCTTTGAATAATTCTCTCCATTTCTTCTTGAGAATAATAGTTCAACTGGAAGGTTGCTCCAAATCTATTTCTTAGCGGGGAAGAGAGTAAAGCTAATCTTGTTGTTGCTCCTATCAAAGTAAATCTAGGAAGCTTTAATTCCATTGTCCTAGCCATAGGACCTTTGCCTAAGATAAGGTTGAGTTTAAAGTCTTCCATAGCTGGATAAAGGAACTCTTCTATCAGTTTATTTATGCGGTGACATTCATCAATAAAAAGAACGTCTCCTTGATTGAGGTTTGTTAAAATAGCGGCTAAATCACCAACTTTCTCTATAGTTGGTCCAGCTATTACTCTAATATTAGTTCCTAAATCATTAGCGATGATATATGAGATAGTAGTCTTCCCTAATCCACTGCCACCATAAAAAAGCAAGTGTTCTATGGGTTCACTTCTTTGTTTAGCTGCCTGAATTATGATCTTTATGTTGTCTTTTATCTTGTTTTGACCAACATAATCATCCCATGTCCTAGGACGTAGGGTTAGATCAAGATTTTCATCTTCTGGGTTAAATTCAGGAGAATTGACTATACCTGTTGACAAATCTTCCATAATATACTATAATGGAGCTATTAAAAAGTAGGTCTCGTGCTGGGGGCCTAGGGATCTTCTGCAGATGGATGATTTGGCTTCGGCGAGATCACACCTCGGGAAAATCCTAAACTTTTGTTCCTAAGCTAAAGTCCTCCCCCAGCCCAAGGCCTACTTTTTGTTTGTTTAATCTTCAGTCACTCTTTCTACTTCTTCAATCGTTGTAATTCCTTGAGTAACTTTAATGAGCCCATCTTGGCGCATTAAAATCATGCCTTTCTTTATAGCTAACTCTCTTAAGGCAACAATTGAAGGTGATATTGGTATAAACTTCTCTATTTCATCATCAACTTTTAAAGCTTCAAAGATACTTATTCTTCCTAAATAACCAGTATTGTTACAATATTTACATCCTTTTGCTCTGGCGATTTTAATACTATCTAATTCAGGATAAAACTCTTTAGGAACATTCTTTAAAACATCTTTGATTAACTTTAATTCTGTTTCGGATGGTTTTTCTCTAACGGCACACTTCTGGCAGACTCTTCTTACTAATCTTTGAGCTATAGCTAAATTAATAGCTGGAGAAATATTGATTGCTTTTTCTCCTAAAGCCTGAAGACGAGCTATCGTCCCGGCAGCATCATTGGTGTGTAAGGTAGTAAAGACCAAGTGTCCAGTTAAAGCTGCTTGGAGAGCAGTAGAAGCTGTCTCCAAGTCCCTTATTTCTCCAACTAGGACAGCATCAGGATCTTGTCTCATTATTGATCTTAACCCTTTAGCAAAGTCATAATCTTTCTTAGTGTCAACTTGAGTCTGAGATATTCCATCTAGATGATATTCAATCGGATCTTCTAGAGTAATAATCTTTATCTCTGGCTTATTGATTTTCTTCAAGAAAGCATAAAGAGTGGTTGTCTTACCTGATCCAGTTGGACCAGTAACAATAACCATACCATTAGGCTTTTTAATTTCTTCATTGAACATCTCTAAAAGATCTTTTCTTAATCCTAATTCTTCTAAACTGATTAAACTCTTTGGGTTTAAGATTCTTAAAACCAATGATTCGCCATACTCAGCTGGGAGAACAGAGGTTCTTATCTCAATCTCATCTTTAGCGATAACAATAGAAAAACGGCCATCTTGTGGACGATCATTAACATTTAGCTTTAATTTAGACAATAGCTTTATACGAGACGAGAGAGCTTTGTATAATTTATGATCTATCTCTAAAACATCATGAAGCATTCCATCAACTCTAACTCTAAATTGAACACTGTCTTCTTCTGGTTCAATGTGAATATCTGAAGCATTGAGACTTATAGCTCCAATTAAAACAATGCCTAAAAGCTCTGTGGTATTTTTATCTAAAGATGATTCAATAATTTCTTTAAAAGTGGGAATATTATTGACTTTTTTCTGAACTTCAGCGATAATCTCTTTTGATATTTCAACCTCTCCAGTAATTCTTTTTGCTTGTTGCATTGTATATTGCTATGATGTAATAATATTAATTCAATCTATCTTATTTCCCTAAACAAGTCAATATGAAAAAAGTGTATAAAACAAAGAGTGTTAAAGAAACTCAAGAGATTGCCCAGCAATTAGCCAAAAAGATTCTTAAAAACCTGCCTGCCGGCAGGCAGGGAATTGTTATCGGTCTCCAAGGAGAGTTAGGAGGAGGAAAAACAACTTTTGTTCAAGGCTTTGCCAAAGGATTAGGAATTAAAGAAAAGATTCTTAGTCCAACTTTTGTTATCTTCAAAAGATTTCCAATAAAAGAAAGAAATCTTTATCATTTTGATTGTTATAGAGTAAAAAATGAAGAGGATATATTAGAATTAGGCTTTGAAGAAATAATCTCTAATCCTAAAAATATAGTTGTTATAGAATGGGCGAGTAAGATAAAGAAGATAATGCCCAAAGGCACTATTTGGATTAACTTTAAGTTTGTAAATGAAACGACTCGAGTCATTGATTTTACTTAAATCGCCTTTTTTTCTTTATTCTGTTAGAATAAACACATGAAAAGATTAATTATTATTGATGGAAACGCTATTGTTCATAGATCTTATCACGCCTTACCACCGTTAAAGACTAAGAAAGGAGAACTCGTAAATGCTATTTACGGGTTTTTGTTGGCCTTCTTTAAAGCAGTTAAAGATTTTAATCCTGACTATATTGTTGCTACCTTTGATTTACCGGGTGCTACTTTTCGTCATAAGAAGTATAAGCTATATAAAGCGAATAGAGAAAAAGCTCCAGATGATCTTTATGCTCAGATACCAAAGATAAAAGATCTTCTCAAAGAGTTTGGAGTGAAGATATTTGAAAAGAAAGGTTTTGAGGCAGACGATCTAATTGGAACTATTTCTAAACTAGCTCCAAGGAAACAGATTCATCCGGGAATAGAAAGTATTATTCTGACAGGGGATCTAGATGCTTTACAGTTAGTTAATAAAAACACTAAAGTTAATGCTTTAAGGAAAGGAGTCAAAGACACTGTTCTTTATGACGAAGAAGGAGTTATTGAGAGGTATGACGGACTAACTCCTAGTCAATTGGTTGATTATAAGGCGCTGAGAGGAGATCCCTCAGATAATATTCCGGGTGTTAATGGTATAGGAGAGAAGACGGCCATTAGCCTAATTAAAGAATACGGTTCTTTAGATAAT
>Ga0265594_1001232_pt1 | contig 20062 bp, 24 predicted proteins | sample saktaG_11_FD_190147 | JGI IMG/M metagenome (GOLD analysis project Ga0265594, IMG submission 190147) | Saline water microbial communities from Sakinaw Lake, British Columbia, Canada - sak_2011_5_24_80m | ecosystem: Environmental > Aquatic > Non-marine Saline and Alkaline > Saline ... | reverse complement strand
TTATGGTCAAAACCCCGCAGCTTAATACGGAGTTTTGATTTAACTTCTTCTTCAACTGCTTTCTTTTTAACTGACATCTAATGAACCTTTAATTTATAATCTTGGTCACTACTCCTGCACCTACTGTTTTACCCCCTTCTCTAATAGCAAATCTTTGTTGTTCTTCTAAGGCAACAGGAGCAATTAATTTAATTTTCAATTTAACCGTATCTCCGGGCATAACCATTTCTGTCCCTTCAGGCAAAGTAACCTCACCAGTAACATCAGTGGTTCTGATATAGAATTGGGGCTTGTATCCGGCAAAAAATGGCGAATGCCTTCCTCCCTCTTCTTTGGTTAAGATATAGATTTCGCTTTCATATTCGGTATGGGGAGTGACACTGCCTGGTTTGGCTAAAACCTGACCTCTTTCCACTTCTTCTTTTTTTAGGCCTCTTAAAAGAATCCCCACATTATCTCCCGCTCTTCCTTCATCAAGCATCTTGTTAAACATTTCTACGCTTACGGCTACTGTTTTTTGGGTAGGTTTAAAGCCAATAAGTTCTATTTCTTCATTAGGATGAACAACTCCTCTTTCAATTCTTCCTGTAGCTACAGTTCCCCTTCCAGCAATTGAGAAAACATCTTCCACAGCCATTAAAAAGGGTTTTTCTATATCTCTAGTTGGCTCTGGAAAATAATCATCCACAGCCTTTAGTAAATCCAAAATAGGTTTGGCGGCTTCATCATCAGCTGACTTAATATCCAAGGCTTTAAGAGCAGAACCGCGGACAATGGGAACTTCATCTCCAGGAAATTCATATTTCTTTAAAAGTTCTCTTACTTCTGATTCGACCAAATCAATAATTTCCGGATCATCAACCATATCTGTTTTATTTAAGAAAACCACAATATTGGAAAGGCCTACCTGGCGAGCTAAAAGAATATGTTCTCTGGTTTGGGGCATAACTCCATCAGAAGCAGAAACTACCAAGATAGCTCCATCCATCTGGGCTGCTCCAGTAACCATATTTTTAATATAGTCAGCGTGTCCAGGACAATCAATATGGGCATAGTGCCTCTTCTCTGTTTCATACTCTAAATGAGCAATGTTAATGGTAACTCCTCTGGCTTTTTCTTCAGGAGCGGAATCAATCTGATCAACTGCTTTTTCAGTGGCTTTAAAACCCTTCAAATTCAAGGTTTTAAGTATAGCTGCGGTAAGAGTTGTCTTACCGTGATCAACGTGACCAATGGTTCCGATATTAAGATGAGGCTTGCCTCTTTCGAATTTTTCTTTTTCTGCCATAATTAATCGTTTAAACATTCTAACATTTTAACATTCTAACAAACATTCCTATGTTAAAACATTACTATGCTAAAATGTTACTATATATAGTTCATAATATTAAAATTTAAAATAAAGTCAACCTTTTAGACGGGTAAATCCTCAATATTCAAGGATTCTTCATCTGTTTCTTCAGAACTAAAATCCTGAACCTCGGAATTGCTTTTTTCGCTCGGAGCTGGCTGCTGGGAAAATAATCTTTCCGGATTGCCCACCATTTTTTTGTAATCCTCAAAACTAACCACTACTAAAACCGGCTTTCCTTCTTCTACAATAATAAATTTTCCTTTATCTAATTTCATTAAATTTTTTATTTCTTCTAAATCCATAATAAAATATAATAGCAAAAACCAAGAAAAAAAGCAAGCTTATTTCCTTTTACCCTCTATTATTTCCTGGGTAATATTATCTGGTACTGGTTCATAGTGGTCAAATTCCATGGTAAAAGTTCCCCGTCCTTCAGTTAAAGAACGAAGAGTTGTCGCATAACCAAACATTTCGGCTAAAGGTACTTTAGCATCAATTACTTTCATATTCAAACGATCTTGGGTTTCTTCAATCTTTCCCCTGCGGGAACTTAAATTACCAATAACATCACCCAAGTGCTCTTGGGGAATAACCACTTCCAGTTTCATAATCGGTTCCAGCAAAACCGGCTTGGCTCTTCTGGCTGCCTCTTGAAAAGCAGTAGAAGCAGCAATCTTGAAAGCAATCTCAGAAGAATCAACTTCGTGAAAAGAACCGTCGTAAAGAGCAACTGAAACATCAACCACTGGATATCCAGCCACAACTCCTTTTTCTATAGCTTCTTTAACTCCTTTCTCTACAGCCGGAATGAATTCTCTAGGAATAACTCCTCCTTTTATCTCATCAATAAATTCAAAACCCTTGCCTCTTTCCTTAGGCTCCAATCTTAACCAGACATGTCCGTACTGACCTCGGCCTCCTGACTGACGGATATATTTCCCTTCTGCTTCAGCCGAATTTCTGATTGTTTCTTTATAGGCGACTTGAGGCCTGCCCTTGTTGGCTTCCACCTTAAATTCTCTTTTCATGCGGTCGCAAAGAATATCTAAATGCAGCTCTCCCATACCGGAAATAATTGTTTCTCCTGTTTCTTCATCGGTTTTGATCTTAAAAGTAGGATCTTCCTCTGACAACCGTTTCAAGGCCAAGCTCATCTTTTCCTGATCAGCTTTGGTTTTAGGCTCAATACGAATAGAAATAACTGGTTCTGGAAAAGTAATTTCTTCCAAGATGATAGGATACTGTTCGTCGCAAAGTGTATGCCCGGTGCCAGTATTTTTTAATCCTACAGTAGCTGCAATATCCCCGGCAAAAAGCTCTTCCACTTCTTCTCTTTCGTTGGAATGCATGCGCAAAATCCTTCCTAAGCGTTCCTTTTCTCCAGTATGGCTATTTGAAACATAAGAACCTTTTTTAATAGAACCAGAATAAACCCGAAAATAAGTCAGGGTTCCCACAAAAGGGTCGGTAGCAATTTTAAAAGACAAAGCCGCAAAGGGTTCGTTATCGTCTGGTTTTCTTTCCTCCTCCTGGTCAGTCTTGGGATTTCTGCCTTTAATGGCAGGCAATTCTGTGGGAGAGGGAAGATAATAAACCACTGCGTCCAAAAGAAGCTGAACTCCTTTGTTTTTAAGAGCTGAACCGCAGAAAACCGGAATTAGCTTATAATTTATAACTGCTTTTCGCAAAACATTTTTTAGTTCCTCTTCTGATACTTTCTCTTCCTTTAAATACTTTTCTACAAGCTTTTCATCCTCGCCAGCAATCTTTTCTAACATTTTCTGATGCCAGTCTTCAGATTCACTTTTTAAATTTTCAGGAATTTCCTCTTCCTTCACTTGTTCTCCTAAACTGCCTTCAAATTTAAAGGCCTTCATTTTTAACAAATCAATTACTCCTTCCAGCTTGTCTTCGCTCCCAATAGGTATCTGCATAGCCACAGCATTAGGAGTAAGTTTTTGGATAATGGAATCAAAGCTTTTTTCAAAATTAGCTCCCATTCTGTCTAATTTATTGATAAAACATATTCTGGGAACCTTGAATTTGTCTGCCTGATGCCAAACTGTTTCTGACTGGGATTCAACACCGGCTACTCCGTCAAAAATAACTACTGCTCCGTCTAAAACCCTTAAAGAGCGCTGGACTTCAGCTGTAAAATCAATGTGGCCCGGGGTATCAATGATGTTTATCTTATGTTCATTGGTTTTTTCCTTGGTGGTATATTCTTCCGGAGACCAGAAACAAGTTGTAGCTGCTGAAGTAATGGTAATGCCTCTTTCTCTTTCTTGTTCCATCCAGTCCATAATAGCCTGGCCTTCATGAACTTCTCCGATTTTATGAGAAATGCCGGTGTAAAACAAAACTCGCTCGCTAACCGTAGTTTTTCCAGCGTCAATATGAGCAATAATTCCTATATCTCTTGTTTTTTCAATGGGGTATTTCCTAGGCATTGTTTAAAATATATAAAAGATAAATCAATAATAAGACTAAAATAAAACTAAGAATGAAATCTGTTTTTTCTCCAAACATATTAATTGGGCTTAGGCAAAATGAGCAAAGGCTCTATTAGCTTCAGCCATGCGATGAGTATCAATTTTCTTCTTTATAGCTGCGCCTTCATTTTTGGAAGCAGCCATTAATTCTTCTGCCAGTTTCTCTGCCATAACTTTCCCTTTCTTTTTTTGGGCTGCAGCCACAATCCAGCGCATAGCCAAACTGGTTTTTCTTTCGCCTTTAATTTCAATTGGAACCTGATAAACAGCTCCTCCCATTCTTCTTGATTTCACTTCAACAGAAGGAGAAGTATTTTCTATAGCTGATGTAAAAACTTCCAAGGGTTCCTTTTGGGCTTTTTTCTTTATAATATCAAAGGCATTGTAAACAATTTTTCGGGCAACACTTTTTTTGCCTTTACGCATAAGGCAATTAATAAATTTGCTCACCATAATATCTTCAAAAACTGGATCTGGAATAATTTCTTTTTTTTTGTATTGTCCTCTAGGCATAGTTTATTTTGTTTTATCCGGCTTCGCTGGTTCTGCCTTGGAAGCAGCAGCACCTGCTGGACCTTTTTCTTTTTTAGCTCCATACTTGCTTCTTCCCTGTTTTCTTCCTTCCACACCGCTAGTGTCTAAAATACCTCTCACTACGTGGTATCTCACTCCGGGCAGATCTTTTACCCTGCCTCCTCTGATTATAATCACAGAGTGTTCCTGCAAATTATGGCCAATGCCTGGAATATAGGCGCTCACCTCCATCCCGTTGCTCAATCTCACTCTAGCCACCTTTCTTAAGGCAGAATTAGGCTTCCTGGGAGTAACCGTAAAAACTTTAACGCAAACTCCTCTTTTAAAAGGAGATCTGTATTTACTGGGTCTATTTTTTAAGACATTGAAGCCAAAAGCCAAAGCCGGCCTCTTACTGGCTTTTTTAGCAGTCTTTCTTTTCTTTTTTATAAGTTGGTGTATTGTTGGCATATTAAAAATAATACAGCACCAAGTGCCTATTGTCAATTTAACAAATAATACTTACATTGTCAATTAAAATATTAAGCCCTGGAAAACATTTCCCACAAAGGCATAATAAATAACTGAAGAAATAACTGGTAAAATCATAATAGCCAAAGCAATGGCCAAAAATATGCCTATGAATGATTGTTCTAAAACTCTCAATGCCTGGGATTGAGGAAAGATGTCCATCAATAACTTAGAACCGTCTAGGGGCGGAATAGGTATAAGGTTAAAAAAGGCCAAGAAAATATTGATATAAACAATCCAGGTAAAGGCAATATAGAAAAAACCTTGCAAGGGAAAAAATCTTAGAATCAAAGCAAAAATCAAGGCAATAACAAGATTTGAGGCCGGACCAGCCATAGCCACTTTTGTGGAAGCATACTTTCCGCTTCTAAGGTTATAGGGGTTATAGGGTACTGGTTTAGCCCATCCAATAAATCCGCCCACAGAAAATAAGAGAAATAAAGGGATAATTACTGTACCCAAAGGATCTATGTGCTTCAAAGGATTTAAAGTAAGTCGGCCGGCATACTTGGCGGTCGGGTCTCCCAAAAAATTAGCCATCCATCCATGGCTAAATTCATGAAAAACTGCAGAAAAGATTATAACGATGTACAAAAAAATTTTAAAAGCCACTAAATCCATAAAGGTAATTAGATTATAACAAAAAAAACAGGGCTTGCCAAATTTTAAAAAAGATATTAGTATAATAGCGATGGCTAAACAATGCGCTCTCTGCGAAAAAAAAGGAATAATGGCGCGCAAACTCAATAAGCTAAGAGGAAAGTATAATCCTTCTCCCAAAAAAAGAAAATACCCCAATCTTCAATGGGTTAGAGTTCCTATGGATGTAGAAAAAAAAGCATTCAAAGCTTTTGCTGGAAAAAGAATTCTTGTCTGCGCAAAGTGTATGAGAACTCTATTTAAGACAAAATGACGCCAACTCTCAAAATTCGGGGCATAGTGTAATTGGCTAACATGCACGCATGGGGTGCGTGTGATTCCCGGTTCAAGTCCGGGTGCCCCGACATAAAGAACACTCTCAAGAGTGTTTTTCGTTATTTGGAACTCTGAGGGTAAAGGCCTCTACGTCCTCATAGATATTAATTGGATAATGATGAGGCACTCCGGCTCTTATAACAATATAATCTCCTGTTTCTAATTCTATTTTCTGGCCGTCAATCTCGCCGTCTAATTTACCTTTTAGAATAATAGTATACTCCGGCGAGGTATGGGTTAGGGCCTTGTTTTCCGGATTCTTTCCTTTTTTAAGCTTCCAATATTTAAACTGGATTTTATCGGTCTTTCTGATTTCATCTTTCATAAAAGAACCTAAAAACCAGCCCTTGCCCTCCTTTGCGTCCTCTTTATATTTTCCTATACAGAATTTCTCCATATTATTTTTTTATTTAAACTCGTAAAAAATCAATCCTAAGTCAGTTGTATTTTTCATTGATTTTTTGGGCAAATGGTTTGATAGAAATTTATTAACCGCTTTTTGATTTTCAATTTCAGAATAAACGACAACAAAAACTTTATATAATTTAGAGAAAATATTTTTTTGTTTCTTCTTAAGATAGAATATATATCCTTCAATCTTTTTGCCAGCTTCAAATATTTTTTCTCTGGATTCTTCTAAATCTAAACTGCGCGGCCTTACATCCGGCTTAAAACCACGCCCCTCTGAATATGGATGAAAACATTCAAAATCAGTCCATAAATATCTTTTTGTTTTTTTACCCTTAGAGATCGTTATTCCATTATTATCTAAAGAATATTTTCTGTCCTGGTATGGAAAAATTTTATTTATCAATAAAAGTAATAAAAAACTAATTATTACGCCAAGAATGGCATAAATAATTTCTTTAAAGCTAATATTGTATATATTGAATCTACTCGTTAAAAAAAGAAAAATAAAACCAATAAGTACTGGTCCAATAATAAGAACTCCTTCTTGAATTTGTTTTCTTTTTTTTGACGAAGTAATTTGCCACTTAAGTTCTGCTTCCATACTATTGTATGCTATAGTTTTCTAAAAATTCTTTAAAAACTTTATATTCTTCCAAATCTAGATTGGGAGAAAAATTTGTTCCTGTTATTTCTTCTTCTTTCTCAAGATCCCAACTCCACCAACTATCTCGCAAAAACCACTCATCATATTTTGGAGAATATAAATGTAAATAGTTATTGCCCCCTCCACCATACCAACCTCTTTCTTCATATATTATTTCATCAATTCCGTCATTATCAACATCATTTATTCGTAAATTTTCAAAAGTAAAATATCTTTGATCAATCCCGCCCTCTTTTTCCCATACAGATTTCCACTGGTTATTTTGTTTATCTAAAACAAATAATATTCCTTCTTTTCCAGAATATTCCCCATTCCAGCAAAGACTTATTATTTCTTTATCTTCATCGCTATCAAAATTCAAGAAAGAAGCTGATTGTAAATACGGCTCTATGCGTAATACCTCTAAGACCAACTCATGTTCTTTATACTTTTCAAGACAAAATAGCAAAGCCGTAGCGTATTCCTCTTCTTCGATAAACTTAAAAGTAGAAAGCATCTGATTGAAAATCTCTTCATACTTTTTCTCGTTAGCCTTATCTTTTATATACTTCTCACGTTCTTCATCTGTCGCTTCATCAAATGGTATTGAACTTGTAAGCCAAATATCATAAAGAACGCCATCTTTCCCAATATATACATGGGTTTGATTAGCGTGTGTCCAGTTTACTTCAGCCTTAACTGCTTTATAATTACCTATAGTAAGCCAATCTATAAAAGTTCTCCAAACACCTCCGCCCCTCTGCCAATCTCCTACCTCTACCCATTTTTCTAAATCATTTATTAGACCTGGATCCTCATTAAAAGTAGACTCATTATTAGGTATTCCATTAAAAATCTTAAAAGAAAAAAACGGCGTAATATACCAAGAAACTGTTCTTCCTGATATTTCTGGATTCGACCATTCTGAAGGATGCTTTATCTCAAAGCCGTATTCTTCATTTCTATAAGTTTTCCAATTGGTAAATTCTACCTCTTTTAATTCCTTTGTTTTTATAGAATATTGATAAAAGGTTTCTTCGTTCTCTGATTTTAAAATAAAAGATAAATTTTCATCATCTATAAAATATATCTGGTCAATTTTAGTATCAAATACAGGAAACTCACTAACAAATTCAAAAACCTCATTTAGTTTTTCAAGATTACCATAATCGCTTACAAATAAACCGTTTGTGCCAATAGTCGTAAAAACATCACTATAGCTTCTAATTACCAAAACTTGATTATCTTGTGATAAATAAAGATCATCGTAAGGGGAAAATAAAATCTCTTCAGGTTGATTCTCTAATATATTCAAACCAGTTTCCGTATTAGTCACATAAGATTTTGAGCCTTCAAAAAAAGTTTTCTTAAAAGCAAGATATTTCTCATTAGGTAAAAGATAGATATCTCTTATTCTTCCTAATGATGGAAGGCTATTTCCCTTATCTTCATCATAACTGCTATAAACCTTTTCTATTGTCTTATCTGGATATAAAATTTTAATAATTTGTTCATATCCTCTACCCTCGTTTATAAAAGTATATGAGTTATTATATTGTCTACCTTCTTCTATAAAAGCAAATATTTCCCGTGATTCTAAATAAAAAATTTGATCTATTCTTTCATTAGAACAATCAAAAATATAGATCTCGTTATTTTTTACAGATTTTAATGTTAAAAAACCCCATTCCTTAGGATATTTCATCGCAAGTCTATGTTCCTCATTTTCATAAGTCTGCCAACCAGCGGTTTCATCAGTTGGCGACTGAACTTGTGGCGTTTTATTTGGTGACGTAATAGGTTCCGGTTGCCAGAGATATTGGTAAGCTAAAATACCTGTGCCAGCAACGGCAACTACTAAAAGAATGATTAATGTTGAAATGCCTCGATTTAATAATTCAAACATATTTTTTATATTTATATTATTGAGGCAGCTAATAATCCTAAAATTATTCCTAAAATCGCAAACCATTTCCCTCTTTCTTTTCTTTTTCTTATGTAAATTAAAGATATTATTCCTATAACGACAGCAATAACTCCGCTTGAATTTAGAACCGTAGTACCATATTCATGACTAATAATAAATTCATACACATAAGCGAAGACCGCAATCAGAAAACTAAAAATTGCCAGTATGTTAGTCTCTTTAATAAATGATTTCATTTTCTTTATATTATCTTATTTTACTGCGTCTGTTCGAAGCTTGCAAGCGAAGGAAGACTAAATCCACCCGAAGTTCCGTTAAACGGGACGAAGGAGGACCAAAAAACTGCCCATCCGCCAACTGGTAAATGAAAGAGTAAACTAAATTTAAATAAAAAAAACAGGGAATAAGAAATTATTTTTAATTTCTTTATACCCCTTTTATTTACATTTTATTTACATTGCGCTTTCAGCGATCTTTTTAAATCCTGCGTTTTGGTTGGCGTATTTAAAGAAAGCTTTTGCCATCTGCCATTGCCGCTTTCCCCTTCCACTCACAAGACCATTAGCTATATCGCCTTTATCGTAACGCTTGGCAGCTCTAACAACCTGAAAAGGATCCATCCAGATGTGTTCTAAGACCTCAGGGCTCGGCGCAGGCTCTCCTGAAACAATCCTAACATTGAAAAGAATGGCAATATCTTGAAGGTTGGCTGTCGGGAATACTCCCAATGGCCTTTCTTCTACCAATTCTATTTCGACGCCCGCTTCTTCTCTAAACTCACGCTTAAGAACTTCAAACAATTTCCTTGAATTTTTTGCATCTTCAGGATCAATCGTGCCTCCGATCGCATTAATGCCCTTGCCGTCAGTTCTTTTAGACCAGAGTCCTTTTCCCTCTGAATTCTGCGGAATCCCAAATACCCCAACAGTCACTTTATGTTTTCTTTTCAACGAACTTACCTCCTAGGATAATATTTTTTAACACAATCTATAAAAATTGTCAAAAAAGTTCTATCTTCACCAACTGGTAAATAAAAAAAGAAAGCCTATTTGCATATAGCTTTCAACTTTTTTACGATCTATTTAGTGGGTGTGAATTTGATTATCAATGTTTGTTCTACATCCGCTTTGAGAACTTTAGATATCTCGTCAGCAACAGTCTTGCCTCGTGGTGTATCAGTATCAGCTACCTCAATGTATGGCGCAGGAGTACCATCTTTTACGGTCGTTACTGTGCTAGATATAACTGTTACAACCATCTTGTCAAAGTCAGGATGGTCTTTAAAAAGTTCTCTTAAGGTTTCCTTAACTGACCTTACTCCCCTACTGTTAAAACTATAGAGTTTAATGTTCGGCATCGTTCTTCTCGCCTCCTAATCCTTCTTTATTTAGAATACCCTAAGGTACTGGTTAACTTTTAACACCTGCAATATTTATTGTCAAATTAAAATCCTTCTCTTGTATTAAAAACAAGCTTTTCGCCTGGGCCGACTATCTTTTTTGTTTTATCTTTTATTAAAACAGCTTGCTTATTTGACAAAGCTATGATTGGATAATTCACTTTTTGAGCGCATTTTTTAATTATTTCTATATTTGTTTCATCTATATGAACTGTCAAGCCAAAAGGCACTAATTTTAGGCCAGTTAAATCTTTTAAGCGAACTATATTTTTATCAGCCTGCTTCCACTTAGCTGAATCTATATTTAACCCAGCAACAATACTACCAGCGCTTACTCCAACATAAATCCCCTTTTTCTTCAAAAAATGTTTAATAACTTTATCAAACCCGCTCTTTTTAATATATTTCAGTAAGTAAAAAGTATTACCACCCTCTATATAGATTACATCAAAATTTTTCAGTTTATCATTTAATGATTTTTTATTTTCTTCTCTTAAATCCATGCTAGTTACTTTAAAGCCTAAATCCAAAAGCCTTTTTCTATCTTTTCTAAGATACCATTTATTCTTTTCAGGAACAGCTGCCGTAGTCACAAAACAAACCTTTGTATTTTTTGGTTTTTTAGCGAGTAGCTTTAAAAAATATTTAGTTGTTTCAGGTGGCAATCCTGCCGAAGTTAAAAATAATTTCATAATTTATTTTATCCTCTTTTGGAATTCTTTAATTATGTTTTGATAACCCTCTTTCTCAACAATCTGCCAGGCTTTTCGATAACTTGGGTCTGGAAAACTACTTGATGTTTTTATTTCCTGTTTTAATCTCTTCTCATTAAATAATTTCAAATATATTTGCCAATATATTGCAAAAACCATTACATGTAATATGGTATTCCAATCATCTTTTGAATATTTTTTTTGAAAAAATTTATATGCTTTCCAAAATTTTTTAGAATTACACTCTTGATTCAATAATCTATGAATAAGCTCATGGATTAATATATCAATAAAGTAATCTTCTTTAATATTTTTAGGAAGACCTTTCTTAGAAGGCATAGTTAATGACATAGTCAAAGGTTCAGAAAATGAGATGCCAATACTTATAATATAACAATTTATTATCTTTTCTTGCCAATTTAAGCTGCTTATTCTTGAAAGTTCTCGTAAAATTTTCTTCTCATCTTTTTTCCATAATCTTTCTACTTTTTTTATATAATTTAAAATTTTCTTTTTAGAAAAAAGATGATTTTTTATTTTTTTATTTCTTTCTAACCAGACCTCTCTCCAAAACAGGTCATAAATAAATGAATATCTAAAAATAATTTTCGGATAATTCGCCATAGGTTTATTACTCACATTTTCGCTTTTAGTAAAGCATCAATGGAATATCCTTTAATATTTATAAATGTAGCGAGGACAATGTTTTTCCTTGCCATCTTTTTTTTGTGTTCTTTAATTTTCTTTTCATCTCCCTTAATATTCCAAGCCAACTTGTCTTCTATAAGTTTAAATTTCAGTTTATTGTTTCTTGTCACAAATCCCGCAATCGCCAAACCAGCCTCCACTCCTTTATAGTTCGTTGTTTCAGGTTTACCATCTATTTTAACCATTAATTCCCCAAGTTGATTTTTTTCTTTCTCGCATATTTCATCAAATCTTAAAGATTCCTTTCCTTTACTATAAATAAATTTTTTATTCCATAAAGCGCAAGTATTCCACGGAGCCTGATATGCTATGCCTTTATTGCCATTTATATCATTAGAATATAATTTATATTCTTCATCGCTAAGAATATTATCTCGTAAAGAATATCCGACCACTATTAAATGATCTATATCTTTGTTAAGTTCTTCTGTCATTCTGGTTATATGGCTATAATCAAACTCAACCTCTTTAGAAAAAACTAAAAGATGATATTCTTCACCTTGTTCTTTCCTTAATCTATCAATAATTAAGTTGAATGCTGTTGACCTAGGTGGATTTTGATCAAAAACAATCTCAATATTTTCATCGGTTTTAACATCTTCTTTCCTTAAATTGGAAATGATATAAACCTTATGGATAACATTGCCAGTGCTAGAAGATTTTAGTCTCTTAATACGCTCAATACAATCATCATATTCATCATAACTAGTCCTGGTAGCTAATACAATTTTATCGTTTTTCATAATTTTATATTAATATGTTAGACACTCAGTGTCTAACACTTTCACTCACTAATTTTTAATCACAGTTCCTTGATGAAAAATCATTTGCCAGTTTTCGCTGCGCTTTTGCCAGATTGAACAACGAAGCGTCCAAACCATTTCATTGGTTTTAAGGAATTCTATAGATGCCTTATATGTTAAAAGAACTGTATCTGGAGTAATTTCTTTTGCTTCAAAATTTGAAGCCTTATATCTCTCAAATTTTTCTTCTTCAGAATTCGGCAAAAGCTCTAAGAAATCCTGTTTAGAGTATATTTTTCCGAACATTCCAAATTCAACAAATTCATCAGCGAGCAATTCACTGATTCTTTTTGCTGATCTACGAACTTCTGGCTGTAATAATGAAACCTCGAGATATTCAATTTGTTTTGCGAGCTGTTTATTCATAATCTCTTATTTAAAAATCTTTTTCCTTATTTTAGCTAATTCAGCTGATTTCTCCAATAACTTTCCTTTGTGTAATTTATAAAGCAGAGGAATAACCCCGCAATCTTTACATTTTCCCCAAGCGCACTTTCCTTTATTCTTTTTTGACAACATCCTACAAAGGCTAATTTCTCTATCAAAAACTTCCTTTTTTATAATATTCTTTTTCACAATTTTATTTTATTTTTTAATTAATTTAACTGTTTCGGTTGTTTTGCTAATAAGGAATTTGGATATTTTATCCACTAATTCAGCCGGCCATCCTTTTATTTTATATGTCATCATATTGGCATTTATTGTAGATACATCTTGAAATCTGCCCTCTTTTATTAAAAGCTCCCTTAATTGCCACCATTTTTCTTCATTTTCAGCTTTAGCAGGAGGCCTTAACTCGGTTTTTATATCCACTTTTAATTTTATATCTGGCCCGTCAATAACTGATATATTGTTTTTCTTGGCAAAATCTATTGCTGCTTCAGCAATTTTTCCCTGCTCTTCTTCTATCTTTTTAATTTCCTCCTGAAGCTCATTTTTCTTTTCATCTAAGTCTTTATATGCGGTTACCAATTTCACGCCAGGGTTTTTCTTGTATTCGTTAACCGAAATTGCTTCCATTTCTTTTGGATGTTTCCATAAAGGACAGATATTTTGAAAATCACACCAGTCGCAAAGAGCGCTTTTCTTGGATGGAAAATCTCTGCACGATTCTATCTCTTTTACCTTTTCAATAATATCTTTCTGCAATTCTTCAAGCTGGTCATTTGTTCTGTATGATATTATTTCTTTATTAAACGGCAGTGCGTGCCAGATAAGCTTTACCTTTTGAGCGTCCGGCCATTTTTCTTTTAATGCAAGATTATAAAGTCCAAGCTGCCAATTGTTATCTGCTTCTTCCTGAGTCATTAATTTATTGGATGTTTTATAATCATGAATCTCAAAAACACTATTCTTATCATCCCAATCTAATCTGTCCAAATAACCATTGAATAAATATTTAGATCCGTTATCTTCAACTTCAAAATCAGCATGATACTCTATTTCAACAATTTTTGCCTGATTGAATGGCTTATAACTATTATAATAATCAACAAGGCATTGCTTTCCTTTATTAAAATAATCTTCAGCGGTTAAATCCTTTCTAATAATTTTTATGCTGTCATCAAAATTCTTTTTCCAGAGATTTTCATATTCTTTTAAAAGCCAATTAAGTGATTCAACGCGGCTGTTTTTCACTAATTTATAAAAATTTTCCAGAGTTTCATGAACCCTTGATCCCAAGAAATTTTCAATGGTTGTTAAGTCAGATTTAAGGTTATCAATATATTTGTATTTATATTGAAGTTTACAACCACTAAAAGTATTCAATTTCGACGGCGAATATCTGTTATTCATATTTTAATTTCGGCCTAAATTTTGATTATTTTAATTTAAAAAACTTTTTCCTTATTTCTTAAATTTGTTATTTCTTGCTTCAGTATTCTTTCCTTCATCTTTCATACCTATATCAAATCCATCAACTTTATTATTTATAAATTTATTATCTCTCCCTTTATTCAATATACCAATTGAATTTTTTTTCTTTTTTCCTATACTAAGCTTCAGAAATAAATTTTTTATTATATTAAAATCAAAACACATTTTATTTATTTTTCAATTAATTTTTCGACTTTTGTTTTTGCTTCTTCTAATAATTCCTTAGCTTTTTTGCGAGCTTCGTGAGATTTTCGAACCAAATCCGCAATCTTCTGCTGGGTAGCTTTTGGCAAAACCGGCAATACGATTTCTTTTAGTGTTTCTTGGTTTAATCTCGACTGAACACTTCCCCTGCTTTCACGAATCATAAATTGAGATCCGATAGAATTTAAAAATAAGCTTACATAATAAGAATTTAACCTTTCTTCTGGGAAACTTAATCTTATCAAATTATCGCTTATAGTACCGCCTTCGACTTCTTTTGGTAATCTTGCGCTAATACCTACTGTACCTACTCGTGTAACTACCACATCTCCACATTTTGCTTTTTTTGAAGATAATTGCTTCTTAGAATCTATATAAACTAAATTATCTAATTTTACAGTTATAGTCCCTGATAAATCAGTGCCACGGATATATGGTTTTCCTAAAGCCGCCTCAATATATTCTTCTGAATATTGCCCTGTTGTTATTTCTATAAAGTTAAAATCTCTTATTTTCTTGGCCTTAAAATCTTTAATCAATTTTTTTTCAATTAATCTATATTTCGGCTGGAAATATTCGGCGTCGGTGCGATGGGCTGATTTTACGTTAGAAAGATTAACGACATAAAACAAATCATCTTCAACCTTAAAATCTTTTAGTCCTAATTCCTCTAAAAGCAAATTTTCCGCTTGAGAGTAAAAAGATTTTGATTTTTCTGTTTCTTTTTCTGCCTCTAGAACTTCATTTTTAATTTCATTTCTAAATTTTTGATTTCCTAAATATATTTTTGTTTTTAAAATATCCTCAACAGTAATCGCTGGATACATTGTAGCAGTTGTCATCCTATCTAAAAGTTCAACTATGGGTTTTGATTTAAGATAAATAAATAAATATTCGGGTTCAATTTTTTCTGGTTTTAAGATAGCAAATCCAGATGAACAAACTAAATTTTCAATATCTTCTTTAATTAAAGAAACCGCATTGCGAATCGGTCGAACAGTAGAGATAATTACATCATTTTGTCTAACAATCCACTGTGCCCGATCTGGAGTATATCTCCCTAAAATTTCTCTTTTATTATATTCACCAGTTGATAAATCTACTTCCGAAATTTCGATATACTGAAAAACTTTATCTTTTTGTGGTTTAAACTTCCGCTTTGGATTTGCAACCATATTTCTTATTGGTACTGCACCAAGATTATTAATATTTTCTATTAACTCTAAATACTCCGGCCGGTAGTATTCCGCATCCAGCCGCAAATTTCCTTCTAATTGACTTTTATTAATTATTGAATAAGTAATCATTATTCTGTTTATAAAAAAGAATGTTCAAGTATATCGATAATTAAATAAAAAGTATAGTATACGAGAGCGAATATTATAATCAAAATTGGTACTTCAAGATTTTGCTGGCGAAAAAATTCAGATAGAGCTATAAAACTCAAGCTTAAAATTGCCACACTAAAGGCGAAGGTAATTACTGTTAAAATTCCTTTCCATATTTTTTTTAATTTATTTTTTTCAAGCTTATTACGTGTTTCAATAATCACGGTTCCTAAAAATACTAAAACCCCAATTAAAATAGAGCCCGCAATCACTTTAAGTATCTCGTTCATCGTTCCTGTAGGCAATAGCGGAAACGAAATTCCTTTTAGATATCTCATAAAAATTATACCTCCAGGAATTATAATTACAAAAACAAAAAAGAATCTATCTCCTCCTAAAGACATTAGAAACTTATAAATTTTTCGTGGTACTTCTCGCGGTAACCAGTAAGAATTTTTACGTTCCTTTTTAGTCTGCCTAAATTTATTAATCGTTTTAATCATATTTGTTATTTCTAATTTGTTATTTCTAAAAACTAAATTTTTGTTTTATTTTCAGCCTTTTGTGGTTTTCCACTTGACGCAAATTATTAATATGATAATATATAAATGGTACTTGTGAGGGCTTTGGCTCTCCCGCGGTTCAATAAAGGGACGACCTTTAAACCGCAGACAAGTACTACTAAAACTTTACTGTGTTTCTAAGTTGCCCTCATAAAGGGCTTTTTCAATTGTTCCATCATATTTTTTTCGTTGTTTCCAAAAAGGACATATCGACCAAAAAAACTTTTTCCCACCCGTAATCTCTTTTATTATTACTTTAATTCGCACACTATTCATAATAGCTATAAAGGCATAATATTTCACCAGAGTCATTCTCCGCTCCCAACGTGAATTTATTTTTTGTCTTTCGAAGTTTTGTGTTTCTCGGTATTCCTGAAGTGTATTAGATTTTTTTATAACTTCTGGCGCTAATTTCAAGAATTTTAATCTAAAATATTGATCTTCAATAAGACGTGTTCTGTTCCAATCTTTAAATTTTATATGATCTAATCCTTTTACATTAAAGGATATGGTTTCTTTAAAATAAGGGCAATAAACTTCGTTAATTTGTTTATAAAATTCCTCAACTTCTTCTTTGATTTTCTTAAATTTTTCTACATCAATATTCATGGATCTTTCACTTCCAAAAATTAAATTTTTGGTCTCTGGCGAATTTTATGAAAGCATCTGCAATTTCATCTAAATCGTGGTCTAAAACTTTTCGGCCTTTTTCATTATGAACATAATTTCCTTTTTCATCTTTTTTATAGACATAATCTCCAGAATTATCTTTACCTGCTTTTTTGGAAACCGCCATAAAAATTTTATAATCTTTTAATGGTTTTCCCGTTTCTCCGCCCCATTTCTGTAAAAATAAAACACTTGTCTTTGTTCCAGTATGGGGTTTAAACGTATTGCCATGTAGCCCAACCACTGCTAAAATTCTTGCTTTATTAAAAAGATAATCTCTGACATATCCCATATTAGTATTATTCAAAACTCCTTGAGGTAAAACAATGGCCATTCTTCCGCCAGGTCGTATAGCATCAAGAGAACGTTCAATAAAAAGAATATGCCTTTCAACATTACTTTTTAATTTTCCATCTTTTTTAGCAAGCTCATATTGGCGGAGCAAACCAGATTCCGGATTTTCGCCAGCAAAAGGCGGATTTGTCATTAAAATATCAAAATCAAATTTTCTATAAGTTAATTGGTTTTCTTTAATTTCCGATGAATTCTCTGTTTTTATCAAATGAGATTTTAAAGCTACTCTCGCCTCTTCACTTTCTGTTCCTTGCCAATCACGGGCATCTAAAGAATCTCTTTTAAAAATATTATGTTTACCATCGCCGGCAATGAGCATCAAAGCTTGAGAGATACGACGCATATTTTCGTCGAAATCAATGCCAAAAAGATATTTAGAAGCGTAATCTTTTTTAGCTTCTTCTGTTTTTGATTTATCCCAAATATAATACATTGTATGTAAAAGAAATCCTCCAGAGCCGCAAGCCGGATCAATAACATGTTCCTCTGTTTTAGGATTTAACATCCTCACACACATTTTAATAACATGTCGCGGTGTAAAATATTGACCCTTTTTACCTCTGGAAACCTCTGTAATTAAATATTCGAAAGCACTATCAATAATTTCCATTTCTCCTTTTCCTAATTCAAAAAGTCGAACATTCTCTAAGAAAGGAACACAAATATTTAATCGAGCAGGAGAAAGTTTTATATGCTCTGACTCTTCAAAAGTATCAGGCCATTCATTAATAGCTTTCTTAAAAAGTTCATCATTAATTATTTCGTATGTTTTTTCAGGATCACGATATTTTCTAAAAAGAACTTCTTGATTTTTTCTCTGTTCTATAGCTAATTTTTCGTCATAAAGTTTAGCATATATAATTTTAAATATCTCCTCAAAAACATTAACTCCGGAACCAGCCAGAGCTAATTCTTCTGTTATTTTAATAATCTCCACAAAATCAAATTTTGGATTTAATTCTGGCCATGTTTTCTTAATTTCAAATAAATCATCAATGGTTTGATCCGCTCGAGGTATTTCACTTAAAGAATCCTGGAATTCTTTTGGATAAGGCCTATAAAGTATTACCCGCTCTATACCATTTGACCAGACACCTATTTCTGAACCTTCGGCAGAAAGATAGCTTTTAAGTTGTTCAATTCCTTTCTTCTCTGTTGGGTTTTTGACTTCTATAATAATAAAAGGCGTTATTTTATCCTTCTTATAAACCACAATATCTGCAGCTTTAGCATGAATTTCTCTGCCAAAATGAATACTTTTTTCCGTATCAATTCTCTCAAATGGGTATTTGTAATATTCATTAAGTTTGTAAAGCCACAATTGACGAATAATTTCTTCGGGTTTGCTCTTTTGAATTTTATTATCAAAAACAAATTTTAACTTTTTTGATTTAAGATCTCTAATATAAAATTTATCTCTTTCCTGTTCTGTGATTTCTAAAGCTTTTTCAAGGTCAATATTTTCAAATTCTTTTAAGCCATAAGAAATTTCAGGATTTCGGAAAACCTTGTTAATTATCTCTTTTGTTTTGTTTATTTTTTTTGTTGGCATAATTTTAAAAATTAATTATTTAATTTTTTTCCAATAATTATTTTTTAATACCGAAATAATTTTACCTTTAATTTGCATTTCTTCGGTAAAAGGAATTATGTTGTAATCAGGATTTTCAGGTTTCAAGTAAATATAAGGAGGTTTATCTTCTGAAATGAATCTTTTTATAGTTGATTCATCACCTATTTGAGCCAGAATAATATCGCCAGAAACAAATTCTTTTTGATTTTTAACTAAAACAATATCGCCGTTTTCAATCCCGGCGTTAATCATAGAATCACCTGAAATTTTCAATAGGAAAATTTCATTACTTAATTTCTCTAATTTATCAACATCTGAAGATAGAGTTTCCCATTCTCCAGAAATTTCTATTGTCTCAATTGGCGCGCCAGCACTAGAAACACCAAGAAAAGCAAGAAGTGGCGGTTCTCCAAGAATTTTATATCCAAACGGAAGAATAATCATATTCCTTGCTCCACCTTGTTCACGTTTAATTAGACTAGCTCGTTTTAATTTCTCTAGAAGATCAATTACTGATTGATTTGAAGAAACGTTTAATCGTTCTCTCATTTCTTCAAATGTTGGCGGATAACCTGTATTTTTAATATATTCGTAGATAATAAATAATAGTTCTTTTTGTCTCTTTGTTATCTGCTTTTCCATTACTTTATGATACCCGACTATTTATTCTGGGTCAATGGCTTTTCCTGGGGATAACTAATTTACCTCTTTTTGGGGCTTTAGGCAATAAACGGCCGCCGGGAATAATAAAAAAAGGCCCAGAAGGGCTGGTTTGTTTAATCTTGAGCGCTAAAGCGAGCTAAGCTCCGTTCAAAAAGATCTTTTCTTTCTTCTATCATATATGACAGAAGATTGGTAAAACCGATTAATTTGCCAGGTTTGAAAACTCCGATTAGCTGCTCTAGAATGCTTCCTTTTTCGCCAAGCAGGGTCCTATTAATCAAAGTTTCTTGTTCTTCTAACCGCCATTTGTCTCTTTTAGGAAGGATAACTAAACCCCATATCCTTTCTTCAGCTGTTTCTA
>Ga0265594_1001230_pt1 | contig 20076 bp, 19 predicted proteins | sample saktaG_11_FD_190147 | JGI IMG/M metagenome (GOLD analysis project Ga0265594, IMG submission 190147) | Saline water microbial communities from Sakinaw Lake, British Columbia, Canada - sak_2011_5_24_80m | ecosystem: Environmental > Aquatic > Non-marine Saline and Alkaline > Saline ... | reverse complement strand
ATGAAAGCTTAATATGGAAACAATAGATAAAGAATCTAGACAAAGAGTTAGACTAGCAATAGATATTGATAATATGGCGGATAGATTTAAAACTAGTAATAATATTTATACTTTTCCATCTCCTACATTATGGGCTATTGAAAAGAACTTATTTTTTTTATTAAGAAATTCTACAAAGAAAAAATTTGAAAGAAAATATGTAATGAGACCAGATTATTTATCTTTTGATGAATATGGTACAGTTGCTTTAGCTCAACTTTTAATGTATATAAATAATATTTATTGTATTGAAGATTTTGATTTAGATACTATCATAATTCCATCTATGCAGTCAATAGTTGATATTTGTAGAGATAAATTTCCAAAGAAAGATATAAAAGATCTTACAGAGGTAAATTGGTAAATGATTATTAAAGATAAATTTAGTTTATTAAAAAACACTCCAAATCTTTTGAATTTATCATCTAGTGATATTCATAAATATTCTATTGATTTAGGTCCGAGGAAAATATTTGTAAATTTAGAACAGATAAAAAATAGAATAGATCATTTTGCAAAAGATAAAGTTTTTAAACTAATATCAGATACTAGGAAAAGAAAAAACATTTATGTAATAAATATGCCAGATTATATATTACCTATATCTTATAATAAACCAACTAAAGGAATAGTTTTAAATTTAAGTTATTTCAATATTGATGATATTTATCCATCTAAACCAGGTGAGAGAAACTTATATAGTTGTATGGTTTATTCTTTATGTTTTTCAGAATTAGTTTCTAAAAAGCGGAATATAAGTGATATATATTCTTCAGTATTTAGTAATTTTTTAAATAGTATATTTATAAGAGTTTTTGGTAAACAGTTTGGACTTTTAGGAAGTTTCTCTTCAGAATTACCAAAATTAAAATTTCTTATTAATTGTTATGTTCTAAATGCTTTCTTTGGTATTTCTAAAAATAAATTATATGAGAGATCAGGTGTTGCTGCAACATTTGATTATAGAGATATTATTGATGATTTAAAAAAATATGATTTCTCAACTATAGATGATTTTATTAAATCCTTGTCAGATTTAAAAGTTGCTCCAGGTATGAATAAGCATTTATTTGCATCTAGAATGTTGCGAGCATTTGGTCTTAATTTTTTACCAGGTTTAGAAGATATTTCTAGATTAGTTTCTATTGTATCATCTTCATTACCAGGAGTAAGCGTTGTGCCATCATATATTCATAGATATGATGAGACGTCTTTTAATAAAATTATAGATATTTCAAAAAATATTTTTAGATAAAATAGGAGATATATTATGCCTAGGTTTGATAGAACAGGTCCTTTAGGAATGGGACCAATGACAGGCATGGCCAGAGGACTATGCTCTGAAAATTTTGTTAAAGAATCTGATGATATTAATTATAGTCGATTTAGTCGAGGATTTACTAGAAGGAATTTAGGACTTGGGTTTGGCAGAAGAGGATTAGGTCGAAGATTTGGTTTTAGAAATAGATCGTTCTGGAGATAAATAAGTGGAAAAAAATCATCTTTTGGGAATGTACAGAGCTAAGATTGTAGATAACAAGGATCCCGAGAAATTTGGCAGAGTTATGATATGGGTGCCAGATTTTATGCCAGGTGTAGCAGAAGATGAGGGACTTTGGGCAAGACCTGCTAATAACCCATTGGGAGGCAGAAATGAAGAAGGTGATTCTGAACATCATTATATGGGAAGTTCATATATTCCGAGAAAAGGAGCTTGGGTGTGGGTTTTTTTTGAGGGTGGTAATATAAACAGACCGTATTATTTTGGAGCTTTAGATCTCGAAAATACAAAGGTTTTGCCAGAAAATCAGCTTGGTGAAAATTACGAAGATAAATGGACTATTTTTAAAAGTCATGAGGGCAGATGCATTATAGTCTCAGATGATAAAGATGATTGTAGAGTAGAAATAACTGGAAAGAAAAGACAAATTAACACTCCGCCAACAGGGGACACGGGATCTGTTTACACAATTGATGACAATCAAACTACTATACTATTTGATGAAAGAGATGAAAAAGAAAAGATTTTAATTAGAACTCATAAGGGTGATTTCTTTCATATAGATATTGATGATCAAAAACTTCAAGTATTTTTTAAGGAAGGAATTGATATTAAAACAGATAAGTCTTTAAATATTCTTGCAGGAGAAGACATTAATTTAAAAACAAGAACTGGAGATATATTAATTCAAGCAGAATCTTCTAATGTGTTTACGAAGGCTGGAATGGATATTAAACAGCAATCTGGGGGGAATTTTAATAATAAAAGCGGTGGAAATTTAAATTTGCAATCTGTAGGAACTATGAACGAGTTAGCTGGTGGTTTGGTAAATATAGATGGGACTTCTTTAAATGAACAATGTGGAAGTGCTGGTCCTGCGTCTGACTCTCAAGATGCTTCTAGTGCAGAACCAAAAGGAGAAAGGGATACATAAATTATGAGTCTTTCATCAACTAAAAGAGCAATATGTGAAAAAATAACTAGCGAATTTGATAAAAAAATTGCTCCAGTTGTAAAATCCGCTGATGATATATCAAAACAAATTTCTGATACTATTACTGATTTAAAAGGTATATCTTTTACACCGGCTGACCAATTAACCGCTAAATTGGATGTTTTTTTAGATGATGCTAAAAATCAAGTTCCTGAAATTGATGTTCCAGGTATTGACGAATTGTTAGATTTTATTAATGATTGTTCATTTTTAAATGAAGATGATACTTTAAGTAATCCTGTCACTTTAATGAATAGTATGAGATCCTCGGCTCTAGATTCAATAGATGATGTAATTACAAATAGTATTTCAGCTATACCTGAGTTTAGTGCTGGAAAATTAATAAATAATGTTCAAAATTTATTCTCTACTGATGGACAAGATATTTCTGGAATAATGAAAAATGTAGACAAAGCTATTGGTTGTGTTGAAAATCTTTGCGGAAGTGAATTTGCTACTAAATTAACTGAGATGAAAGATACAGTTACAGACTTATATAGCAAATTAAATATGGTGAGTAGTCCTTTAGATCCAAAATATGGCGAACTTAATACAGATAGTATGTATGAGATAGCAAAACTTTCAATTGTTCATAAAACAAATATGGGTCAATGTATGGATGCAATAGTAAAATCTCAAGTTGATGCTAAAAATGCAATATCTTCTGGAATAAATTCTTTAAAAGGATTAATAGTATTATGAGTACAGGGGCTGACATTTTAAGAGGTATGATAGATAGTGCTGATAGTGATGCTGAAAAAATTGAGTCTAGTATTACTAGTGTAGAAGATCAAATTAGTGATCTTCAAGAAAAATTTGATGCTATTAGAGATGATATGTTAGATGTAGGCGCTAGTGATCTTAAAGATTATTTAGAAAATGTAAAGAAACCAGAAATTCCAGAAGCTTATGAAGTTGTATATGGACCAGATTATAATGTTATTAATATAACTGACTGGCTAATTCTTGATGCTACAGCAAATACAGTCTATGAGTACTTAGGGATAGGTTGGGATGACAGCACAGCTATAATAGATTATATAACAGAGTGGGATTTTGGATATGATTATTTGTACCATGAAATGGGATTTGATGGTACTTATGGGATATATCCTAAGATTAATTTATTACAACAATCTAAAAGTATGTTAGAAGATAATAAAACAAAAGTTGCTGATTCAAAAACTAAATTAGAAAGATATGCTACATAAGGAAGGTTTAATATGTCTGGACAAGCTAGAGTTGGAGATATTGCAATAGGCACTTGTTCTATTGGTTCTGAATGCTGTCCTCATGATTGGATCGGTTTTGTCTCTACTGGGTCTCCTGACTTAAGTTCTAATAGTTTAGGTGGTGGAAGAATTGGGGATTTGGTAGTAACAAATTGTCCTCACTGTAACCCAGGAATAATTACTACAGGTAGCGGTTCTAAAAAAATTAACAATCTTGGAGCTGGTTTAATTGGAAGCGTAGTTGTATTGCCATGCGGAGTCGGCATGATAGTTACTGGAAGCGGTGATGTGGAAGTTGCGTGGTAATAGGAGATTTAAAATTTGAAACATATATGTGAGTATGGGTGTGGACAAGAAGCTAAATTTCAGTTTAAGAATGGTAAGTGGTGTTGTTCTAAAAGTTGTCAGAATTGTCCTATTATGAGAGAAAAAAATGGAAAAAATCAAAGAACTAAATATGAAGAGATTGTAAGAAGATTTAAGAAAGAGGGTTGTAAAGTATTAACAACTTTAGAAGAATATGAGAATGGATATCCTCAAAAACTTAAATATATATGTTCAAGAGGACACTTATGTTTATCAAGATATGATGGACCTAAAACTGGAATTACTTGTAAAGAGTGTTCTATAATAGCAAGGATAGGAAAATATTCTTCTGAAGAAACTAAAAAGAAACAAAGTGAAGCTCAAAGAACTCCTTTTGAAGATATCATAAAATTTGTTGAAAGTGAAGATTATAATCTTCTATCAAAGAAAGAAGATTATAAAAATCAATTTTCAATATTATGGTTTAGATGCCCGAAAGGACATGAATTTCCTATGAGATATGATAATTTTAAAGGGGGATGTAGATGTCCAGATTGTGCTAGAAAAAGGGGTGGAGAAAAAACTAGTGAAAGAATGAAAAGTAGTGGAGGAGATTATGTTCGTTCTTTCATCAAAAATCCATCTGGACCTCAAGTAGAACTTTTTAATTTAGTTAAAGAAATCTATCCAGGGACTGAACTAGAGTATTCCTGTTTAAAATATAGAATAGATATTGCTATTCCAGGATTAAAAATTGCTATTGAATATGATGGTTCATACTGGCATCAGGATCAAGAGTATGATGATAAAAGACAAAAAGAAATTGAAGATCAAGGTTGGACATTTCTAAGATACAGAGATTATGTTCCATCTAAAGAAGAACTAGAGAGAGATATTTCACAATTAAATTTTAAAACAATAAAGGATTAATTACACTATGAAAATACCTTTACGTCCGTCTTTACTAAAAGTACGTCGGGAAAGTGTGAAGTGGATAATAATACATCATACAGCAGAATTATATAAAAATCCTGAAGCTAGAATTGACAACCCTAAATACCAAATGCCAGCTTTATTTAAGGGAGTTCTAGAGAAGAAAGAAGGAGATGTAAATTATCATTATGTTATAGAAAAAATTAAAGAAGAATATGTACCGATTGTTTGTCGACCATTTGTTTATTTATGTGATTTTGATGATATAGATTCTAATATTAATAATCGAGCGATTCATGTAGCAATGTTAGGCTCATTAGATTTTCGAGTCCCGGAAAAAAGAGAATATGAAATTTTAGCTTATAAATTATTAAATCCATTTATGAAAATGTTTGGTCTTTCACCTAGTAAAATAAAATTTCACAGGGAAGTTTCAAATATAAAAGATTTGACTTGTCCTGGAGACTTCATTGATAAAGAAGTTGTGATATCAATGGTTAGGAGGTTTGTTATTAAATAATGGACGTTATAGATAAATATTTATATTATTTACAAGAACAAGAAATTGGTAGAATAGGGATACCAAAAAAGAAGCCAAGTCCATCTTTTGCATATGAATTAGTTTATAACAAACCAGCTCCGAAGAATAGAAGAGGTAGGCCACCATTTCCTACAGAACATAAGGTTTGGAATGGGATGGAAGTAGACAAACACTTAAAAGATAAATGGTTAAAAGATTTAAATAATATTCCAAATGTTGAAATTAGAGGGTCTTGTGAGGGGCATTCAGATGAATGGATTACATATATAGCATTCAGATTAGACCCAAAATTTGATAAGAATAAATCTTTTTTAAATAAAGTTGTTTCAAGATTAAATAAAGGTAAAAACACAAAATGTGGATTTGATATCGGCACTGCTAATCGGCCAAGATTTATATGTGCTTCTCCATTATATTATAAATGTAAAAAACACGTTGATTGGATTAAATGGTGGGAAAGTCTTTCTTCACGTTTGAATAAGGCAGTTAATATATAAACATTAAAACCTCCTAAAAATAATTAAAATTAATATAAAATCTACTAGAACTTTATATTGTTAATCTAACCTTCCAAAACTTTTAGAACAAATAATAAAATATAAGAAGTATCTCTATTATATTTAATTTTTTTGGAGGGTAGAAAATGAAATTAGTTGAAAGACATATTATATATAAAACCCATCCTGAATGGAAAACTATAGATCATTTATGTTTTTTATCTAAAAACTTATACAACTATTCTGTCTATAAAATTAGAGAGCATTTTAAAAAAACAGGCAAATTTATGTACTATAATAAAATAGAAAAAGAACTGAGAACTACTAAAAATGAGAATTATATAATCCTTCCAAATAATAGCTCTCAGCAAATTTTATTAGTTATTGATAGAAATTTTAGATCATTTTTTCAAGCTCTAAGAAGGTGGAAAAGAAATAAAACTAATTTTACTGGATGTCCAAAACCACCAAAATTTAAACATAAAACTAAAGGAAGAAATTTAGTTATTTTCACGATTAATCAAGTTAAGTTAAAAGATGGATTTATCAAATTTCCAAAGAAAACTAATTTAAAACCTTTAAAAACTAAAGTTGATAATATTAATCAAGTTAGAATTATACCACAAACTTCTTGTTATGTAATTGAAGTTGTTTATGAAAAGGAGGAAATAAAACATGAAAACTTAAATGAACATTTATATTTAGGGATTGATCTTGGAATTAATAATATTGTTTCAATGATATCTAATCAACCTGGCTTAAAACCAATTTTGATTAATGGACAAATTATTAAATCTTACAATCAATATTTTAATAAAACTAAAGCAAAAATCCAATCAAACTTAGAAAAGAATCATAAAAGAAAAACTTCTAATAAATTGAATAGGCTGCAATTAAAAAGAAATAACAAAATTGATTTCTATCTTCATCATGTTTCTAAATTTATAGTTGAATATTGTACAACAAATGATATTGGAAATATAATCATTGGTAAAAATGATGGATGGAAACAAAACATCAATATAGGTAAAGTTAATAATCAAAAGTTTGTTTCTATTCCATATGAAAAGTTAATTCAGCAAATAGAATATAAATCTAAACTAAATGGAATTAAAATAATTTCTCATGAAGAATCTTATACAAGTAAATGTTCATCTTTAGATATAGAAGAAGTCAAAAAGCACGACAAATACATTGGTAAAAGAATATACAGAGGTTTATTCAAATATTCTAAAGGTTTAATAAATGCTGATACAAATGCAGCATTAAACATTTTAAGAAAAGTAATTGGGGATACTTTTATTCAAGATTTTCTAAAGTCACCCAATAGAGGATTTGTACATAATCCAGTAAAGGTTAATCCTTTACAAAGAATTCAATTAAAAACTTCAACAAATCTTTATAGATTTTAATAGTTTTATATAGAATTCAATGTATAAACCTTTCCATTATAGTTCTTATAACTATATATATTATTTTATGAGTAAGAAGAGAATAGTTTGAAAATTTAATTTATGAAATATATGTTTTAAAAAGAAAGAGAGACACTAAGATGTTATATTCACAAGAAGAACTCAAAATGGAAGCAAAAAAACATAACCTTAGTTTTGATGGGGAAGCTGAAAACTATCTTGGTAATTTTGCATATTATCAGTTTACTACGGTTGAAGGTAGAACTTTTGGAATTAAAAAACTTGAAGATTTACCAGCAAAAATAGAAGAAGTAAGAATAAGATTTGAAGGAAAATAAAAAAGGTGGTAAATAAAAAATGAGAAATGTTGAAATTATTAAACAATATGTTAATCAAGAAAAACTACCTGAACAATGTTTTGAAAAGTATGTTGGATGTTTTCCAGTTTATTGTGTTTGGTGTGCAAAGAAAGGTATTAAGACTATATCTTATTATTCTACAATAGAAAATTCTAAAGGTGGTATATGTGAAAGTTGTGGAAAAGAAGCTATGGAAGAGACCGTTAGAGTTTTAAAAGAAAAGTTGAGAAATAAAAGATCTCCTTTTGGTGATAGAAGTTATTCGTAAAGAAAAAATTAAAAATAGAATCTATATTAGATTCTATTTTTTTAATGTGAAAATAAAAATAGGAGGTAAATATTGAATTTTGCTTAAAATTGAACAGAACGGACCGAAACAATGGGCAATTATATATGATGATAATATTATTGATCTTCGCTTACAATCTTCATCTATAACAAATAAATTTTTTATTCTAACTAATTTTGTTCAAGGTATTTCAAACTATTATAATGATGAATTTGATAAATGGTTTTTTAATCTAATTGATAGTTGTAAAGATGAGGAGAATAAATCTAAGAATATATTTTTAAATATTCAACAATTAAAAGATTTTGTAAATGGTTATATTGATTCTGAGAATATTGATTTCTCTAAATTTGTGGATGAAAGTAAAGCAAAGAAAAATTCTATATTATTTATGCCAGATGAAATTGAGAAGATAATTAAATTATCTGGATATTTAAAAGTTTATTCATTTATATCAAATAGTGAAACTTTGAAAGTTGGTCAAAGGTTACACACAGAAATATATAATAAAATAGCTTCAGATATAATAGATACAGAAATAATTAGAAAGATTTTTAATATTGTTAAAACTAAAACATTTAGGTATAATCTTACAGATAGAGCTATGTGGGATTATATTAAAACAGTTCAATGTAAAGATATTGGAATTCATGTAATTGAAATTTTTAATTTTATTATGAATAATATATTAGTTCTTTGTGAAACTGATAGAAATCCAATAACTTACTTTGTTGGAGTTATAGATGAATCTGTTAAATGGTTTTTAAGATCTGTATATAAAGGATCAATTGTTTATGATGATAGTGTTTCAACAGAAGACATTCAAGGAATAAATGTTAATAATTTAAAAACTTATTCATATAATGATACTCTTGGAAGATTAAAAGGAATAGCTTTTGAAAAAATATATGAAGATTTGGAAAAAAATATTAGTGTTAATTTAGAACCAGATGAGCATATATTTAAATTTCATAATAGAGTTTCTCAAATAGAATATGTTTCTCCATTGTCAGAATGTTTAGTTTATCCTATTCTTTCCAAAGCAACAGAAATACCATATAATTATTTTAAAACACTATCTCCAGAACATTCAGCTGTATTATCTTATTATTTGTTTAACTTGTTAACTAAAATTTTTAAAAGTGATTATAAAGATTTGTTTTCATTATTAGCTTTTTACCCAGTAAATTCTCCAGCTATTTCTACTACATATACTATAAAAGCTATTAATGAGTTTGTTAATTTTCAAAATGATATTCAGAATTTTTATGGTTTCAAAACCAAGATCTTGCCACATAAGTTAGTATGTAATTTTGTAGGACGCGTATCTCGAATCAATTTTTGCAATATAATAACAGGAAAAAGATTAGCTGGAATTCCGTTGTCTAAAATTGAGAAAGACATGATTATATTTTATACTTTGTTTTTCGCAGGGGAGTTAGAGAATAAATTTGGTGAAGTTATTTCTCTAATAAATAGTGATTTCTAAAAGTTTGTACATTATGGGAGGATAAAATGATGGTAGTAGACTGTGAAAGTAGAATACAAACTTATATGATTTAAAAAATTTATATTCAAGTGAAAGTGGGGTAATTTTATTTACCTCACTTTTTTCTTGTATATTTTTTGGAACAAAATTAAAAAATAAGGAGCTTGAAAAAATGTTAAATAATATTGAAGAAAGATTTAATTATTTAGACGAGCTGATAAGAAAAGTTAGTAATTTGGTTTCTCCATTTGATTCAAAAAGCGATTTAGAATTGATGATCAAAAAGGATGTACGAGATAGATTATTTGGGAAATATCCAAAATGTTTTTTATCTCTAAGATCTATGGGACGAGATAATCCGATATTTCCAATATGTAATAGATTGGGAGCAGAAGATCCTGACATTATAAAATTTTCAATAAAATTAGCAAATAAATTAAAAAATAAGCCAGAGATTGATGGTGAGCAAATTGATGCTATTCTTGTTAAATTAAATGGTTTACATAGCAAATTTAGCAAAGATCCAATTAAACCTGCAAACATGGCTACAAGAAAAGGATTACAAACTAGAATCTTAAATAATATCAAAGGGTATATAGAACGAGTAAGAGGGAAAAAAGAGTGACAATGATTCATATATGTGAGTATGGGTGTGGACAAGAAGCTAAACATCAATTTAAAAATGGTAAGTGGTGTTGTTCTGAACATTATTCTAGATGTAGTGATAGTAGAAAAAAGAATAGAGAGAGTCATCTTGGAAAGATTCGTTCTGAAGAATCTAAGAGAAAACAAAGCATATCTATGAGTGGTGAAAATCATCCAAGAGGAATGCTTGGAAAACATCACTCTGAAGAAACTAGAAAGAGACAAAGTGAATCTAAAAGTGGTGAAAATCATCCGAGAGGAATGTTAGGAAAGCATCACTCTAAAGAAACTAGAAAAAATATGGGCAATATAAAAAGAATACCATTTGGAAATCTTATAAAATTTACTGAAAATGAAGGTTATGAACTTCTATCAAAAGAAGAAGATTATAAAAACCAATTTTCATATTTATGGTTTAGATGTCCAGAAGGACATGAATTCTCTATGAGATGGGATAGTTTTAAAACAGGTTGTAGGTGTAAAGAATGTTTTGCAGAAAGACAAAAACAAAGAATGCTAAATGGTGGAGCTGCTTTTGCTATTTCTTTCATCCAGAATCCATCCGGGCCACAAGTAGAATTATTTAATTTAGTTAAAGAAAATCACCCAGAAGCTATCATGAATTATGTTTGTTTAAACTATTCAATTGATATTGTAATTTCTAGTTCAAAAATAGCGATAGAATATGATGGGAGTTATTGGCATCAAGATCAAGAAGCTGACAACAAAAGACAAAAAGAAATAGAAAAAGAAGGTTGGACATTTCTTAGATACAGAGATTATGTTCCTTCTAAAGAAGAACTAAAAAAAGATATTCTTAGCTTATTGTAAAGAGGAGTTTAAATGATTCAGTTTTTAAATCTCAGTAATTTCATAAAGGGTCTTAAACCAGTAACCTCTGCTGAATTTCTAACTAGAACTGGAGGTTTTAACACAGCTGGTCTATTTTCTGAGGATATTTTTGGACCTCTAGAAATGAAAGAGAGGAAAACTACTTTTTCATATATTAATCTGTACTCTCAAGTTATTCATCCAACTGCATTGACTGTTTTACTACAATTAGACAGAAGAATAGAATTATTTATTTCAGCTCAAGAAAGTTTTTCATTAGATAATAATAATAGACTACAAATAGATGAAAATGGTGTAACTGGAATTTCTGAGTTTATAAAAATATTTTCTAATATAGAATTTAGAGAAGATACAGAAACTAGAAAGAAGCTTTCTTTAAAAATTAAAGAATCTTATGATAAAAAATCATTATTTATTGATGTGGTGCCTGTAATTCCCCCTGACCAAAGACCTATGTATCGTGATGAAAGTAATCAATGGATTATAGATGATTTAAATAATTATTATATTAAAATATTAAGAAGAGCAAACCTTGTAAGAACTTCAGCTAAAAGTGGTCCACTTTTTGACTTACTAAATTATGAACTGCAGAAAGCAGTAATTGATCATGATAATTATATTAGAACAAAGATTCAGAAGAAAAAAGGCATAATTAGATCTGAACTTTTAGGCAAAAGAACAGACTTTTCTGGTCGAGCTGTAATAACTCCAGGTCCAGATCTAAAAGTAAATGAGATAGGTCTTCCTCTAAGATTGGCTGTTCCATTATTTGAACCTTTTATAATTCATAGATTATTATATTCAGGAAGAGTTGATAAAGAATTACTTAATAAAGAAGTTAAGAGTTTTACTGGTTTTGATCTATCTATTGATTCTATTAGAAAAGTTTTTAAATCACTTAAGTCTGGAGATGAAGTTCCTAAAAGTCTTTATGATATTATTTTTGAAGCGGTTGAAGTATCTATGATAGATAGATATGTTTTAGCTAAGAGAGATCCAGCTTTACATGCTGAGTCTGTACGTGGTTTTAAACCTATTCTAATAGATGGTAATACTATTAAATTATGTACATTACAGACTGGAGGGTTTAATGCAGATTTTGATGGAGATTCAATGGCAGTATTCCATCCTCTTACTAGAGAGAGTCAGGATGATATTAAAGAGAAAATGATGAGAGCAGTATCTGGAGAAAATTCATATGCAGTTACTTTTGGTTTGTCAAAAGAAATGTGTACAGGTTTATTTATTTTAACTAAAAATATAATTAGATCGAAATCTCCAATATCTGTTAATAATGATGATTTAGAAAAAGCTACAGATCCATATATCCCTGTCAAATATAGGGGGAAAAATACTACTATGGGAAAGGCTATTTTTAATAGTTGTTTTCCTACAGATTTTCCGTTTTTTGAAAAACAAGTTAATAAAGGAATAGTAAATGATTTAATAAATGTAGTTTTAGATAAATATGGACAAGATGTAACTATAGAAATTTTTTCTAAACTTGAAAAAATTGGATTTAAATTTGCTACTATAATGGCTCCTACTTTTACTCTAGATAATCTTGAAATTCCAGATGAGATTTATGTTTTAAAAGAAAAATTAGCGGGGTCTACAACAGAAGAAGCTAGTGTTTTGTTAGAAAAGATGAAAAGTATTTTAATTGATCATTTAAAAAATACTGGATTATATGATCTAGTGGAATCTGGAGCTTCCAAAGGTTGGGATCAGCCAATGCAGATTCTTGTTGCTAAAGGAATTATCGCTGATCCAGAAGGCAATATTCTTCCAGTAATTAAAGGATCTTTTACAGATGGTCTAAGCAATGTCGAGTATTTTGACGCTTCAGCTGGCTCGCGCAAAGGAATTATTGACCGTGTAATAAATACTAGTGATACTGGGTATCTCTCAAGGAGATTAGCTTTTCTTTTAAATAGTGTTGAAATAGATAGACAATTAAAAGATTGTGGTACAAATAGAACTTTGACTTTAAGACTTACTAAAGATTTGATAAGAAGATTAAAAGGAAGATATGTTATTGTAGGAGATAGACTTGAAGAATTTAGTTCTGAAAAATTTAAAGTTGGAGATTCAATAAATCTTCGAACTTCGATTTATTGTAAAAGTCCTAAATTATGTCATGTTTGTTATGGCAAATTACTTGAGCGACATAAAAGTCCTTATGCTGGAATTATAGCAGCACAAGTAATTGGAGAGCGATCTACACAATTAATCATGAAAAGTTTTCACACTGGAGGCGCCATTTCTATTAAGAAATATGATATTATGAAAGATATCTTAGATAATGATCCACTTATAAAAGAGTCTAATTTATCTAATTGTTTGACACAATCTGAAAACTATTTAGTTGCTAATAAATCTTGTACTATAAAGATTAATATGGATGATTATGGAAAAGATGATATAATAATTTCTGAAGAGAAAATATGGTTAAAAAGTTTAATTTCTATTGTTGAATTTGAAGACGTTATCTTTAATTTAATTTTAGATTATCCTGTTGAACTTCAAGTTATTGGTAAAAATACAGAGATAATAGATAAGAAATCCATTCAAATAGATTATGAAAAAAATGCTACAATATTAGAAGTTCTTCAAGAATCTCAGGAGATCAAGCAACAAACCTCATATGTAGATAGAATTCTTGGTGGTCGTGAGATTTATAAAGATGTAGATCATTTGTTTAAAAAGTTATTTGCTGTTTATATGCCAATGAGTAATATGGATCTTACACATTTAGAAGTTTTAGTCAGTCAGTGTTTGAGAGATAAATCTCACCCTGAATTGGCAGCCAGATTGGGCTCTAAATGGGATCCTGTAATGATGAATATTAAGAAGATAGTATTTTCTACATCCTTCGTGCAAGGGTTGGCTTTTGAAAACATTGGGGAAGCAATTAGAACTGGGTTAATATCTGAAGAACCTTTAGATTCAAGCATTTTAGAAAAAGTGTTGACCGGCACTTTAACGGAGAAATAGGATGACACATATTTGTGATTATGGTTGTGGACAAGAGGCTAAACATCAATTTAAAAATGGTAAGTGGTGCTGCTCTGAATATACTTCTCAATGTCCTGCTGTGAGAAAGAAATTTAGTGGGGAAAATAATTCTAAAGGTATGATTGGAAAATATCCTTCTAAAATTAGTATAGAGAAAAGAGCAAAAAAATTAAGAACTCCATTTGAAAAGATTAAAAAACTTATTGAAAATAAAGGGTGGCAACTTTTAACAAATAAAGAAGAATATGAAAAAAATCATCCGAGAAAGTTATGGTTTAGATGTCCAGAAGGTCATGAATATCCAGCAAGATGGGATGGACCTAAAACAGGATGTGTATGTCCAATATGTTCTAAAAAGATAGTTAGTAATAAACTGAAAACTCCTTTTAAGAAAATTATAAAATTTGTTGAAGATAAAGGTTACGAGCTTCTATCAAAAAAAGAAGATTATGAAAATGCATGTTCAAAGTTATGGTTTAGATGTCCAGAAGATCATGAGTTTCCGATGAATTGGAGTGCTTTTAAAAATTTAGGGTATAGATGTCCAGAGTGTGCTAAAAAAATATCTAGAGTTAAACGGAGAAATCCATTCGAAGAGATTATAAAATTTACTGAAAATGAACATTATGAACTTCTATCATCCAAAAAAGAATATGAAAATCAATTTTCAAAATTATGGTTTAGATGTCCAGAAGGTCATGAATATCCAGCTAGTTGGAATACTTTTAAAAATTGTGGAAGCAGATGTCCAGAGTGCTTTAAAAAAAGAGTTAGATATAGAATGCTAAATGGTGGATCTTCTCATGTTAGATCTTTTCTTAAAAGAATTTCTAAACCTCAACTAAAGCTTTTTAACAAAACTAAAGATCTTTTTCCAGAAGCGACTTTAGAATACCCATGTTTAAATTATTCAATTGATATTGCAATTCCGAGTTCAAAAATTGCAGTTGAATATGATGAGTCATATTGGCATCAAGATCAAGAAGCAGATGATAAAAGACAAAATGAAATTGAAAATGAAGGTTGGACATTTTTAAGATATAGAGATTACGTTCCTTCTAAGGAGGAATTAGAAAAGGATATAAGGAGTTTAAATGATTCAATATAAATCACTAAGGCAATACACTCATATTGTAGACGGTATCAGGTTCGGTCAAAACAAAGATGAGCCAATTGTGTTAATATATTTTAGTGAGAACTCTACTCTTTTAGATGATTATCCTAAACTTAATTTAAAATTAATAGACTTTAGATATGTTTTGATCCCGACTACTAAAATCCCTAGAACCAGATTAACTGGAGAAATAAGAAAACTATATAGAAGTACTGGATTGATAGCTTATAGTTCAAGTCAGAAACCACCACCTAAAAATATTATTTTAGATTTATCTTTATATTTAACGGCTATAGATACTACTTTTAAACCTACTAATTATCGTCAACGAGCGGGGTTTCTCATAAAAAATTTAATATTAAAATCTTCTATTTATTTTCCAAAGAATTTCAAGAAAATTTTTTTATATTCTATAGATCCTAGTAAAGATATGAATACATTTATAAACAGAAAAATCTTTCCAATTATCAAAGACTTAAAGACTGGAGAATTTCAGTTTCAAGATATGATATTAAATGTGATTCAAGGAGAAGGATCTAACTATAGACTTCTTGTTAAAGATAAAGATTTTAAATTTACAAGAGTTAAGAATTACTTAAGATCTATTAAAATAATAGATACTGAAGAAGAAATAAAACAAGATGCTAAAAAAGCTGCTAATATAATTATGAAATCTGTTTCTCCTAATATTCCAGAAAATAAGGATAAAGTTAATTCTGCAATTGAAGATTTTTTAAATAAAGATAAGGAATCTTTAGATAAAGTTAGAAGTGGTGAAATATCTGGAAAAGATATTCAACAAATTGCTACGGCTTCAATTTTATATAAAGTAAGTGGCAACCTTCAAAAATCAAAAAATATTTCTAAAAAGATTCCTAGTGACAAAAAATTTACTGCTTTAAAAGCTGTAAATAAACAATATACAGATGAGATAATAGAACCTCAAAAAACTGTTTCTTTAAATACAGATGAAAGACTTCAAGTTTATGATATTCCATATATGGTAGGAAATAAATCACCAGATCACATTTTTCAGAAAAGACAAATTGATTTTGAAACTAACTTAAAAAATGATATGGTTAATTCTTTTAAAGTTTTAGAAAGAACTGACCTTCCTATAAAATTTAAGAAGCTTGAAATTATAGATAAACCTGATGTATCTGGAGAAATATATAAATCTGATATTAGTATTATGAAAGTTAATTTAGAAGATAGTTTTGGGAATAGTCATAATGTTTCAATTGAAATTCCTAAAATAGATCCAAGAAGTGGAGTTTTTAAACTTAATGGTAGAAGAAAATGTCTTATAAATCAAATAGTTCAATGTCCAATAACTTTTCCTGATAAGTTTGAATCTAGATTTGAAAGTTCATATTCTATTTTTAGAATATATAGTAAGCGTTTAAAAAGGGAACAATTTTTAGAGGCTTTTATGGCTAATTCAAAATTACCTCTTTTGGTTTTACTTTCTTATAGTTTTGGATTTGATGAAACTTTAAGGTTATATGGAATAAAGTTTGAGATTGTTAAAAACAAATTAAAGAAGGATGATTTTGGTTGTAAAATAAATAAGGAAGAAAGTATAATATTTAAAAATATTGATAATGAATTAAAAAGAGAATTATGTAAATCTTTTATTAGAGAAAAAGTTGAAGATTTTAATATAGATGAAAATTTTGGTAGTAAAAAATATTTTGAGAAAATAATCTTAAAAATTACAGGAAGAGTTAATACAACTTATATAATAGATTTAAATATACAAAATGTTGTTGATCCTATTTCTAAACAAATTTTAATGAATAAACAATTGCCTACAGATTTAAATATGATAATAAAATATATGACTGAAAAAGTTATTCAAGGTTTTGTAATAGATAGAAATGATATTACTAATCAAAGGATACGAAATTCTGAAGTTTTAGTATCTTTAGCTCAAAAACAAATTTTAGCTGCTTATACAATATATAGAGAGCAAATTCTTGCAGGAAATAAAGAAGCTAAATTTGAAATTTCTTCAAATAAAACATTGAATGATTTTATAAATACTGAAATTGTAGTGGATATGGAATATGCTAATCCCATTGAAGAAATGGCTACTATGACAAGAGTTTCTCCAATTGGAAAACGTGTAGGTGGTATTCCAGATAAAAGAGCTATTCAAAATAAAGCTAGAAATACACATCAATCTTATTTTGGAAATATAGATCCTGTTGACACTCCAGAAAGCGATAATATTGGAATTATTCAACAATTAACGGTTGATGCTAAAATCACTTCAGCTAGAGGTTTGTTACATTCTAAAGATAAGAATGATAAAGAGGGAAGTGGACTTTTATCTACTACTACTTGTATGATCCCTTTTATTGAGAATAATGATGGTGTTAGGATAATGATGAATGGAAGTCAAGCTAAACAAATGATCCCATTGAAAAATCCAGAACCACCTATAGTCCAGTCTGGATATGAATCTATTTTGACAAATACATTATCAGATAATTTTATAAAAAGGGCTCCATGTAATGGAAAAATAATTAGTATAAAAGAAGAAGCTATTACAATTCAATGTAAAGATGGTAAAAGAGAAATAGTTGATATTTCTCCAGTTCATCTTAGATCTGGAAGTGGAAAGAATACATTAAGTACATTTATCCCAACCGTAAAATCTGGACAATTGGTTAAAAAAGGAGATATTGTAGCCGAAGGTAGTTGTATGTCAAATGGAAATATCTCACTTGGAAGAACATTATGTGTTGCTTATATGCCATATAAAGGATATAATTTTGAAGATGGTATTGTAATAAGTGATAAATTAGTAAGTGATAATATGCTTACTTCTTTACATGGGATTGAAGAAGAGATTCTTATTTCTGAAAAAGATAGAATTTTAGAAATATCTAAAATTGGAGATATAACTAAAAAAGGTGATATTTTAGTAAGGAAAACTGTTGGTGAAATAGAAGAATTGATTGGTTATGAAGAAGATGAATCTATAGATATTCATGCTGGTCAAATGATGTATAAAAGTCAGGGTGGTAGAATTGTAGATATAGAAGTATTTTCAAACATTAGTGAAGATAAATTTCCTCAATTAAAAGATTTGATTAATAGGACAAATAAAAAGTATGGAAAAGCTGCTGGTAAAAACTTTAAGATTAGAGGAATTACTATAAAAGGTATAATGATAAAATTTAAAATAGAGCAAGAATTAAAGATTGGTCTGGGTGATAAATTATGTAATAGATTTGGTAATAAAGGAATTATATCTTTAGTTGAAAAAAGTGAGAATATGCCTAGAACTCCATATGGTGATCCTGTTGATATTATTCTTAATCCTCTAGGAGTTATTGGAAGAATGAATATTGGACAGATGTATGAAATATATTGTGGATTAATAGCAAAAGAACTAGCAAATAAAATTCCAGGAATGAGCAAAGAAAAATCTATTGAATTACTAAGTAAAGTTCTTACATTATTAGATGGTTCTAAAAGCAAAGAATTTAGCATTAAATTTACAAATAATTTAAGGAGAATGAATGATAAACAATTTAAAGAGTTTGTGGATAAAATTAAAGAAACAGGATTTATGCCGATTATTATCCCTCCATTTAAAAGTCCTGGATATAAAAATATTAAACAAGCTATGAATGTTCTAGGAATAGAAACCGGCTATAATTTATATCTTCCAGAATTTAAAGTGAAAACAAATTCAAAAGTGCCATATGGTTATATTTATATTTCTAAGTTGGAGCATATTGGAGAAATGAAAATTTTTGCCAGAAGTACGGGGCCAGTTTCCGGGAAAACAGCACAACCATTATCTGGCAAAAGAATGGAGGGTGGTCAAAGATTAGGAGAATTAGATAGTTATTCTTTTATTTCATATAATTGTACAAATATACTTGCCGAGTTGATGGGTCCTTTAAGTGACGATTTTATAACTAGAGATGAGATTATATCTGATATTGTGCAAACAGGAGATGCTGCTTATAGAGAGCCAAAGATTTCTCCTGCAAGAGATTTACTAAATTCATATTTTGTATCTCTAATGTTATCAAGAGGATAATTGAATATGATTCATATATGTGATTATGGATGTGGTCAAGAAGCTAAATTTCAATTTAAAAATGGTAAATGGTGTTGTTCTAAAAATATTCTATCTTGTCCTGTTTTAAGAAAAAGAACTCCATTTGAAGATATTATAAAGTTTGTTGAAAATGAAGATTATGAACTTTTAACATCTAAAGAAGAATATGAAAATAATTGTTCAAAAAAATTATGGTTTAGATGTCCAGAAGGTCATGAATTTCTCTCAAGGTGGGATATTTTTAAAAGAGGATGTAGATGTCCAGAATGTGCTAATAAAAAAGTTGGCGAAAAATTAAGAACTCCATTTGAAGATATTAAAAAATTTGTAGAAGATGAAGGTTTTGAACTTCTAACATCTAAAGAAGAATATAAAAATCAATATTCAAAATTATGGTTTAGATGTTCAAAAGGTCATGAATTTTCTAAAAGATTGGACAGTTTTAAAGTGGGATTTAGATGCAAAAAATGTAATGACAAAAAAAGAAGTGAAAAACAATTTAATGAAGCTAAAAGAAGTTTTGAAAATGAGGGATATAAAATCTTATCAGAAAAAGAAGATTATAAAAACATATTTTCAAAATTAAGGACAATATGTTCAGAGGGTCATGAGTATGAAACAAGTTGGAATAATTTTAAAAGCGGAAGCAGATGTAAAAAATGCGCTAATAAAAAATCACGAACACAATTCAAAGAAATTATAAAATTTGTAGAAAACGAAGGTTATGAACTTTTATCAAAAGAGGAAGATTATAAAAATCAGCTTTCAAAG
>Ga0265594_1001229_pt1 | contig 20113 bp, 19 predicted proteins | sample saktaG_11_FD_190147 | JGI IMG/M metagenome (GOLD analysis project Ga0265594, IMG submission 190147) | Saline water microbial communities from Sakinaw Lake, British Columbia, Canada - sak_2011_5_24_80m | ecosystem: Environmental > Aquatic > Non-marine Saline and Alkaline > Saline ... | reverse complement strand
TGTTTGGTTGTCCCCACTACGACATAACCCAGGTTCAAGATGTCGCCCGCCTGCTGGAGGGGAAGACAATTAAAAAGGGTGTCCAACTCTGGGTGTTAACTTCCTTTTCGACAAAAGAGATGGCGAGACGTATGGGTTCTCTTGATATCATTAAAAAGGCAGGAGGGCACATTATTGCTAACACATGTTCCGATATGATGTGCTGGGAACGGCTTTATAAAGGAAAGATGGGTATGACCGATAGTCCAAAAGCTTATTATTACAATCTGCACAGAGGTGTCAATTTCATGCTTAGACGAAGAGCCGAATGCATTGAAGCTGCTCTGAAAGGAGGATACTAATGAGCGATAAGAAGACATTTTCGTTTAAATGCCATAAGATCAATGGCGGAACCGGTGAGGGAAAATCCATTGTATCCTCGGATGCAATCAACTTCTACAACGCAGATTCAGAGACAGGTGTCATTATTGAAAAGAACCACGCACTAAAAGGGAAGAGCATCGCTCGTAAGGTTGTCATTTTTCCTAACGGAAAAGGTAGCTCCATTGTGCAAGGTGATGGCATCTACAATCTGACACAGAAAGGAACGGCACCGGTAGCCATGATAATAAAGGAGCCTGATACTATCCTTGTAGCTGGAGCAGTAATTTGGAGAATCCCTCTGGTTGATAAAGTACCAGATGAGTTCTATGAACAGGTTGAGGATGATGACTATATAAAGGTGGAAGCAGACGAGGGGCTAATTACATTAATGAAAGCAAGCTAGAACGATGTTTTGAGTAATTGATGAGGTAGTTCCCGAAATTTGGACACGTTGTTAAGAGCGAGGGCAGATCAGTACAACTACTGGGAGCACATCAAGTCCTTCATTCGTAGATTATCTCCGAGCTACATTAAGCTATATTTTACGGTTGTATTATCCTCGGCGACTTAGGCAAAACCATTAGTCTGTGTCACTTGTTGTAAGTTATGTCAAGTTCTGAGTAACACCATAATTTATACTATAGCAAAGTGAATTTTACCGAATTTGCAAGTCAGCACCATGAAATAGAGATTTTGATTTAACGCTTGCTTCGGATATTACCTCACTCGATATTGACCCGAACACCGTAACTGGGTTAGAGTATGACTATAGAAACACAAAAGTCTAATACTGAAGAAATAAGAGGCTATTGCGCCACCTGTGCTTCATTCTGCCCCACTATTGCTTATGTCAGGGATGGGGTATTCCTTGATGTTAAAGCTGATGAAGAACACCCCAACTCCACTAATCTTTGTCCCAAGGGGCTAGCTGCTCCCGAACTGGTCTATAGTAAACAGCGACTAAGATATCCGCTGCGGCGAACAAGACCCAAAGATGACCCTAACCCTGGCTGGAAACGCATAACCTGGGACGAGGCGCTAAATACCATAGCCACAAGATTAAGTCAGATAAAAGCCCGATGGGGAGCCGAGTCAGTAGCAGTGGCACGCGGTGGTATAGGGAGTAGCTCGCTTTGGGAGGCATATCCCTGGTTTCAGCGGCTGCGTTTTGCCTTTGGCACTCCAAACCTCGTTGGCCCAGGGTACATTTGTCAATGGCACCGGGATAGTTGCTCAGCATACACCTACGGTACACCAGGTATGAACGGCACCAGAGGAGTCCCTGATTTAGAGCAAGCCTCTGGCATATTGATCTGGGGCGCTAATCCTCACGCTACTGATTCTGCCACTCTCCGAGATATAAGACACGGTACCAAACAAGGTGCCAAACTAGTCGTAATTGATCCGAGAAAGACAGAGCTGGCCGCCATGGCTGACCTGTGGCTTCAGCTCAAGCCGGCCACAGATGGTGCCTTGGCGTTAGGAATGCTCCATGTGCTCCTAGAAGAAGGCCTCTATGATTATGACTTTGCCCGGGATTGGACAACAGCTCCTCTGGTGGTAAGAAGTAATACTGGGAGTCTTCTGAAAGCAAGTGATATAGAGGCCGACGGTGACTCTTCAAGCTACGTAGTTGCCGATGTGGGGGGCAACATCAGGGTATACACACCGGGAGTGCAATTGATGGTAGAGTCAGCGCTGGATACTAACTGTACAGTTAAACTAACTAGCGGCAAGAAAATTAAGTGCCGTACAGTATTCGGGCTCCTGCGTGATTTGGCTTCCGAATACCCTCCCAGCAGAGTTGAGGTGTTAACCGGTGTGCCAGCCAATTTGGTTAAGAAAGCAACAAGGATGTTAGCTGACAGCAGACCAATATGCCTGTGGACATATAACGGCATCGAGCAAAGTACAAATGCCAGTCAAACCAACCGTGCCCTGAATATCCTCTATGCTCTCATTGGTGATTATGATAAACCTGGAGGTAATGTGTTACCCAATAAGCCACCGCTTAACCCGGTTATGGGGCAGGAATTCCTAACTCCGGAAGCCAGTAAGAAATGCCTTGGCTATCACGAACACCCCCTGGGTCCAGCCGGATTGGGAGCGGAAACACAGCCACACCAGCTCTATAGAGCCATCCTGACGGGCAAACCCTACCCCATAAGAGCCTTGCTTGGCTTTGGTGGAAATCTGGTCACCGATAACCCAGCCAGCCTGATGGCGAAAGAGGCTCTAGCTAGACTAGACTTCCATGCCCACGCTGACTTGTTCCTCACCCCTACGGCAGAACTGGCTGATATTGTCCTGCCGGTAACTAGTTCTTGGGAGACGGATTACATGAAAACAGACTTCCTTTCCCTGAGAGCTATGAGCCATTTCCAGTGGCGTCCTGCTGTGGTGTCACCACAATACGAAGCTTGGCCGGATATAAAAATAGTCTTTGAGCTGGCAAAGAGGCTGGGGCTGGGAGATAAATTCTGGGATGGAGATATAGAAGCTGCTTTCAACTACCAGTTAGCTCCGTCTGGACTCACTGTAGAGAAACTAAGAACAAACCCCGGGGGTATAACCCTTAGCAGTACAACAGAGTACCAGAAGTACCAAAAGCAAGACGAATCTGGGAGATTTTTGGGCTTCCCGACTCCATCGAAACGGGTTGAGATATACTCACAGGTTTTCAAAGACCACGGCTATAATCCCCTGCCGGTATGGGAAGAGCCCATTAGCAGCCGCTTTACCCGGACAGATTCGGCGGCTCAGTATCCACTCACGTTGATCAACGCCAAAACCGCGTACTATTGCCATGGGCAGCATCGAGCTCTACCTTCACTAAGAAAAGTCGTTCCCTACCCATGTGTGGAGATTAATCCGGTAAAGGCCAAAGAAATTCCGTGCCAGGATGGGGATTGGGTAATACTGGAGACACCCTATGGGAAAATCAGGGTGCAGGCTAAGCTCAGTGAGGGAATGCCCAGCGACATCGTTTGTGCACAGCACGGCTGGTGGCAAGGATGCCCGGAGCTCAATCTTCCTGCCTATAACCCGTACTCTCCGCAGGGGGCAAATGTCAACTTGCTATATCCTGCCGATGAAGAGGACCCTATCAGTGGGGCACTGCCCATAAAAGGGTTCCCGTGCAATATCAGGAAGGAATAATGGTAGGAGATCAAGTACTAAAAAGTCAAACATTGTTCTATTACTCTGATACAAATGAAGTCAGTTAATATAGCATGTAACATCCGGCAATATCCGATATTCTGTTTATCTCCTTTTTTACACTGAGCACAATGAACAATTTTGCATTCTGTCTTTATTTTTACACCACTCCCAAGATTTAAACGTATAGTTTGATGTAATTTTTAGCTACTCCCCCAGTAAAAACTATCTCTTTCTCAAAACCAATACTTGAACCCATAGCTATAATCCTGCTAACCATGGCTGGAAGGGGGATAAAAAGGTAGAACTAAAATCTTCTCTAAGACGTTCGTCCTTGTCTATTAAAGTTGCTTTACGCTTCCGCATTGATTACTGTCCAACGCTATTATTTTCCAGATGGTTTAAGATAGGTTAAAATATGTTCGGCAAAAGGCTTTTAATACCGAGGTAAGCATTAGATAAAATACTGGAAACGGGATATAGTGCCTAGGGAGAATAATATGCGTAAAGACAAAATACTTTACATTTCACTTGTGTTCATAATTCCATTAGCTATTGCGGTAGTTTACTTACTTTGGACGGAGGAAATGCCTCTGAAGTTAATAACTATTTGCTATGGTTTTCCAGCAGCGGTATGGATTGTTTTGTCGATTTTTAGAGCGCAGCGAATTTCGAAGAAGTCTAAGATAAAAGAAAACGATATTCCTATAAGACAAACTCGAAAAAAGGTGAAAGTTATTGAAAGAACTGTGTCGTTGATATTACTGGTATGTGTAATAATTGATCTAGTTTACATGTTAGTAAGTGGTTACCCTATATACGCATATTTGGCCTCAATATTATTAATATTGATATTTAGTATAAACGCTGTTTTTCTATTAGTGACAACAGATGAGTAAAAGATTACGATATATTAATCCCTGAAGATTTTGAACGCAATAAGTGAAGGGCCATATTTGCGACCATTAATAGCAACCCTTTTGGCAACTTTTTTACAACAAGAGTGAACTTGGCCGTGAAGGTCTCGAACCGCATCTTTTGCCTTTGAATCGTAGTAGTCTACACATGCGGTAGCCCGGATCATGTTCAGGTAACGTAATTCCCAAAATTGAATTCAGACTCCAGAGGCGAGTTGGATAACTGCAGGCTAAAATGTGGTAACGATGTTACCTAACCTTAGCTTGCTGGGGGTAATTCACTACTGAAGCATGAGATAAGTCATATACAGATGGCTATTCTTTAAACTAAAATTGTCCTACAATATAGAAGGTTAAGATTGTAAAAATATGAGTAATAAATCAAGACAGTATCATCGAATCTGTGTGGAGGTGGAAAAATGTCCGAGATAAAGGTAGACTGCACTGGCGAAACTTGCCCGGTTCCTCTGGTTGAAACCCGTAAGGCTTTGAGGAAAGCAAAGGAAGGTGATATAGTCGAGGTTGTCGGAACACATCCTTCTTCCAAGAAAGAGATACCAATGGCCGTGAAGGCTTTGGGATTAGAACTTATGGACGTTCAGGAGAAGGACGGGATTTGGAAGATAAAAATACGCAGGTAGAAGGAGGTGGTAACCATGACTGATAAGACTATCATTATAGTTCACAGTGGCGATATGGATAAAGTTTACAGTGCTCTTATCATAGCTAATGGAGCACTGGCGATGGGGATGGAAGTATCACTTTACTTCACTTTCTGGGGGCTCCAACGCCTTAAGAAAGGAGGCCTTGATAAAGGGCCTCTCTCCAAGATGAACATGCTGGGGCTTGGCAAGTGGATGGTGAAGCGAAAGATGCAAAAGGTTGGCGTGGTTTCTCTGGAGAAATTACTGCAAGACTTCAAGGAGCTTGGGGGTAAAATCCTTGCCTGCGATATGACCATGGAGATAATGGGGATAAAGAAAGAAGACCTCCGTGATGATTTGATAACGGAATACTGTGCGGTGGGCACTTACATAAATGAGGCCAGAGAATCAACAGTGACCCTTTTCATATAACAGGAGGAAGACATGTTAGACAGAAAACAGGTATATCTGGACAATTCGGCAGTCACTCGTTTGGACGAACGGGTACTGGAGGCAATGAAGCCATACTTCTTCGATAAGTACGCCGTGGCCACCTCGGAGTTTGCCTACTCTCAGGGCATAGAAGCTCGAGAGGTCCTGGACGGTGCCAGAGAAGCCCTTGCTGTGACTCTGGGAGCAGCCCCTGAAGAGTTTATTTTCACCTCAGGAAGCACCGAGTCCTCAAACATTGCCCTGAAGGGAGTGGCGCTGGCTCTCGGCAACAAGAAAGGGAAACACCTAATTGTCTCCAAAATCGAGGATTTTCCGGTACTTAACAGTGCCAGAGCCCTCGAGAAGCAGGGCTTCCATGTGACTTATCTGGATGTAGACAATGATGGCTTTGTGGCCCTTGATAAGCTTAGAGATTCCATTACAAACGAAACCATTCTGGTCTCCATCCAGCATGCCAACCAGGAGATTGGCACCATTCAGGATATTGAGAATATCGGTCGTATCTGCCGCGAGAAGGGAGTATTGTTTCACACTGATGCCACGCATACCTTTACACGGGTTCCCCTCAACGTGAAGAGGATACCTGCGGATTTAGTCACGGTTTCTGGTCATACCATCCACGGGCCAAAAGGCATAGGGGGGTTGTACATCCGCCAAGGGACAAGAATAACCAAGTGGATAGATGGAGGATTTCAGGAGTTTGACCTTCGGGCGGGGCTTGAAAACATACCCGGCGCAGTGGGATTCGCCAAAGCGGTAGAACTGATTACCGCCCAGGAAACTGGGCAGTTACAAGCAATGCGTGACCGTGTTATTGACCGCATCCTTGCCGAGATACCGGATACTACCCTCAATGGCCATCGCTGGAAGAGGCTCCCGCAGAACGCTAATATCTCGTTCCATTTCATAGAGGGTGAATCTATCACCTTGCATCTGGATATGCATGGTTTTGCCGTTAGTACCGGCTCTGCCTGTTTCAGTCGCTCTCTGGAGGGTAGTCACGTTATCTTTGGAATTGGTGGTGACCACGAAAGGGCACATGGTTCAATACGCTTTACCTTCGGACGTTACAACACCATGGAAGACGTCGACGCCGTAGTCCAGACACTGGCTGAGGTGGTGCAGGAATTAAGAAATATCAGCCCGTTGGGCAAAGAGAACGAAAATTAGGAGGTCAGGAGATGAAATTTCCATATAGTGAAACGGTGCTGGAACATTTTCGCCACCCCCATAATGTGGGCAAGATAGAGGATGCCGACGGAAAGGCGATAGAAGGCAGTCCGGCCTGCGGTGACATGGTTTCGGTCTATATAAGTGTTGACCCCAATACGAATAAACTCACCGACATCAAGTTTGAATCTTACGGTTGCGCTTCCAACATAGCCACTGGTTCTATCATTACCGAACTGGCCAAGGGGAAGACGCTGGATGAAGCCAGGAAGATTACCTGGAAGGAAGCTTCAGAAGCCCTGGGAGGGCTGCCGAAAATTAAGGCGCACTGCTCGGTACTTGCCGTAGAAGGTTTACGTTCAGCGATTGAAAACTATGAAGAGCGCCACGGTCTGGTTAAAGAGAGAAAACCGACTACGGTAGAGATATTACGTAAGCGCCTCGGTAAAGTTATGAATCCTATGACCGGGCTCAGTGTGGTGCGTACTAATCTGGTAAAGGATATTAAGATAGATAATGGGAACGTTCGGATAGTGATCGATTTGCCTCCAGGTCATCAGTTTGCTTCGGCAATAATGGAGGAGATAAAAGAGAAAATAGAAACACTCTGGGACGTAAAAGGAGTGGCTCTTGTCTTTACGGAATAGTATCCCGATAAAACCATAGTTTTAGATGTGATCCCGGGGGGATGTAATGACCGGGAAGTTTACCCATAAAAAGAGTAAATCAGAGAAGGCTAATATCCACATAACCGGTATGACCTGCACTACCTGTGCGTCTACTATTGAGAAAAGCCTATCTGATACCCCTGGAATAGAGCAGGCAAATGTGAATTTCGCCTCAGAAAAGGCTTCCATAGAATATGACCCTTCAAAGGTAGACATCACCAAAATTAAGAATACTATCTCTCAAATAGGCTATGGGGTAGCTACTAAGAAATCTATCTTCCCTGTTAGCGGAATGACCTGTGCCTCATGTGTCAGTCGGGTAGAGGAGGCTCTGTCAAATGTGCCTGGGGTAGTTTCCGCCAATGTTAATCTAGCCTCAGAGAAAGCCACTGTGGAGTATACCGAAGGGACAGAGCCAGCCGACCTACGACAGGCAGTGAAAGACGCTGGCTATAAACTCGGGTCAGAAACAGAGAGGTTAGAAGATGTCACTGTCGCTGCCCAGCGAGAACTCCGAGGCATAATGAACAGGTTTATCTTTGCTGCTGTCCTCGCCTCATCAATTATGGCTTTAATGTGGACTCCCCCATTCGCCGGGAAACCATATTTACTCTGGGCACTGGCCACGCCGGTGCAGTTCTGGGCAGGCTGGCGATTCTACCGAGGTGCTTGGGGTGCGTTAAGCCACAGAACCGCTGATATGAATACGTTGGTGGCCGTGGGTACCTCAGCCGCCTACTTTTATAGCATGATAGCGGTTCTCTTTCCTGGTCTTTTTGCTGTTGCCGGGGTAGAGCTTGGTCTATACTTTGATACCTCGGTTATGATTATTACCCTGATATTGCTTGGTCGCTTCCTGGAAACACGAGCTAGAGGACAGACTTCAGAAGCGATAAAGAAGCTCATCGGACTTAACCCGAAGACGGCACTGGTTATCCGAGACGGCGACGAAAGGGAAATATCCGTTGAAGATGTTCTGGTTGGTGACCTCATCCTAGTACGACCCGGAGAGCGGGTGCCCGTGGATGGCATTATTAGCGAGGGCTATTCCAGCATTGATGAGTCCATGATTACCGGGGAGAGCATCCCTTCAGAGAAAAAGGTAGGTGATGAAGTTATCGGTGCCTCCATTAATAAGACAGGCGGCTTCAAGTTTGAGGCGACCAGAGTGGGTAAAGATACCACCTTAGCTCAGATTATCCGATTGGTGGACGAAGCTCAGGGAAGTAAGGCACCTATTCAGCGCTTGGCTGATGTCATTGCCAGCTACTTTGTGCCGATAGTAATTGGTATTGCCACCACTACCTTCGTAGTATGGTACTTTGCCGGACCGTTTCCATCTCTCACTTATGCCATTCTCAACTTCGTGGCAGTACTTATCATCGCTTGCCCCTGTGCAATGGGACTGGCGACGCCAACGGCTATTATTGTGGGCACAGGTAAAGGAGCCGAACATGGCGTTCTTATCAGGAGCGCTGAAACACTGGAGAGATCTCACAGGATAAGTACTGTGCTGCTGGATAAAACAGGCACTCTAACCCAGGGAGAACCCAAGGTAACCGATATTATCGCACTCTCCTCTTCTTCACAAGATGAGATTCTCCGGCTGGCAGCCTCCGCCGAATATGGCTCGGAGCACCCACTCGGTGAGGCTATAGTGAAGGCGGCTTTGGAGAGGAAACTGGAAATATCTCCAGCATCAGATTTTAACGCTATCCCAGGACATGGTGTCGAAGCTTCAGTGGAAGGCAAAAAGCTTCTCCTGGGCAACCTCAGGCTAATGAGTGAAAAAAGGATTCCCCTGAATGGACTGGGGGAAGAGGCGGAGCGTCTGTGGTCAGAAGGCAAGACAGTAATGTTTTTGAGTATAGATAGCCAGATAGTGGGCACCATCGCTCTGGCTGATACCCTTAAGCCGAATACCAAAGCGGCAGTAGCTGCTCTACAGAATATGGGTATTGAGGTAATGATGCTCTCTGGAGACAACCAGCGTACCGCTGAGGCTATTGCCCGAGAGGTAGGCATTGACCGTGTTCTAGCTGAGGTACTGCCGGAACATAAAGCTCGGGAGGTCAAGAAATTGGAGGAGGAAGGAGAGATAGTGGCAATGGTGGGAGACGGGATAAATGATGCCCCCGCCTTAGCTCAAGCGGATGTGGGCATCGCTATTGGTACCGGCACCGATGTGGCTATAGAAACTGGAGATATTACGCTGATTAGTGGTGATTTGACGGGAATTATAACTGCCATATCCCTGAGCAAGCGCACCATGAGAACTATTAAGCAGAACCTCTTCTGGGCTTTTGCCTACAATACTGCCCTCATCCCGGTGGCAGCAGGAGTATTATATCTTGCCTTCGGGAATACGGGTGTCCCATCAGGGCTTCACTTCATTTTAGGCAACTACGGTTTCCTGAATCCGATTTTGGCAGCAGCAGCCATGGCCGCTAGCTCACTCACCGTAGTATCCAATTCACTGCGTCTAAAAAGGTTTATACCAGCTAGGTTTGGTAACTAATTAGTAGGAGGTGTCCCAATGGTAATTGACCCAGTTTGCAAGATGGAAGTGGAAGAAAACAAGGCAGCAGCTATCTCTGAATACAAGGGAAAGAAATACTACTTCTGCGCTGCTGGTTGCAAGAAAGCCTTTGACCAGGACCCAGAGAAGTACTTGGCCGAACAAAAGAAATAGGTCTGGTACTTGGGACTCAACAGAGATGGTTTGAAGCTCAGCCGACGAGCACTAAATCCTACATCCCCTCATGCAAAATGCCAAGGTTTCCTCTGAATAATGCACGAACCAGCGGACTTGGGTTAATCAGCGTAAATGATTAAGAGTGAACTAGAAATCGTTTATGCTATAATTCATCCACAGGAATTTATTTTATACAGAAAGTTACCTTTTTAAAAAGAGAGTTAGCAAGTTGCAGTTCAACGACAAGGTTCAAATTCTAACGAACTCTTCTATTTTCTCCAGCTTGGATGGTGACGAGCTCGGTAAACTCGCTGACCTTTCCATCGAGCGTAGTTTCATACCCAACGAGTTTATCTTCTGGGATGGAGATGCCCCCGAATGGTTCTACATCGTTGCCGAAGGCAATGTGAAGGTTCTTAAGCATTCCTCTTTAGGGAAGGAATTTATTATCGCCTTTTTTGGCCCTGGCGAAATGTTTGGTGAAGTGGCCGTCTTTGAGAATAAGCCCTATCCTGCTTCAGCTCAGGCCGTCACTGAAACCAAGGTCGTGGGAATTAAAAGAGAAATGTTCTTGTCTTTTCTAGTCAATCGCCGTCAGGTAGCCCTGAGGATTATTGGTGTCTTGGCAGGGCGGCTCAGAGATGCTCAGAATCGCCTCAGAGACTTTGCCGGTGAGAGAGCTGAGCAGCGTCTAGCCAGTGTACTGCTTATGCTTTCGACAAAGCTTGGCCCCACTCTTCCTTTTACCCGACAGGAAATCGCTGAGATGGTGGGAACCACTACTGAAACAGCGATTCGTGTTATGAGCAGCCTAAAAAACAGGGGGATTATTCGTTCTGTTCGCGGTAAAGTAATTATCCTCGATGAACAGAAACTCAGACTGCTGAGTGAAGGTCCACCAAGGGTATAGAACCACAAGACAATTCTACCACTTCGGTTTATCTCCCTAACGCAAACAACTACTAATAACTCCCCACTATATATGATTCAAATCATAGTCGGTGACGTCAATAAGTTGTACTATTGGTGTAGAAATTAAAACTCAAGCATGCACTGCTAGAGAAGGTGATAAGAATGACCAACAAATGCTCCGGTCAGGATTTCAGGAATCTGCGGGTGTCACTACACAAATGCCCGAATTGTGGCGCTGAGGTGGAAATCTTTTCCGATGAAATAAAAATTAAATGTCAAAAGTGTGGCAAAATGGTTTATCGTGAGAAGATACCTTCCTGCATCGACTGGTGTGCTTCAGCCCGTCAGTGCCTGGGGGAAGAGAGATGGAAGGAGATAAAGGGTGAAGGCTAGCCAGACTCATCCTCTCAGGAACTGCCAAAGAGACGACTACTGGAATTAGGGGTGACTTACTATTAGCTTCTCAAAAGTAGCTGAAAAAGTATTGACAAGGAGAAAGTTCAGGGCTACTATTAGTTACGCTCTATTTAGAGTAAAGAGAGTTGCCCTTCAAAGGAGGGAACTAGCAATGAAAACTGAGCAGGATAAAACCCTACAGGCACTTCAAATTGCTATTCAGATGGAAATTGATGGCAAGGAATACTATCTGAAGGCCAGCCAGGAAAGTAGTAATGAGCTAGGTAAGAAACTACTGCAGTCACTAGCTGCGGAAGAGGACCTTCACCGTCAGAAATTTGAGGAGATATATGACGCTATCGAGAAGAAAAAGGCTTGGCCCAAGACCGATTTTCAGCCTGATGGGGGCAAAAGGCTAAGAACCATATTTGCCAGGACAACCGAGGAGATGGACCCCCATATAGAAACTCATGCCACTGAGCTTGATGCTATACAAACAGCCATGGATATGGAAAACAAGACCTTTGACTTCTATAAAAGCCAGGAGCAAAGAGCTACCTATGATGCTGAGAGAGACTTTTATCAGACCTTGGCTGCCGAAGAAACGGAGCATCACCTGGTTCTGCTTGACTACTACGAATACCTCAAAGACCCGGCAGGATGGTTTGTTAAGACAGAGCATCCCTCTCTGGATGGTGGTTAAATTTACAAACTAGATGTCATTTTTAACTAAGTAGGTGAAAAATGAATCTGAAGGCTTTATACAAGCTGGGTTACGGTTTGTATGTTGTATGCTCAAGAAAAGGAAACAAACTCAATGGGCAAATCGCCAACACTGTGTTTCAAATAACCTCTGAGCCACCAACTATTGCCGTAAGCATCAACAAGAACAATCTAACCCACGAGTTTATCAAGGAGAGCAAGGTATTTGTTGCTTCTGTATTATCCCAAGATACACCCCTCTCCTTCATCGGTCATTTTGGCTTCAAGTCAGGCAGAGACATAGATAAGTTTGAGGGCATTAATTATAAAACAGGTGAAACTCAGGCTCCGGTGGTCACTGAGAACACCGTTGCTTATCTAGAAGCCAGGGTAATCCAAGAAGTAGATGTAGGAACGCATACTATTTTTGTAGGCGAATTGGTAGGGGCAGATGTCATCAAGGAAGACGAGCCAATGACCTATGCCTATTATCACCAGGTCAAACGTGGTACTACTCCCAAAGCAGCTCCTAGCTATATCGAGGAGAAAAAGGAGGCAAAACCTAAAATGGCAAAATACAGATGCACCGTTTGTGGCTATATCTACGACCCGGAACTGGGAGACCCCGATGGTGGCATTAAACCGGGTACACCCTTCGAAGAGATACCAGACGATTGGGTATGTCCTGTCTGCGGAGCCGCCAAGAGTGATTTCGAGAAGGAGGAGTAAGATGAAACCAAGAGAGATAAAACCAGGGGTCTACTCGGTCGGAGCTATTGACTGGGACCGACGGTTGTTTGACTCCCTGATACCACTGCCTGATGGCACAAGCTATAACTCATATTTAATTAAGGGTAGCGAGAAGACAGCGCTTATTGACACCGTAGACTCTACGATGCCGGACGTGTTGATAGATCACCTGAGTGAACTCGGAGTTAAAAGTATAGATTATGTGGTTGCCAATCACGCCGAGCAGGACCACTCCGGTGCTATCCCCCAAGTGTTGGAGAAATACCCTGATGCGAAAGTGGTATGTACACCCAAGTGTAAGGACATGCTTATCGACCTGCTCATGATTCCAGAAGCAAAGTTCATAACGGTCAATGATAAAGAGACCATTTCGCTGGGAGATAGAACGCTGGAGTTTATCCTTGCCCCTTGGGTTCACTGGCCGGAGACCATGCTGACTTACCTGAGGGAAGATAAGATACTCTTCCCCTGTGATTTCTTCGGCTCTCACCTGGCTACAACCGACCTGTATGTCAGGGATGGAGGGCAGGTCTACGAAGCTGCCAAGAGGTATTATGCTGAAATCATGATGCCCTTCCGAACCTCTATTCAGAAGAACCTGGAAAAGGTAAAGGACTACGCAATTGACATTATTGCTCCCAGCCACGGCCCCATGCACGATAAACCGGAGTTCATTCTAAAAGCTTATCATAGCTGGGCATTTGACGAACCAAAAAACATCGTAGTACTGCCCTATATTTCAATGCACGGTAGCACCCGCAAGATGGTGGAATACTTTGTCGGAGCTTTAGCCGAGAGGGGCGTGGCGGTGAAACAGTTTGACCTTGCTGCAACAGACATCGGGAAACTGGCGATGGCACTGGTGGATGCGGCCACAGTTGTTATCGGAACACCTACTGTTCTCGCTGGTCCGCATCCGAATGTCGCCTATGCTGCCATCCTGGCGAATGCTCTGAGACCCAACCTTAAATTCATCTCCATCATCGGCTCCTATAGTTGGGGAGGTAAGGCAGTTGAGCAACTCGCGGCGATGATTCCCAACCTGAAGGTAGAAATATTGGAACCGGTGTTGAGCAAGGGTTTTCCCCAAGAAGTTGACTTAAAGGCACTGGATAACCTGGCAGCTACTATTGCCGAAAAACACATGGAGCACAACTTTGTTTAATAATACTTCAGGGGAAGGAGATTTTAAGAAAGCAAAACTTTGAGGGAAATTTTTATCTTCTAAAAAATACTAAGGAGGTATATGAAATGGAAGATGTTAAGGAACAAGCTATCAGTTTACCCCGACTGGGGGAACCAGCACCAGCCTTTGAGGCAGTAACCACTCACGGGTTGCTCAAATTGGAGGACTTTAAAGAAAGCTGGCTGATTCTCTTTTCCCACCCGGCGGATTTCACGCCGGTATGCACCACCGAGTTTATCGCCTTTGCTGAAATTTACCCCGAATTACAAAAGCGTGGGGCAGAGCTTCTAGGATTAAGCGTTGATAGTGTTTCCTCCCACATCGCCTGGGTGCGCAACGTAGAAGAAAAAACTGGAGTAAAGATACCATTCCCAATAATCGCTGACCTTAATAAAGAGGTATCTCTCGCTTACGGCATGATTCACCCGGGGCAAAGTAAGACAGAGACTGTCAGGTGCGTATTCATCATTGACGACAAACAGGTCATCCGTACCATACTCTATTACCCTTTGACCACTGGTAGGAACATGGACGAGATACTGCGGATAGTAGATGCCCTACAGACAACCGACGCCAATGGTGTAGCTACCCCGGCCAACTGGAGACCGGGTGAGATGGTAGTAGTGCCATCACCTAATACGCAGGAAGGTGCAGAAGAAAGGCTCAAGCAAGATTACGAGTGTGTGGATTGGTATCTCTGCAAGAAAAAGCTATAGGCAGGAAAATAGGGAGGATATTATGGCTTGTATTAGCCCTGATGGTAAGCCTACCGAGTCAGGTGCCAAGATGCTTCGTGCCCTCGAATCAGGACTAGGGTCTCCCGAAGAAATTGCTAAAGACGCTGGGCTGCCGTTATTCCGGGTCAGGAGCGGGCTACGGGAACTGACACAAGCTGGCTTAGCTAGTAAGAAAGATGACAGATATGAAATTACCGAGAGGGGGGAGGAGCTAGTAAAATAACCATCTCAGTTGCGGCTTAACCTTATAAGGATGCCTTACCCTGGTAAGGCGATAATAAGGTCGCACTATAAAAGGTGACCGGGATAAATAACTGAAATATGGGAGGAACTAATGGATAAAGATGGAATTATTGCCTTGCTAAATCAGGACCTTGAGGGTGAGCATGGTGCCATCATTCAGTATCTAACGCATGCTTATGCTATGGGCGAAGGTGAGACGGCTTGTGAGATTGAGGCAATCGCCAGGGAGGAAATGCGCCATTTAGACTGGCTGGCTGAGGCTATAGTCGAGCTGGGTGGTATTCCCAGCCTTAAGCGAGGCAAGATGCGCGTGGAAGGGAAAACGGTTGCTGACTGGATGCAAAACGGTGTGTTGTTAGAGGAAGATGCCATGGGACCATACCGGGAGCACATCAAGATTATAGATGACCCTAAGATAAAGAGACTACTACAGCGTATCCTGTCCGACGAAGAATCACACCACGGTGATTTCGAGCACTTCGTTAACAAGGCGCAGAAGGAAGGGACCAAAGATGTGAGGGGTAGCCGTTCGGACAAGGTTGTCCAGACTCTTAACTGGGGTGTCGAGCATGAGTATACAGTTATTCTGCAATATATGTTCCAGTCATATATTACGACCAACCCAGAGGCCAAAAAACAACTAGAAGACCAAGCTATTAATGAGATGCAGCACCTGGGCTGGCTCGCCGAAAAGATAATCGATATCAGTGGCAATCCGAGAATTGAACACGCCGAGGTTGACCAATCAACTAAGGCTGCCGATATGCTCCGAGCCGACATCAAAATTGAGCAAGAGGTAGCAGCGGCATATAACCGTGCCGCCAGCGAGACTGAAGACCCTAGCTTGAAAGCACTTCTAATACGCTTAAGAGACCACGAGATATACCATGCCGAGGTGTTTAGTGATTTGCTAAAGGAAAAAGATCAGCAATGAGTAAGAATGCAGCAGGCAAGGAGGTGCCCCCAATTTTATGTCCAAGTAGCTGACTCCAGCCGCAAGCGCTGCTTTAGTTTAAGTGGTTCCCGCAGTCATGAAAGCACAATTCTACACAACAGCAGCTAAATCTCAGGCTTGATACTTGAGTCTTCTATCTCTGCCGAGTTTCTTTATTCTTTCTTCAAGTGCTGCCTTGTCTAAATCTATACAGTAACATCAGGCTGTTCTAATAAATGGATAGCGCTAGGTCAAGCCATAGCCCCAGCCCCACCTGACACCACGATTTTCATTCTAGAACTCCTTTATTTTTTAATTCTTTTGAGCACCTTCTGGCCTACTTTGTCAGGTCCTCCTTCACCATGACTTGGACACGCATCTCTCGTTTAACCAGTTCCGCGAAGAAGTACTCTGGGTCTATTACTTGTTCCGGTGCCCATACCCCTGGTTCTTTAATCATTCCTTTAGCCTGTATCTGAGCAGCGATAGAAGGCGGAACTTGTGTAGCACAATGGGCACCCCAGCGACTATGAACTCCGGAAATACAATCAAGGACATATTCGACCTTCTTGCCATTCCTCTCTCCAATCACCTGAGCATGCCTGGCCCTGATTATATTGGGTTTAAGCTCTACTCCTTCAAGTTTATCTTTAACCTGCTTATCTACCACGGCTGCCAGAACATCAAGCGGGACTACCTCCATATCCTGTATCTTAATCGGTTCCTTGCTGCCAAGACCGAGAGAAGCTAAGAATTTAGCTCCCTCAACAAACTTAGCTGGTAGCCCTAGCTTCCAGGTAACTTCCCTAACTCCCTTATCTTTGAACGAAGCTGGAATTGTGGCTGGCTCGGAATGCAAGGTATGGAAGCAGATACACCTACCTATAGGCTCTGGATAAGACATTTCCTCAATTCCAGAAAGAGCTGGAAGAGTCTTGAATTCGCCGTCGATGAATTCTACCGCATTATCCGTAAACTCTTCCATGATTGTCCTGATAGAATAGCCTGGTTTAAAGACATCGATACCTTTCGTGTCTGTCAGGTCAACACCAGCGGATGAAACTCGCACTATATCAACTTTATCCAATCGGTCGTAAGCGTAACGAGCCAGGATGTTAGTTACCCCCGGCGCACTACCAATACCCAGCAAAGCGGTTAGCCCGGCTTTTTTGAAATCATCAAAGAATTCGAGTTGCTTTAGACTAGTATGAAACATACCTCCTAAATCATTGTAGTGGCACCCTGCCTTAAGACAAGCTTGCATGATGCTTAAATTGACATAGTATATGGCTGAGTTAATGACAACATCATAGCCTTCAATTAAACTTGCAGTTTTATCAATATCGTAGGCATCTACAAAGGCTCCTTTGATTCGAGAATCTCTGAAGGAAGCTGCCAGTTCTTCGGCCTTCTTTCCTTGATAATCAGCAACAAGGATTTCTCTCACGTCAGGGTTCTCACTCAAATCTCGAACTATTATGGGCCCCATCAGTCCCGCACCACCGATGACTGCAATTTTCATGGTTACTTTTTCCTCCTTAATTAGTATTGAGGCCATTCAATTTTGCCTCAAGTTAAGCTCCAGATTCAGTATTTTATTCTCTAAAGTTATCACCTCCAATCCTTGGAGCCGCTGGCTTCATTTTTCAGCCCTGAGTGCCAGATTCTTCCCTAAACGCTAAACAATACCATTCGGCTTAAAGATTTCACATTTCTACTATCATTTTCCGAATATTAAATTGGGAAGAAATAGAACTATCTGGGGGAATAGCACAACAAGAATCAAGCCAAGTATTTGAAGCCCTACGCATAAAGCCTTCCTACTGATACTCCGGTTAATAAACCGAAGATAATCATTTTTATGCTAGGCGGGATGAGAAAGCCTAATGCTCCCCTCGCCTGTGTTCTCTTGGCCCACCACCCATAGAATAAATCCATCTTTACATGAGCACAGTAAAGGAGGGCATATGCCCCTATTAGCATGCCATATGAGCTATACAGCATCTGCGCCGTCTCGTGAGCCCACACAGTAGGAGAACTGAATCCGTACCTGACGATTACCTCGTATATTAGAACTCCTATCATGCCTAAGATGAAGCAACTTACCACTCTACCTGACCACTCACTTAACTTTTCGATGCAGCATACATGTAGGAAAAGCTAACTTACGCAATAAATCACCCCACCGGGTTGCAGAGGCCATTTTAACCGTGATGTGCAATCCAGCGTTTAAGCAGTCTCTGCACTAACTACATGCTCATAAGCGCGCGAACTTGGAATCGTTATTCTATAATACCATACTCTCTCTTCATCTGTAAGAGTAATTCGACAGCCTTGGCACACTCTGGGCCTTCGGCTGCTACCTCTTCCCAGTATTGTGCTGCGGCTTCAGTTATCTCTGCTACAGCTATATTATGGAAACCAGTCGCGGAACGGATTACACTGCCTGCACCTTAACATTTATGAGTTTACACATCACGGGTATTGATGATAAGATTAAGAATCCTCATTCGGATCTCGTTTATACAGTTTTTTGTGCCCAACAGCATAAGGCAAATCTCACCGAAATGGAGCAAGCAGCTCTGTTATGGGTTTGAATCAGAAGCGTTCGAAAGTGTTTTATGGCTGGTATATTGTTGGCGCCTGCTCGCTCATCACAGTCTATACCGCCGGTGTCGTTTTCTTCGGATTCACCGCAGTTTTCGAGCCCATAGCAGAGGAGTTCGGCTGGAGTTATGCCCAAATTTCACTTGCCGCTTCACTACGCGGTCTTGAGATTGGTCTTCTGGCTCCTCTTATGGGACTCCTTGTTGACCGTTGGGGACCGAGAAGACTGATTTTCGGAGGTAGTATTCTCGTATGTGCAGGGTTTTTGATATTAAGCCATGTCTCCACTCTTACCATGTTCTACGGAGCCTTTGCTTTGATAGCTATAGGTATGAGTACATGTACCCAAACCGTGCTCATGACAGCGGTTGCTAACTGATTTCGCAGGAAGGTAGGAGTAGCCATAGGCATTGTGGCCAGTGGATTTGGTCTAGGGGGCCTCCTCGTTCCTGTATTAACCAAATTGATCGATGTATTACAGTGGCGAACAACAATGTTTGCTGCCGGCCTCGGCATGCTGGCCATAGTCTTGCCACTGTCATTCTTTATTCGACACAAACCCGAACATTACGGCTATCGACCCGACGGCCAGATGAGCAATATAGTGGAGACGAAGGAGGCTCATATCTCAATAGCAAACCCGGAAGTAAACATCCCAGCCAAACAAGCGTTAAGACAAAGAGCCTTCTGGCATGTGGCAATCTCAGCGATGTGTCAAGTATTCGTAGTGGGTGCTATAGTAACACATGTTATGCCCTATCTCAGTAGTCTCGGCATCACCAGGCCTATCTCCAGTCTGGTAGCCTTTGTTCTACCGGTTGCAAGTATCGGCGGTCGTCTTAGCAGTGGTTGGCTCAGTGATAGATTTGGGAGTAGAAAGGTATTCGCCGTTAGCTTCCTCTCAATGGCCACAGGACTGCTTCTCTTTGGGTATATTACTAATGGGATGATGTGGCTACTTGTGCCTTTTATCATTACTCTTAGCCTTGGATGGGGATGTATCGTCACAATAAGAATCTCCTTGCTAAGAGAGTATTTTGGCAGGAGTAGTTTTGGCACGATTCTTGGCTTTGTAGCGGGCATGATGATGTTAGGGAACATAACTGGCGCCCCAATCGCCGGGTGGATATTCGACACTTTTGGTAGCTACAAAGCTGCATGGTTGGGTTTTTGCGCCTTTACTATCGTGGGAGCAGTTCTAGCACTCACTATCCCATCTTCCAGCAATAATAATCGACAGTCAGACTAGCTATTAGCTGAGCAGGTCACAAGATGACGGATTGTTACTTCATTATATATTCTGGCTTTCTGTAGCATTCACTATTAGTCAATTCGGCTCTGCCGTAACGAGGAGTGGGGTGCCCCCAATTTTAGTACCACTTATAATGAGAGACTTCCCGCCTTTTCGGTTAGTTGCATAGCTTCTGCCTGGTTGTTTCCATAGTATCGTCTGGCAAACTCTGCCGGGGTCAGGTAGCCCAGTGAGCTGTGTGGGCGGTAGTTATTGTACTCCTGCCTCCAGGTTTCCACAATAGTCTGAGCCTCTTTCCCGTTCCGGAAGATTTCACGATTTAAAC
>Ga0265594_1001228_pt1 | contig 20114 bp, 39 predicted proteins | sample saktaG_11_FD_190147 | JGI IMG/M metagenome (GOLD analysis project Ga0265594, IMG submission 190147) | Saline water microbial communities from Sakinaw Lake, British Columbia, Canada - sak_2011_5_24_80m | ecosystem: Environmental > Aquatic > Non-marine Saline and Alkaline > Saline ... | reverse complement strand
TTGTACTGGAGAGCAGTTTTGTTATATCGAAGCTGGTGAGGGTTATTGCGCTGGTTAGAAATAGAATTATATAGTTATTTTATTTTAAACTCGATCACGTCCTTGTCTTTGAGGGCGTGGTTGAGTCCGATTGTTTGTCCGGGAAATTTTGAGGAGGGTCCCCAGATTTTTGCTTTCTTTATTTTTTTTGACATTCCTTTTAGGATTTTTTCGGCGGCGTCTTTTAGGGTTGAGCCCTGTTTCATTATCATTGGTTCTTTGGTTGGTTCTTTGCCTGGTTCTTTGGTGTAGATTCGGATGACTGGGAAGGTGTTGAATATTTTTTGTTTGAGTTCTTGGAGTTTTGCTTTTGTTGGGTTGTTTGAGAAAAAGATATGTTGGTATTTTTTGTGTTTTGATTTTAGGGTTGCTTCGATTTTTCGTTTTTCGTTTTCTGGGATTAAGTCTTCTTTGTTGAAGATAAGGATTATTTTTGCTTTGGTTTGGGGGAGGTATTGTTCGGATTTTTGGATTTGGTCGAGGCTGTCGATGGAGAGGAGGAGAGTGTCGGTTGAGTTGATTAGGGATTTGTCGTGGTTTGGGAATGGCGGGGTGTCGATGATTTGGATTGGTGCGTCTTCGAATTTGAATGTGCCGAGTTGTGGTTCGTAGGTTGTGAATTGATGTGGAGATATTTTGGGGGCTAGGTTTGTGAGAGTTTTGAAGATTGTTGATTTGCCTGTGTTTGGGAGTCCGATGAGGATGCATTGCATGGGGGCTTTTTTAATTCCTGCCTGTTTCCCTTTGCCTGATTTTTTTTGTTTGATTAAATTTGATTTTAGTTTTTTTAATCTTGTAGTTAGGTTGCGGAGCATGTTTTCTGAGGACTTGTGTTTTGGGCATTCTTTTATCATTGTTTCGAGGCAGATGATTCTTTCTTCGTCGGTTGTTGCCTGGTGGAATTTTTGTTCGGCTTGTTTGTAGAATGGGGATTGGTTTGTTGATGCCATAAGATTATTAAATAGAGATGGTTTAATTAAGTTATGAAGGTGGTGATTTTAGTTTTGGTTTTAATGTTTGGTGTGCTTTGTGTTGCGGATCTTGGGGAAGATTGGGATAGTTTTGATGGGAATGATTCTGGGAGTTCTTCGGTTGGCGTTGACGTTAAAATAGGGAGTCCTGTTGTTGAAGATGTTGGAGAGTATAGTGATGGGGAGCGTTATACTTTGGAGTTTTATATTGCGTTGGGTGTTGGCGCTGTTGGCGTTTTGATTGTCGCTGTTTTTGTTTATTTCTTTTTGAGAAAACCTAAGAACAAGTGGGAGAAGAGGGAGGTATCTAAGGGATAGGTAATAGGCAGTAGGTTTGGGGAATGGAAATTTGGATACAGGGGAAATTTGGAGAACCTTTGGTTCTCATATTTATAGGGCGGCCGTTGGTCGCCCCTGGGCGCGGTAGGTTTATAAGATTATTTTTTGTTTTGTTATAATGAGATTGGCGGTTTTGTTTTCGGGTGGGAAGGATTCTTGTTTAGCTTTGCATAAGGTTTTGGCGGAGGGGCATGAGGTTGTTTGTTTATTGAATGTTTTTCCGAGTAATGAAGATAGTTTTATGTTTCATAAACCGTTTGTTAATTTGTTGAGGAGGCAGGCGGAGGAGTTGGGGATTGAGTTGGTTGTCGGGAGGAGCGAGGGAGAGAAGGAGAAGGAGTTGGATGATTTGAGGAAGTTGGTGGAGAAGGTTAGTGAGAATATTGAGGGAGTTGTAGTCGGGGGGATTGCGAGTTCTTATCAGGGGAGTAGGATAAAGAAAATTTGTGAGGGGTTGGGATTGGAGTTTGTTGCGCCGTTGTGGGATTATTCGCCGGAGGATGTTTGGGGTGAGTTGTTGAGAGATGGGTTTGAAGTTGTGATGACGAGGGTTGCTTGTGATGGGATTGGGAGAGAGTGGGTAGGGAGAGTGATTAATGAAGAGAATTTTGAGAAGTTAAAAGAATTGGGGAAGAAGTATAGGTTTAGGATTGATTTTGAGGGGGGTGAGGCGGAGAGTGTTGTTTTGAATATGCCGGGGTTTGGAAGTAAGATAGATATTGATTTTGATGTTGAGAGTGAGGGGGAACATAGACATTTGATGAAGAGGGGGATTGTAAGATGAGTTTGGTTAAGGAGGTTAGTCGGAAGAAGGAATTTTCTGGGTTGCCTGATTCGATTGTTAAGAGAGCGTTGGATTTGTCTGGTGGAGATGTGAAAGCAGCGAGGGCGTTGTTGCGGAAATATTTTGGTGTTTTTTTGACGAATCGTGTTTTGAAGGGGAGTGGTGATTTGTTGGGGATGCATATGTCTTCTAAAAAAAGGGATTATGAAAAATTTTATGGGGAGGTTTTTTCTGAGATTGAAAATGTGGGGACTGTAATTGATTTGGGGTGTGGTGTTAATTGGCTTAGTTATGAGTGGTTGCCCGAGGGGGTTTCTTACATTGGGATTGAGGCGGTTGGGCAGTTGGTTAAATTAGGGAATGATTATTTTAAAGAGAGAGGTCTTGATAATAAAATTGTTTGGATGGATTTGTTTGATGTTGGGGGGGTTGTTGGTTTGTTGAAAGAGGCTAAGAGGCCGAGGGTTGTTTTTATGCTCCAGGTTGTTGATGCGATGGAGGGGCTGGAGAGGGATTTTTCTAAGAGGTTTATTTTAGAGGTTGCAAAAGAGTGTGATTGGATTGTTTTGAGTTTTTCGATGGAGAGTTTGGGCGGGCGGAAGAAATTTGTGGCGCAGAGGAAATGGATGATGGATTTTTTAGTGAAGAATTTTTTGACAAAGAAAACTCTCGTTAGTAGGGGTGAAAAAATTATAATATTAAAAAATAAAAAAATTTGAGATTTATTTCTTTGTTTTAATTACTATTGCTTTGATTGATACTACTAATGCTGCGGCAGCGACGAATGTTATGAAGTTACCGAGTATTTCTTGTAGGTATCCGATCGGTGTTACAAGTTGTCCTATTGAAAGGGCGCCTAGGCTACCGACCATAAGCAATGCAATTACAGCAACCAGAAATTCTGTGGTATTCTTTTTGTCGATGTTTAGTAGTCCGACAATCAAACCTAGTATGAATAATATTAGTAAGATTATTGGTGTGGAAACTGCTGTTACAAATGCGGCAAGGATTGCTACAATTATACCGATGAGGAATGCCCATTTTCCGATTAAATCTAATTCCATGTTATACCTCTTTTTAGTTGTAGTTTTAAGGAGAAAGGTATTTAAGTAGGTTGCGTTTTTTGGTTTTATGAAATTTAATAAGACAAGGTTGAAGAATGGCTTGGTTGTTTTGCATGAGAAGAGGGATGTGCCGGTGACGACGGTGATGTTGGCGACGAAGTATGGGTCGATGTATGAGTCTGTCGAAGAGAAAGGAATTGCACATTTTATCGAGCATCTTTGCTTTAAGGGGACTAAGAAGAGGAGTGTTAAGCAGATTGCCGACGAGGTTGAGAAGGTTGGCGGTGTTTTGAATGCGTTTACTCACGAGGAAGTTACGGCTTATCATGTGAAGTTGCCGTCGGAGCATTTGGGCGTTGCGATGGATGTTATTTTTGATGTTTTTTTTAATGCGAGTTTTCCTGAGGCGGAGGTTGAGAAAGAGGCGAGTGTGATTTGTGAGGAGATTAAGATGTATCATGATAATCCTCATGCACATGTTCTTGATAGGGTTAAGGAAAATTTGTATGAGGGGGCGGCTGGGATGTTTATTGGTGGGAGCGAGGAGGGAGTTAAGGGGATGGCTCGGGAGCAATTGTTTAATCGGCATCGTGAGGTTTATGTTCCTTCTAATTCGGTTCTTTGTGTTGTTGGTAATAATGATTTTGACGAAATTCTTGATTACGCTAAGAATTTCGAGACGACAGACGACAGACGACAGACGACAGGTTCAATTTTGAAAATTAAGGAGAGGAATATTAGGGATTCTGAGAAGAGGGATGGGGTTCATCAGGCGAATTTGGCTATGGGTTTTCATTTTCCGTATTCTGATGAGAAAGGGAGATATGCGGCTGAGGTGTTCTCTGCTATTTTGGGGCAGGGGATGTCGTCGAAGTTGTTTAGTGAGGTTCGGGAAAAGAGGGGTTTGGTTTATGGGGTGAAGACGGAGTTGGATTTAGGGAAGAATTATGGGTATATGGTTATTTGGGCTGGGACAGATAAGGCGAAGGAGAAAGAAGTTGTTGATATTTGTTTGAAGGAGTTTGGGAAGATGGGGGGGATTAGCGAGGAGGAATTGGCTGAGGCGAAGGTTCAGGTTATTGGGAATCGGAAGGTTGAGTCTGAGGGGTCGAGCGAGACGGCTGTTAATTTGATTATGGAAGAGTTGTCGGGGGAGGCTGAGGATTATTATGATTATGAGAAGAAGATTAATGCCGTGACGCTGGGTGATATTAAGAAGTTGGCTGGGATTTCAGAGTATGCGAGTTTTAGTTTGGGGCCTTAGGTTAGGTTTTTAAGAGTTCTATAAATTTTTTGATTTTATTTTCATCGAGTCCAATTTTTTTGAGCTGTTCTTCTGTTGTGTTAAAAATTTCTTGGAGTGTTGAGAATTTATCTATAAGATGTTGTGCGGCGACGGGTCCGATTCCCGGGAAGCCTTCTAATATAAACTGTTTTTGTTCTTCAATTGTTTTGAAAGTTCTCGAGGGTCTTATTGATATTTCTTGTTTTGGTTTTTCGTATTTTTTGGCGAGGAGGATTAGGAAGTTTGCTGTGTCTTCTTCGTTTTCGGTGAAGATTGTTGGGACTTGGAAATCTGTTGCGATTGAGAGAAGCATTCCGCGGATTGCGTTTTCGTGGACGTTGAATTTGTTGTAGTTGTAGTAGAAGCCTTCGATGATTAGGAAATGTTTTGGGTATTTTTTTATTTCTCTTAATTGTTCTAGAAGTCTTTTGTTTATCATAGAGCCGACGAAGTCTTGGAAAGTTTTTCGTTCGACGATTGTGTCTTCGATGAGATAGTCGCCTATGTTTAGTTTTTCAAATTTAATGTTTGCTTTTTTTTCGAGGAGGTTTGCCGAAATTAAAGATTGTTTTTCGCGAGTGTCGACGATGATTGGGATTTTGGGGTTTGGGCATTTGGTTTCTGTTAATGTTTTTGTTTTTGAGAAGATGTTTTCAAGGGGTTTCATATTAATGTGTTTTGTTTTTCGTTGGATTCGAAATCTTTTTTGATTTCGTCGATTGCGGAGTGCATTCGTTTTTCTTTGTGGTAGGCGGTGTAGTGGTAGACTTCGTCGAGGGTTTTTTTTGTGACGAGGATTTTGAGTTTGCCTTTTGATAGTCTTGCGGTTCGTCCGGTTCGTTGGATTTTTCGAATTGCCGAGGGGATTGGTTCGTAGAAGATTACTTCGTTGACTTCTGGGATGTCGAGTCCTTCTTCGGCGATTGATGTTGCGACTAGGACGTTTATTTCTCCTGACTTGAATTTTTCTATCATTGCTTTTTGTTCTCTTTGTTTTAGTCCGGTTGTTTTTCCTTTGCCGTGGTCTTTGATTGCTTGCCCGACGAAGTTGTCTGCTTTTATTCCTGGGAGTTCGTTTAGTGTTTCGGATATTTTTCTTACGGTGTCTCGGAATTGTGCGAAGACGATTATTCTTGAATTTGGGTCTTTTTGGAATTGTTTTTGGACGATTTTTTTTAGGGCTTGGAGTTTTGGGTGTTCTTGTTCTAGGGTGGTCGTTAGGGAATATGCTTTTGTGAATCTTGGATCGGCTGTTAATCTTTGGACGCCTTTTGATTTTTTTTCTGCGGCTTGTTGGAATAGGTCTTTTAGATATGTGGTGAAGGAGGAGATTGTTTGGGTTTCGAGGAGTTCGATTGCATGTGAGATTTTTATTGCTTGGGCGCATGCGGATACGGCCATCATGTTATTTATGTTTCTTCTTCCTTTGATGCTTTGCATTAGTCTTGCTTGGGTTTTTAGGAGCATTGTTTTTGATGCGTAGCCGAAGAGAATTTTTCTGTTTTTTAATTCGTTGATTTTTGTGTTGTAGATTTCTTGGAGGAGGACTTTTATTTCTGTGAATTCTGGCGGGAAGTTTATTTCTATTTTTTCGAATTCGAGTTCTTGAAGGTAGGGTTTGACGTCTGGGCTGTGTATTGTTCGGATTTCGACAGCTTCTATTCCGAGGTTTTCGCAGACTTGCGTGATTGTTTGTTTGTCGGAGCCTGGGGAAGCGGTTAGTGCGAGGACTCTTCTGTTTGTTGCCTGTTCTTTGTATTTTTGTGCGACGTGGTTGTAGGCGTAGTTTTTGAGGCATCGGTGGCATTCGTCGACGATTAAAAGCGAAACCTCGTTTAGGTTGTATAGGTTTTTATTGAGGTCGTTTGCGATGCATTGTGGGGTTGAGAAGATGAATTCGGCGGTTCGCCATATTTCTTTTCTTTTTGTCGATGGGGTTTTGCCGGTGAAGAGTTGCATGTCTGCCCAATCTTTTGGGGTGTTTTCTTTGAATGATTCGAAATGTTGTTCGATTAGTGGGCGGGTTGGCGCGAGGATGAGGATTTTTTCGAGAGGGAATTTTTTGAATCTTTCTATTGTTAGCATTATTGCGATTAGTGTTTTCCCAGTTCCGGTTGGAAGGACGACGAGGCAGTCTTTTTCTTTGCAGGTTTCGAATATTGTTTTTTGATATTCTCGTGGTTCTATTTTTAATTCTTCCATTTTGTGTTTAGGTTGGGTGGGTTTATAAGTTTTGGAGAAGATTGTTATTAGATAATTATTAGTGCCCAGGCGAGTGTTGCCATTGCGATTGTGAAGACGATTGCCCATAGTGTTCTACTGGAGAAGAGAATTTTTGAGCCGTCGAGACCTGGGAGCGGGATTGTTGACCATGCGATAAAGAAGATGCTTAGTTTTGGGAAGAGTTCAAATCCGGCGACGTATCCGACTATGGCGATTATTAAATTTGCTACTATTGCCCATACTGCAATCCATGCCATATGCCATTCGGTTACTTGTGTGAATCTATATAGCCCGTGGCGTCGAGAGACTCTTTCTGTTTTTGCTTCGACGTCGAATTCGAGGACTCCGAGCCATAGGAAGAATCCTTTTGTGAAAAGAGTGATGATTAGTGGGAGCCAAAGCATTGGGAGTGGTTTTTTGAAGTGCATGTCTTTTCTAAACCAGTATTGGTAAATAGACCAAAATTTTGTTTTGACTTTTGTTTCAAGGTAGTAGCCTATTGATTTTTTTGTGAGGATGTTTATAGTTAGGATGATGAGAAAGCTTATTGCTGCGGTGGAGAAAAGTGTTCGGTCTCTGAATGCGACTGTTAGCGCAAGGACGAGTGAAGCTAAAATTATAGTTAGTATTTCTTTGGTGTTTCCCTTTATGTCCATAGTGGTAAATGTTTTGATTTTTTATAAAACTATCGAGTGGGGTAGTATGCTTTTAATCATAGAAATGTATTTAAATGGACTGGTTTTAATTGGTTTATGTTAAGGATAAAAAGGATGAGCGAGGTTGTTGGATTGAGAGTTTATGCGGATTCTGGGGATTTGTTTGGCGTTGTGGAGGAAGTTAATTTGGTAGATAATAAGATAGATGGATGGAGGATTGTGGTTTCGAGGGAGTCGGGGATGATTGAAATTCTTGGTGGGGCCCGAGGGATAATTGTGCCGCATCAGTTTATCAAGGCGATTGGGGATATTTTTATTATTGATAAGAATGCGGTTCCGGTTCAGTCTATGGATGAGGATAATATTTCTATGGATGAAGGGTTTGATTAGTTTCTGTTCTTAGCGAAAATTTCTTGATAAAAGAATTTCTTATGTGCATAAGCACACGGCGAAATTTTTTATCTGCGAACTTTCCTGTTAAGAATAGAAATTGTTTTATTGGTTTTTGGGAAAGTTTAAATAGGTTTTTGATTTGGTTATTTTATGATATTCGATAACCCATTTTTTACGGAGATGCTGTTGCCGTTCTTATTGGTGTTTGTGGTTGTGTTCGCGATTTTGCAGAAGTCTAAGATTCTTGGTGAGGGGAAGGCGCAGATTGATGCTTTGGTTGCTTTGGTGATTGGGTTGATTTTGATTGGGGTTCCGCAGCCTCGGGATATTATTGTTGGGATAATGCCGTGGTTGGCGGTTGGTGTCGCTGTGATTTTGGTTTTCTTGATTTTGTATGGGTTTGTTGCTGGGGATTTGTCTGGTAAGAATGTTAAGCCGTGGATGAAAATTACTTTTGGGATTTTGGCTGGGGTGTTTACGATTGGAGTTGTTTTGTATATTACTGGGTTGTGGGGGATTATTGGTGGTTGGTTTTCTAGTGGTGAGAGCAGTGGGGTTTGGATGAATGTGTTGATGATTGTTTTGGTTGTTGCGGCGATGGCGGTTGCGGTTTTTAGTGGGAAGAAAGGGAATGGGAAATCTGGTATAGAGTAGGAAACATATATAAATAAGTTTTTTCTTTATTGATTATGGTTATGACGATTACCGAGGTTCTGAATATCTGGAATGAGATGGGTGTTTTTTCTTATGCGATTCCGTTCTTGTTGATATTTGCGGTTGTGTTTGCGATTTTGCAGAAGAGTAAAATATTGGGTGATGGGAATAGAGCAATCCAGGCAATTATTTCTGTTTCGATTGGTCTATTGTCTTTGCAGTTTGATTTTGTGTCGGTGTTTTTTGCTGGGATATTTCCGAGGTTTGGAGTTGGGCTTGCTATTTTTTTGGTGTTAATTATTTTGTTAGGATTTTTTTGGCCTGAAAATGAAATTCATGGGAGTTGGATTGGATGGGTTGTTGGGATTGGAATTGCTATTTGGGCGTTAAGTTCGTGGGATCAGTGGAGTGGACAGGTTGGGTTTGGAGGTTGGTTTGTGCAGAATGTTTGGGCTTTGATTATTCTTGGTATTTTAATTGCGATTATTGCGATTTTTATAAGGGATCCGAATAAATCTGTTAAAAAAAGGAAGAAGGAAGTAGAAGTATAATGGTGTCGGCGTCTCTTTCGGCGATTGGGTATTTTGTTCCGATATTTGCTTTTTTATTAGTGTTTATTGTTGTTTATGCGTTGCTGGTTAAGACACAGATTTTAGGGGGGAGTCACGGGGTTATGCTTTTTATTTCGTTTATATTGGCGAGTTTTTTTGTTGTGCAGGCGTCGCTGGTTGAACTTGTTCAGTTTGGTTCGGCGTGGTTTAGTGTTATTATTGTTGGTGTTTTCTTTTTGATGTTGGTTTTGGCGTTTTTACCAGGGAAGGAGCCGTTGGGATTTTTAACTAAGAGTAGTTTGTTTTCTTGGGCGGTGCTTATTGTGATTTTGGTTTTCTTTGTTGTGTCGGCGGCTTATGTTTTTAATTATGCTGTTAATTGGGGGATGGTTGGGGATTGGTTTAGTAGTGATTGGTTTGGGATGGTTTTGCTTTTGATTATTGCTGGAATTGTTAGCTGGAGAATTTCTAAGTAGAATTATTTAGCTATTTTTTTGAGGGCGTTGTATTTGTCGATGAGGAGTTCATTAATTTTGAGACGGTGTAATTTCTATTTCTATCGACTTATACTTCGTTGGACAAACTCTCGCGTATGTCGATACGCCACGAGTTCGCCCGCCTCGTCTAAGCCTGATAGAAATAGAAATTTGAAATTGAGGATTATTTTGCTATTTTTTTGAGGGCGTTGTAGTTGTCGATAAGGGGGTTCATTAATTTTGAGACGGTACCGTGGAGGTTGTCGAGGTCTTTGTGAATCATTGCGTTGTTTTCTCCGAATTCGCTTATTTTTCCAATGATTGATTGCTGAAGGTTGTCTATTGAGTTTTCGATTCGTTTTAATCTGTCGTCGATGTCATCGACTTTGTCCTGGATTGTTGTTTTGAATGATGCTATGTCGCCGATTTTCTTTTTGAATTCGTTGAGTTTTTCTGTTGTGACTTGTTCTGCGATTTCTGATATTGTTTCGGTGTCGAGTGATTGTTGTGGGGCGTAGTAATCTTGTTGGGAATATGCTTGTGGGGTTTCTTGATAGTAGTTGTCTTGTGGTGGTTCTTGATTTTGTGTTTCTGGGGGGTAGATTTCTGGAGCTGGTGTTTGTACTTGTTGGGTTGGAGATTGTGTTTTTTGAGTCGTTGGTTGCATCGAGGCTTGTTGTTCTGCGCGCATGCTTTGTCCGGCCGGGTTTGGCATAATTGATTCTTGCATTTCTTGTGTTTGTTCTGTGGGAGAGATTGCGTTTTTGATTCTTGCTTGGTTTAAGGAGTCTCTGATTTCGGAGGGGGATATTTTTTCATGTTGTAATTGGGTGAATATTTCTTCGTCTGATATCCCTTTTTTTTGCATTTCTATAACTCTATCTAATGTTGCCATGTTAAGTATCTAAGTAATAAGTTTCTTAGTATTTATTCTTTTCTTTGTTTTGTTTTCTATTAATTCTTCTACATCCTTTTTCCTCATGAATTCTAATGGTTGGAAGTCTTTGAGCATTTTTTCGATAAGGAGTATTTCTTCTTTTTTGACGAATTTGTTGAATTCTGATATTAGTTTATTGGAGACTTTTTTTATTTCTGTTAGATCTTTTTTTATTTGTTGGTTGTCTTTTTTTATTTCTTTTATTTCGTCTTCGGTGTCTTGGCGTGAGGAGATTAAGTTTTTGCCGAGGAGGAGGACTCTTTCTCTGATGAGTCGATTTCGTTCGTCGAGATCTCCAAGTCGCGTGTTGAAATCTGATAAAAGGAATTGAACCTGGCCTCCGGTGTCTTGTTGTTCTGGCATATTAAATATTAGAGTGGGAAGTTTATAATTGTTTAGGATATTCGGGGATACATATATTTTAATATGTGTTTTGTGAATTATAGTTGGTGAAATAAATGATGTTTAAATCGGATGCGGCGTTGTATTCTTACGAGGTTGTTCGTGAGAGTGGGGAGAATGTGATGTATGTGAATTATCTTGGGGCGAATTTTGTGCCGTCTTTGATTGATTCGGCGGAGGTTATGGGAAGGACGATTGACAATTTGAGAGAGGATTCTAATATTGCGCGGATTGTTTTTGTGCAGCAGAGGAATTATTCGCATAGCTTTGAGCAGGTGAAGATGTTGGTGGAGGTTGCGAACCTTTATGATTTTTTGACGAAACAGGAAAAAATTGTTTCGCCTGAAAAGTTGGTGTCGTTGGGGGCTTCTTATTATGATGCCTATGCTTTTTTTAATCATGTTATTAATGAGATTTTTGTTACGGACCCAGTTAGGGCTTATCGCGAAATGAAGGGGATGTTGTTTGGCAAGAGGGCGTCGTTGGAGAGAGGAGAAGATGTTGGGGAGTATGTTAGAATTTTGGATAAGATTATAGGGCTTTTTGATGGGCTTGAGATTATTAAGAAGTTGAGTGGTGTGTTTGGTTCTTATTCTGCGGGGGATAGGGATATTTATTCTGAAGTTTTTAGGGCGGACATTATGCCTAATTTTACTTTCACGAGGATGGTTGCACGGATTCCGGATGATGCTGAGATTGTGAAACAGTATTCTATCGCGAAGGGGTCTGACAAGAGTTTGGTTACGATTTTTAGGGTGCCGAATAAGGCGAAGTTAGTTTATCATTTGTCGCCGCCGGAGTATTTGCTTGATGAGGACCATCATATGTTGTTGAATTTGGCTAGGAATGTTTTGATTGAACATCGGCCGGCAGCAGAGGAGTTTAATGACCCGGAAAGGACGAGGCAGGTTTTTTTTAATGTTGCGAGAGATTTGTTGAGTGATTTGGCGTCGAATAAGAATGTTAGTTTGAGTCACGGGGAGTTGACGAAGTTGGCGAATATTTTGGTGAGATATACGATTGGGTTTGGGGTTCTTGAGGTTTTATTGGAGGATGAGGCATTGCAGGATATTATGGTTAATGCGCCGGTTTCGTTGTCGCCGATTTTTGTGAGGCATAATGATTTTGATGAATGTGTTACTAATTTGGTTCCGTCGATGGAGGATGCGGATTCTTGGGCGGCGAAGTTTAGAATGACGTCGGGGAGAGCGCTTGATGAGGCGAATCCGATTTTGGATACTAATTTGGAAATTGGTGGGGCGAGTGCGAGGGTTGCGATTATTCAACAGCCTTTGTCTGCTGGGGGGTTGGCTTATACTTTGCGTCGTCATCGAAGTAATCCGTGGACGTTGCCGTTGTTTATTCAGAATAAAATGATTGATAGTTTGGGGGCGGGGTTGCTTTCATTTATGATTGATGGGGCGAGGACTTTGTTGGTTGCTGGGACGAGGTCGTCGGGGAAGACGAGTTTGCTTGGTGCGTTGTTGTTGGAGATTATGTCGAATCATAGGATTATTACGATTGAGGATACTTTGGAGTTGCCGGTTGCTGCGATGAGGAAATTGGATTATGATATTTTGTCGATGAAGGTTCGGTCGGCTTTGGCTGGGGAGTCGACGGAGGTTGCGGCGGAAGAGGGGATTCGGGCGTCTTTGAGGTTGGGTGATTCGAGTTTGATTGTTGGGGAGATTCGGTCGGGTGAGGCTAAGGCTTTGTATGAGGCGATGAGGGTTGGGGCTTTGGCGAATGTTGTTGCGGGCACGATTCATGGGGGTTCTCCTTATGCTGTTTTTGATAGGGTTGTGAATGATTTGGGTGTGCCTGTTACTTCGTTTAAGGCGACTGATTTGATTGTGGTTTGTAATCCCATTAAAACTGCTGATGGTTTGCATTCTTGGCGTCGGGTTTTAGAGATTGCGGAGGTTCGGAAGCATTGGACGAAGGACCCGTTGGTTGAGGGGGGTTTTGTTGATTTGATGAAGTATGATGTTAAGGAGGACATGATGAAGCCGACGGATGATTTGATTAATGGGGATTCTGAGATTATGAAGGGGATTGCGGCGAATGTTAAGGGTTGGGCTGGGGATTGGGATGCTGTTTGGGACAATGTTGTTTTGCGGCAGAAGATTAAGCAAGAGATTGTTGATTTTGCGGAGAAATCCAAAATGCCGGAGTTGTTGGAGGGGGGGTTTACTGTTAAGTCTAATAATGCGTTCCATCAGATTTCGGATGAGATTGTCGAGGAGATTGGGTTGCCTACTAGCGAGAGGGTTTTCCCGGAGTGGAAGAGGTGGTTGGAGAGGGAATCGAAAAAATTAGGGCTCTAATTTTTTTGGAGGGTTCGGCTTCGCTGGAGGGTTCAGCTTCGCTGGAGGGTTCACTTCGTGGAGACTGTTTTGTTCGTAAGGTTTTTTAATATGGATAGGTTGTGGATGATATGTGGAAGATTGATAATTTGGAAGTTTATATGAGAGTAAAAAAGTTGGCGAAGGATGTTTATGGGTTTATTGGCAAGTTGCCAAATGAGGAGAGGTTTGCTCTTGGAGACCAGATGAAGCGGGCGGTTGTTAGCGTTAGGTTGAATATGAGAGAGGGTTCGGGAAAGAGGACGAGTAAAGAATTTGCTTCTTATTTAGATAGATCTTTGGGAAGCATTAGGGAGGTTTGTGAATGTTTTGATGTGGGAGTTGATTTGGGATATTTTGGCGAGGAAGGTAGAAAGGAGATTGCTGAAATGAAAAGGATTGAGCGGTTGTTGGTTGGGTATAGAAAGTTTGTTTTGGATAGGGATATTAAGTAGGTGGGTTTATAAAGTTACTGATGGTTACTTTTAGTAACTATGGACAAAGCTGTTAAGATTGATTCGGGGCTGTTGGCGGAGGTCGAAGCGTTTATTAAATTGGAAGAGAATAGGTTTAGGTATGTGAATCGGAAGCAGTTTATTGATATGGCTGTGGCTGATTATTTGAGGAGGATGAAGGGATGAAGCTTTATCATGGTTCTCCGAAAAGATTGAAGATTCTTAGGCCTTTGCTGGCAAAGGGATTAACGAAGTTTGAAAATCAGAAAGCAGTATTTTTATGTAAGACATTCAGGCATGCGGCACTCTATGCTATTGGAAAGACTTTGAAAGGGAAGACTAGTTTTGCATTGATCCCGAAAAGGCTTATAGTTGTCGGAGACAAGAAGCCTAGATGGGCCTATGTTTATGAGGTGGATGTTGAGGCGAAGATTGGGCCAAGGGGGCAGTTTGCTTATGGTAAGAGTATAAGTAATTTCAAAGTGAGTAGGGTTAATCCAAAAGATTATAATAAGAGCGTCGTTTGTGTAGAGAATATTAAGGAATTAAAGAGAAGGATGAAAGATGGCGAATAGTACTGATGATATTTTGAAGAAGTATGGGGCGAAGATAGAGACGCAGATGCGTGGGTATAATAAAAGGACGAGTTACAGAGGACAGAATACGGGTTTTTCGAATAGTTATGAAAAATTTAAGTCGTCGATGTTGCCGGAGTTTTCGAGGTATGAGAGGTGGTGTAAGTCGCTTGGGAATATTTTTAAGATGAATGTTGGGGGAAAGGATAAGGCGAGGATTGAGAGGAGTATTGAGATTGCGCATTTGAATTTGACAGCGTCGGAAGTTGTGGTTTTTTCGACTGTGCTTTTGTTTTTGACTTTGTTTAGTGGGGTTATGTTTGTTTTGGGTGCATGGTTGCTAACGGGGTCTTTTTCTTGGATGTTGTTGTTTTTTATTTTTGTGTTTTCTGTTTTTGTGTTTTATTATTCTTCGAGGGCTCCCGATAGATTGGCGATGAAGTGGCGATTGAAGGCGAGTAGTCAGATGGTTCCGGCGATTTTGTATATTGTGGTTTATATGAAGCACACTTCTAATTTTGAGAAAGCTGTTGCGTTTGCCGCTGAGCATTTGCAACCGCCTTTAAGTTTGGATTTTAGTAAGATTTTTTGGGATGTTGAGGTTGGGCGATTCTCGACGATAAAAGATAGTATTGATAATTATTTAGAGGGGTGGAGAGATTATAGCTTAGAGTTTGTCGAGGCGTTTCATTTAATTGAGTCGAGTTTATATGAGCCGGATGAGGTCAGGAGGATTGTGGTTTTGGAGAAGTCGTTGCAGGTTATTCTTGATGGTGTTTATGATAAGATGTTGAAGTATACACATGAGGTTAATGCGCCGTTGACTAATATTTATATGTTGGGGATTGTTTTGCCGACGCTGGCTTTGGCTATTTTGCCTTTGGCGTCGACGATGATGGGCGGGGCGATTAAGTGGTTTCATGTGCTTTTGATTTTTAATATTATGATTCCGTTTTTGGTTTTGTATTTGACTGGGAAGGTTATGATGCAGAGGCCTGGAGGGTATGGCGAGACGAGTTTGCTGGAGAAGAATCCATTGTATCCGAAGTATAAGAGTAATGTGGGTTATTGGAAGGGCATTCTTTTTGCGTTGCCTTTGTTTTTGATTGGGATTATTCCGTTGCTGTGGAGATATACTGGTTTGCCGATTTGGTTAGGGATGGCGAGAGATTATAGTTGGTCGGAGCTTGGGCTTGGGTTTTTGGGGAATAGCGGTGCGTTTGGGATTATGACGGATTCTGCTGGTGTTGTGAGTGGTCCATTTGGTTCTTTGGCGTTGTTGATGAGTTTGTTTATTCCGATTTCTATTTCGGTTGTTTTTATTGTTGCGTTTAGAGAGAAGACGAAGGATATTTTGGATACGAGGAATAAGTATAAGGAAGTTGAGAGTCAGTTTACATCGTCGCTGTTTCAGTTGGGGAATAAGATTGGGGATGGGTTGCCGGCGGAGATCGCTTTTTCGAAGATGCTTGATTCTACGAAGGGGACTGCAACCGAGGGGTTTTTTAGAATTGTGAATGAGAATATTCAGCAGTTGGGGATGAGTTTGAATCGGGCGTTGTTTGATCCGAAGAGGGGGGCGGTTGTGTTTTATCCGTCGGAGTTGATTGCGACTTCGATGAAGATTTTGGTTGAGTCGGTGAAGAAAGGGTTGCAGGTTGCGGCGAGGAGTTTGATGTCGATTAGTGAGTATGTTAAGAATATTAAGAAGATTAATGAGAGGTTGAATGATTTGTTGGCGGGGATTGTTTCTGATATGAAATCTAATATGACTTTTTTGGCGCCGTTGTTGGCGGGGATTATTGTTGGGCTTGCGGGAATGATTACGACGATTTTGGGGAGCTTGTCGACGATGTTGACTGGTGGCGAGCTTGGTGATGTTGCTGAGATAGGTGGTGGTGGTATTGTGGGGATATTGTCTGTTTTTGATGTGACGAAGATGATTCCGACTTATTGGTTGCAGGTTATTATTGGGGTTTATTTAATTGAGATAGTTTTTATTTTGAGTTCGACGCTGGTGACGATTAAGGCGGGGCGGGACCCGTTGATGGTGACGGCGCAGACGGGGAAGAATTTGAAAGTGACTATGATTTTGTATACGATTGTTGCTACTATTTCTATTGTTTTGTTGACTGTTATTGGGGCTGTTGCGTTGGCTAACTTAACGTAGGGAACATTTATAATATAGAAGAGGTTTGTAATGTTATCCTGTTATAATAATTATAAGGGAGGTGATAATGATGGAAAATAAAAAAGGGCAGCAGATGACTTTGATGACTATTATTGCGATAGTTCTCGGTTTGGTTGTTCTTATATTCTTGATCTATGGTTTTAGCACTGGATGGGGGAACTTGTGGGATAAGATTACTGGGCTTGGCGGCGGCGATGTTAATATTGCTACTTTAAGTACGGCTTGTAATTTGGCTTGTGCACAAGAAGATCAGGGTAATTTTTGTAGGAAGAGAGATGCTGTTCTTAGTGAAGGTGTGGATAAGAGGATTATGAGTTGCGAGCAATTAGCTACTGAGAATATTGTGGATAAATGTTCTGCTATTAGTTGTCCAAATAGCGATTAATTTTTGAGGGTTGTCCCCTCTTTTTTTATTTTTTTATTTTAGGAATGTTTATTAATTGGCTTGTTATTGTTTGTTTATGAAGAAGAGAGGGGCGGCGGAGGAGTTGGTGAAGATTGTTATTGTGATTGTTGTTTTGGTGATTATGGTTGGGGCGGTGATTTTTTTGTTGAGTGGGAAGGGTGGTCAGATTTTGGGTGTTGTGAAGAATGTTTTGAGGTTTGGGAGGTAGTCACCTTCGGTGGAAAAGTTCATTGGCTTTGCCAATGGAAAAGTTCATGCTTCGCATGGAGAGGTTCAGTCGCTTTGCGACTGGAGGGGTTCATCGCTATGCGATGGGGCGTGTGTGTTTGAGTAGTTTTATAAATATTGGAATGTTGTGTTTGGGATGGGAGGTAATGTTGGTGCGGTTGAGTGGAGTGTTGGCAAGTTGATGTCGATTGTTTTATTGGTTGTTGTTTTGGCGTTGGTTGTTTATGGGGTTTCGAGTGGTTCGCTGATTCCTTTGCACGAGAGAGTGGCTGGGATGTTTGATGAGGTGATTTTGTTTTTTACTAATTGGGGTGTTGGTGGAGGAGATGGGGAAGTGGAGTGTTATGATAGAATGGTGGTTGATATTTCTGGAGGGGAAGAGTTATTGAATGTTTTGGATGTTGAGGGGGTGAATAGAGGTGGTGCTTTTTTGAGGAGTTGTAGTGGAGAGGGAGAGTGTAGATTGGTTACTGTTGGTGGTGGGGTTTACTGGCTTTCTCCTTCGAAGCGTTTTGGGTATGAGGGGATTGGCGATAGTTGGAATAAAGAGAAGGATTATCTTTTTGATAGTTCTGATTTGGACGAGGTGGAGTTGTATTGGGATTTGTATAATGTTGGGATTGATTCGTTGATGAAAGATGTTGGGGTGGATTATTTGCGTGGTTTCTATAATAATCGTTTTACGAAGTCTTTTGTTTTGTATGATAAGGGCGGGTGGTTAGATGATGATGTTTATGCAACGTGGGGGGATGGTAAATGGATAATTTATAGGAAGGGTGATAAAATTTTATATGAGGGGGAAAATGACAACGAGGCTTTAGGTATTTTTTATGGGCAGGCGGATGATAAGGTTGCGGATGATGTTTATTATAAAATTTCTTTTTCGAGTAGTATGACTAGTATTGGTGATGTTAGTGATTTTGGAGGAGAAGGTATTGTTAATATTATCGGGGGCGAAGATAATAAGATTACTAGTGATGGCGAGCTTGTTATTTTGAAGGAGAAATTTGTCGGGATTAAGCAAAATTTATTAGATGAGGCGGTTCCTTCTTCTGCTGATATTGAGAATCTTGATGTTAAAATTTCTGGTAGAACGTTTTTTATTGGTGATGATGAGTATGTTGTTGGGTTGGACAGAAGTGAAGGGATTCCTATAATAACATTTTCTTTTGGTAATAAGGTTTATGGTTTGAAATTTTCTTCTGATGCTCTACTTTATCATAGTAAATTAAAAACGAGACCCGTCTCTAATGATTATTCTGTGGCTACTAATGATTTTGTTAAATTAAAGAATGATTTGTCTTTTGTTCTTGTCTCTAAAAGTGATGGTGAATGGGTGGTGATTGGTGAAGAGGAGGAGTATAAGTTGCCAGAGGATTATTTTTTGACTGCCTTAAAAATAAATAAAGCGCTCGATTTTATTCGGTTTAAATGTTAAATAAAAAAGGGGAGTTGACGACGAAGGAGATTTTGGAAATTATTTTGGCTGTGGCTGTGGTTTTGGGGATGGCGGTTTTGTTGTATAAGTTGATATCGCCGAGTTTTAATGTTGATGAGGAAACTGCTAAATCTTATCTTAGTTCTTTTATGGATGAAATTGGAGTTGCGGACTCTGGGGATGTTGGGAATTTTTTGATATGGCAAGTTGAATCTGGAAAGGAGTTTTATCTTGTTTATTTTGGAGATGGTTCTAGTGTGATGATGGAAAGGGAGGATATGTTGATAATCCCTGGTGCTGATGAAACGCCTATTATTACAGAGGTGGTTTTTTCTTCTCTTAATAATGATATGAATAGGGTTTGTATTTGTTATTGGGAAAGTAGTGAGAAAACTGGTTGTTTGAGTTGTGAGGAATTAAGGGGACCTGCTTTTATGGATGGTAATGATAGGTGGGTTGTTGAGCCTGGTGATAAAATTAAAGTAGAACTGAAGGAAGGTGTTTATGAGATTACGAAAATTTAAGCGTGGGGGGATTGTTACAGAGGAGACTATAAAGTGGATTTTGTATTTGGCGATTGTCGTTGCTGTGGGGGTTGCAATTAGGATGATTATTGTTAAGGCTGGGGGTTAGTTTTATTAAGTTAGTTTTATTTTAGTTTTGATGGTGAATAGGAGAGTATGGAGTTCTGGCGAAAACCATTCTCGTTTTTTTCGCGGGGCTCAAAAAAGGGGGTCGGAGAAGTATTATATTATTATATCGTTGATATTGGGGTTGATGGTTTTGGCGTTGGGGTTGTATTTTATTTTTAATGAATTTTTTAATCAGGATGAGATTGATTGGGAGGTTTGTCGGCAGAGTATTATTTTGAGGGCTAGGTTGCCTGAGGCGGATTTGGAGGTGTTGAAGACTGATGTGAAGGGGGCTTTCCCGTTGAAGTGCAAGACTGAGGTTGTTACGATTGATAGCGTCGAGAATCCAGAGGAGGTTTATAAGAAGATTTCCGATACTGTTGTGTCTGGGTGGTATATGTTTGGAGAGGGGGATCTGGATTTTGTGCACAGGGATGAGTGGGAGAGTCAAACTGTTTGTATGGTTTTTGCGAGGATTCATTATACTCAAGATGCTGTGGATGATTTTAAGAGTGATAGTGGTGTGTGGATTGATTATTTTATTGAGAAGCATACTGGGGATGCCGATGTTTTTAGAAGGGGCTTTGAGGATTATTATCATTCTGCTTTTGTAGAAAATTCTAAAGGAACATATAATCAGTATTTGCCCCTTTATCTTAATGGGGAGCCCTCGGGGAAAGGAAATTTAATAGTTAATTGGGAAGATGTGGAGTTTAATCCAGGTAGAGATAAAGATTATCTTTTGGTTTATAGGATTAACAAAGTTAAAGGGATTGTTGCTGGTTCTGTTGGGGGTTTTTTAGTTAAACTTGTTCCTTCTTGGTTGTCTGGTGTGGCTTGGACAGATGAGAGCGTTAAGTCGTGGCAAGGGTTGAGAACGATTGCGATTACTTCTGCGGATAGCTTGGATGACCTTGAGTGTAATAAATTTTTGATGATACCGGCTTAAGATGAGAAATAAAAAAGCTGGGTTGTTGAATCAGGTGATTATTCATTTGATTTTGATTGGGATTATTTTGGCGTTGTTTTTGTTTGCGACGGCGGGGAAGATAAATGCGCGTGGAGTGAAA
>Ga0265594_1001224_pt1 | contig 20155 bp, 16 predicted proteins | sample saktaG_11_FD_190147 | JGI IMG/M metagenome (GOLD analysis project Ga0265594, IMG submission 190147) | Saline water microbial communities from Sakinaw Lake, British Columbia, Canada - sak_2011_5_24_80m | ecosystem: Environmental > Aquatic > Non-marine Saline and Alkaline > Saline ... | reverse complement strand
TTCGCGCAGCGAAGAATGCCCTGCGTAGCTCGAAGAGCGAAGCATGGGTATATTTCTTTATTTCTTGCGCTAAACAATGGCTGCGCTACGAATGGCACAGCCAGTTTGCAAAATACGCGCAGCGAAGAATGCCCTGCGTAGCTCGAAGAGCGAAGCATGGGTATATTTCTTTATTTCTTGCGCTAAACAATGGCTGCGCTACGAATGGCACAGCCAGTTTTTTTAAGACATGTATTATGTGTATATAATACAAAGTATAAGTTTTTCTAAACGTTTTTATACGGGATTCACAGAAAATATTAATGATAGGGTAAAGGATCATAATAGTGGTAAATCACCTTACACAAATAAATTTAGACCCTGGAAATTGGCTTATTTTTGTGCTTTTTATAATAAAAAAAGAGCTTTAGACTTTGAAAAGTATTTAAAATCAGCTTCGGGGATCGCCTTTAGAAACAAGCATTTAGTATAATTTTGGCTAAAATTACATAAAAGTTCTTTGTAGAACATAAAATAAGATAGAAAAAAAGGGGAAAAAAGATGAACAGTATCCGCAGAAAAAGGCTTGATATGGTTGCTAATATTGGTATTGCAACCTTTGGCCTATTGGCAATTGTCTTTGTTTCTTTTAAGAATCCCTGGGGATTTGTTTTTGGCTTATTGTCCCAGCCGTTTTTCTTTATATGCTCAATTTTGCACCGCCAATGGGGACTTTTTGTGGTAAATATTGCCTATACGATCAGCTGGATAATTGGCATTTATTTGTGGTTTGAGTGAAAATCCATTAGATAATTCTAGTGGATTTTTTGTTTCTCGTAGAACATTTAGCCCCCTCTCCTTGCTAAGGAGAGGGTAGGGGTGAGGTGGGGTATTTCCTTTTTGAGATTGCTTCGGCTCCGCTCGCTGCCTGTCTGCCGGCGAGGCAGGGCGGATCCTCGCAATGACATGGATAGCGTCAGGGACTTAGTCGCCAAATAGGCGGCTAAGTCCCTAAATTTTTTAAGACTTTAGTCCACGTTTTTGTAGACTTAAGTCATTTTTTATAAATTGGGGATAAGTCCACGGTTTAGTGGACTTTTCTTTTTATTTTTGCTAATGTTAGCCAAAATTATAATCGTGGATAACCTGGGGAAAGCGTAGATTTATTTAGTTAAATTTCCCCCTTATAAAGGGGAATTTAGGGGCTCCCCTTATAAGGGATGGCCTGACCTGCTGGCAAGCAGAATTAAGGTGATTTATGGCTCCCAAACATGTATGTACCAGTAAAAATAATTTAAAAATACTTTTTTCTTGCCTTAAAATATAAAAAAATATACAATTAGTCTATAATCTTAATAGATAATAAGAAGATAATATGGAAAAAATTTTTGATGTAATAATAATTGGTTCTGGGCCGGCCGGCATGACCGCGGCTATTTATGCGGCCCGCCGGGAAATGAAAGCTTTAGTAATTGGCAAAGAGCTGGGCGGGCAGATGGTCTGGGCTTCTTCAATTGAAAATTATCCGGGCTTTAAAAAAATTGATAATTACGATTTGATTGTTAAAATGCAGGAGCAGGTTAAGGGATTGGGCGTGGAAATAAAAACGGACGAAGTAAAGAGAATAGAGAAGGGAAGCGATGGAATTTTTGTTTTACATGCTGGTAAAGATAATTATAAAACCAAAACCGTGATTATCGCTATGGGTCTGGCTCCCCGGCGTTTGGCGATTCCCGGCGAAGAAGAATTTAACGGCAAGGGCGTGTCTTATTGCGCTAATTGCGACGGGCCGTTTTATAAGGATAGGGTGGTGGCGGTGGTCGGCGGGGGCAATGCGGCTTTGGACGCGGCCGAAGTGATGTCCAAAATTGCCAAGAAAGTTTATTTAATCCATCGCCGCAACGAATTCAGGGGTTTTGAAGCTTTAATTGAAGATGTCAAAGAAAGAAAAAACATAGAACTTCTTCTGGAAACGGAAACAAAGGAAATAATTGGTCAGAACAAGGTGGAAAGAATAAAGATAGCGAACAATAAAACCGGCGAAGAAAAAGAATTAGAGGTTGACGGCATATTTGTTGAGGTAGGCCGGGTCGCCCATACTGATTTAGTGGCGGATTTGGTGGACAGGGATAAAAATAATCAGATAGCCGTAGATGAAAAACAAGGGACAAAAACTAAAGGTTTGTTTGCGGCTGGGGACGTAACTAATAAAAGTGAATTTAAGCAGATTACTATCGCTACTGGTGAGGCTACAATTGCCGCCTTGGCTGCTTATCAGTATTTGCAGCTGAAGGAAGATCAGAAATAAAAATTATGTGGTCTAAATATATTACAAGAAGATTGGCGGTCCAGGTGGCTCAGGCCTGGAATTTCGGTTGGGGCAAGGCGATGAAAAAAGTCTATGGTATTTTTGTTAAAGACATTTTGGTTTTTAGGGACTCTAACAAAACAGAGTATTATGTTAACAAAAATCAGTATAAAAAATATGTTAAGGGCTTATATGATTTATTAGGGAAAGAAAAATTTGTCAGAACTTTTCATAAAGAGGCAGAGGCTAAACTTAAAGGTATATTAAAGGATATAAAAAGTGAGTTTAATAAAGATTTTTCAAAATTATCCAACAGAGAATTATTAAGGACGTATAAGGATTTTATTTTACCCCAGGCAGAGCAGTTTTATGTGAGGATGTGGACGGTTTTTAATATTGCCGAGCCCCTGGCCGATGTTCTAAAAAAGAAATTGGAGAGACAAGTGAAAGACAAGGGCGAGGTAGATAGATATCTTTTAAGCCTTTCCTCCCAACAAAAGCCGAATGATGTTTTAAAAGAAAGAATTGATATTTTAAAATTGACTGCTATAAAAAACAAATTGAGCAAGAAAGAATTCTTAAAAGAAATAAAAAAACATACAAAAAAATATCAACATATACCAATGTTTGATTTTGACCATGATCCGTATACAAAGGATCATTTTTTAAATGAGTTAAAAAGTATTATAAAACCAGAAAGGGAATTAAATAAACTTAAAAGTTTGTTTATAAATAACAGAAAAGAGTTTAAAAAGATAATAAAAGAAATTAAACTGGACAAAAAATTTAAAAATTTGTTTCAATTTTTAAAGGAAAACGTTTTTTTAAGGGATTATAGGGATATGGTTAGACAGAAGTTAAACTTAGAGCTAAGGAAGTTTTATTCTGAAGTGGGGAAAAGATTAAATTTAAGCATAAAGCAAGTAGCAATTTTAACAAATGATGAGATTATTGAATGTTTAGAAGATAATAAGAGATTTTCCAGAAAAGAGATAAGAGAAAGAGAGAAAGCTTATTTGTTAATTCAAAAGGGGAGTAAGACAGAGATTTATTCTGGCGACCAGGCTATTAATAAATTTAAAAAAGAGTTGAGTGTTGGCAAAATAAAAAAAGGGAGAGAGGTAAAAGGAATTATTGCTTCAAGGGGGATTGCTAAAGGAAGAGTAAAAGTGGTTTATACTAATAAAGATCTTGATAAAGTTAAAAAGGGGGATATTTTAGTGGCCGCTGTGACTAGACAGGATTTTGTTCCAGCCATGAGAAAAGCCAAAGCCATTGTAACTGACGAAGGGGGTATTATTTGCCATACGGCTATTATTTCCCGAGAGTTGAATATTCCCTGTATTGTTGGCGCAAAAATCGCTACGCAAGTCCTAAAAGACGGTCAGTTGATTGAAGTTGACGCGAATAAAGGGATAGTGCAGATAATAAAAAAATAATTACTCATTGGAGGCTTGCCCCGTAGTTAACGAGCAGTAGCGAGTTATACTACTGGGGTTGATGCTAATAAAGGAAATATTAAAATTTTAAAGAAAACTCATTAATAAATTATGCTGGATTTAAGAGAAGAAAGAAATTTATTCTCTCAAGGCCATAAATTGATCGCCGGCCTTGATGAAGCTGGCCGCGGTCCTTTAGCCGGGCCAGTAGTGGCGGCCTGCGTGGTTTTATCACCTGAATTTAAAATTGACAGCGAAGAGTTGAAATTAATAAAAGATTCTAAAAAACTAACAGCTGGGAAGAGGGAAAAATTATTTGAAGTTATCAAGGAACAATTTATCGAAGTGGGAATCGGTATTTGTGATAATAAAACTATTGATAAGATAAATATTTTCCAGGCCTCTTTTTTAGCCATGAAAAAAGCTTTGGGAGATTTGAGGCAAAAACCGGATTTTGTTCTGCTTGACGGCGGGTTTAAAATTCCTAATTATTCCGGGGAGCAAAAAAATATTATAAAAGGAGATAGATTGATTTTTTCCATCGCCGCCGCTTCCATAATCGCCAAAGTAACCAGGGACAGGCTGATGAAAAAATTTCATGAGCAATATCCGCGATATGGCTTTGACCAGCATAAAGGATACGGCACTAAAATGCATCTGGAAAATTTAAAAAAATACGGGCCCTGCCCGATTCATCGTTTTAGTTTCGGACCAGTGGCTAAATTAAAATAATATGAAAATAAAATAATAAAATAACAAAATAAGAGGTAAGTTAGTTTTTCATATTATTTTCCGTCATTGACGGAGAATGAAAATTGTTGTAAAGTTAAATAAAATAAATAATTTTATTATATTATGGGCCAAAAGCCCTTTTTAAGATTTCCTCTTTTTTATGAATGTTACTGAATTAGCTAGAATTTTAAAAATTAATCCGCAGGAACTGCGCGATCTTTTGCCGCAGCTCGGTTTTCATATTGGCCAAAGAGCTATAAAAATTGATAACCGTACCGCCCAAAGAATTATTAAGGAATGGCCGAGTTTAATTAAACAGTTAAATGAGAGAAAAAAGGCGGGGGCGGAAGAAGAGGTGGAAACAGAAAATAAGATTGAGGAGAAAAAAGTAGTTTTAGTGTCTAACTTTGTCATCGTCAGGGATTTTGCCGCTTTAGCCGGCCTTCCGGTTAATAAAGTTTTAACTGAATTGATGAAAAATGGGATTTTTACTTCAATGAACGAAAGAATTGATTTTGATACCGCGGCGATTATCGGAGAAAATTTAAATTTGGAAATTAAACTTGATGAGAAGCGGGGGAAAGAAGAGGATAATAAAAAAAATAAATTAGGAGAGATCTTGGGTCGGGAGGAAAAAGGAAAATTGCAAAACCGGCCGCCGGTAATTGTGGTTATGGGCCACGTTGACCATGGCAAAACTAAATTGCTTGATGCTATCCGGACAACTGATGTAGTTGCCGGTGAAGCTGGGGGCATAACCCAGCATATTGGCGCTTATCAGGTAACCAGAAAAGATAAGGCCATTACTTTTATTGATACTCCCGGGCATGAAGCTTTTATTGCTATGCGTAGCCGCGGCGCCCGCGTAGCTGATATCGCTATTTTGGTTGTGGCGGCTGATGACGGGGTAAAGCCGCAGACGGTTGAAACTTTCCGGATTATTGAAGCGGCCCATATCCCTTTTGTCGTGGCGATAAACAAAGTTGATAAGCCGGAAGCCGATATAAACAAAACTAAGCAGGAGCTGGCCACTCAGCTTAATATCCAGCCCGAAGACTGGGGCGGAAAAATTATCTGCGCTCCGGTTTCAGCTAAGACCGGCCAGGGCGTAGAAGACCTATTAGATATGATTCTTCTGGTGGCGGAAATGGAGGCCGGCAATATGAAAGCTAACCCGGATTCGGCCGCGGCCGGAACAGTCGTGGAATCTCATGTTGACAAAGGCGCCGGTCCGGTTGCCACGATTTTAATCCAGAACGGGACTTTAAGAGTGGGAGACAGCCTTTGCTTTAATAATAATGTTTATGGCAAGGTGCGGGCTTTAAAAAATTATAAGGGTGAAAATATTATTGAAGCCGGACCTTCCACTCCGGCCAGGGTTTTGGGCTTAAAAATTTCGCCGGCGGTTGGGGATATTTTAGAAGTCGGAGAAGGAGAGAGAATAAAAAATGTTCATTCTCTTGAGTCAAAAGTCAGGCGGGGGAAAACCGATGTTGTTCAGCAAGCCGATAACGGCGATGACAAGGTCAAAAAAGTCAATCTGGTCATAAAGAGCGATGTTTTGGGCTCGGCCGAGGCTATTGAGGAGTCTCTCGCTAAGATAAGCGGCGAGAATATAAAAGTTAAAATTATAAGTAAGGGGTTGGGTAATATTACCGAAGGGGATGTAAAGAAAGCGGAAGATTCAAGGGCGCAGATTATTGGTTTTAATGTCAAGATTCCGCCCTCCGTAGAAAATTTAATCAGGGAAAAAGAAATTAAAGTTAATGTTTTTAAAATAATTTATGATTTAATTGATTATGTTAAAGAGGAGATAAAAAAATTAGTTGAACCGGAAATAAAAAGAGTTGATTTGGGCCGACTGAAAATTTTGGCGATTTTCCGGACAGACGCTTCTAGCCAGATTATTGGCGGCAAAGTCTTATCCGGCCGGATAGAGGCTGATAGTTTAGCGGAAGTGGTACGGGGAGGCGAGGTTATAGAGAAGGGCAAAGTAGTCCGTTTGCAGCTTAACAAGAAGAACATTAATTCGGCTGAAGAAAACGAGGAATGCGGATTGCAGTATGAAGGCAAGCCAATAATAAAAGAGGGCGATATCCTCCAATTTTATAAAATAGAGGGAGCGAAAGAAAAAATTTAAAGGTTACAAATTACAAATTTTATACAAATATACAAATTTTTGTAGAAACGTATTTTCGGTATTTGTAAAATTTGTAATTAATTTGTAATTTGTAAAATTATTTATATGTCCCGTCCAGAACAAGTAAATGAGCTAATAAAAAGAAATATAGCCGACCTTATTAATAGAGAGGTCTTTTTAAGAGACGGCCTGATAACGGTAAGTTTTGTTGACTGCTCGCCTAATCTTGAAAGGGCCAAAATCGGGGTTTCTATTTTACCGGCTAATCTGGCTGGCACGGCTTTAAAAATTTTAAGAGGGAGCTCAAGCCTATTTACCAAAACTTTAAAAAAGAAAACCCGTCTAAGGCATATCCCGAAATTTGACTGGGTGATTGATTCAACTGAAGAAGAGGCCAGTAAAATCGAAGAATTGTTAGGACAAATAAAAGAATCGTAGGGACGCGTGGCCATGCGTCTAAAAAAACAAAAAAGAGCCAAAAAGACAATCTATTGCCTTTTTGGCTCTTTTTTGTTATGATGAAAAATCTTTATATGAATTTAGACGCAGCTATAACCGCTAAATTTTTGGAAGCTTTCCAAAAAATAAAAGAAGCGGAAAATATACTTTTGGTGACCCACGAGCGCGCTGACGGCGACGCGGTGTCTTCGCTGTGCGCGATGATTGATTTACTCGAGGGCCTGGGCAAAAAATATACGGCTTTCTGCCCCGGGGAGCCGATAAACCAGTTTTCTTTTCTGCCCCATACGGAAAAAATTATCTTTGATAAATCATTCTTTTTTTCCCAACGCTCGGAGGGAAGAACTCTGGCGGACTTTAAAGATTTTACCCCGTTAGAAAGTCCCGCGACTTGGGGCGGGGATGAAAGAGCCTCGTCCTTTCTAAGGGGGTTTACTTTAATAATCGCCCTGGACTGTGGCAATTTAGAGCGGACAGGACTGGCCGAGGAAATAAGGGGAAAGGGTTTTAACCAGTTTTTTATTGAGTTTGACCATCATCTAAAAAACGGCAATCATTCTGATTTAGAAATAAGAAAATCCGAGGCAGTCGCCACAACCGAAATTCTCTATTATTTTTTTAAGGCTAACAAAGTAAAAACAAATAAGAATATCGCCAACTGCATTTTAACCGGAATTTTAACAGATACTGGCAATTTTTTTTATTCCTCGACTTCGCAAAAAGCGATTAATATCGCTTCGGAGATGCTTCTTTATGGGGCCAGGTTTCCCCGGATTGTCAGAAACACTTTACATAATAAAAGTTTGCCGGCCATGAAAGTCTGGGGCCTGGCTTTAACTAATTTAAAAATAAACAAAAAATATAATTTTGCTTTTTCCGTTTTAACTTTAGCCAAGGTAGAAAAATTTTTCCAAGGTGATAGTGAAGATATTTTTGATTCCATTTCTGGATTTTTAAGTAATTTATACGGAGTGAAAGGAGTTTTATTTTTGCGGGAAGAAAAGGGGGGAGGATTGAAAGGCAGCCTGCGCAGCGCGCACCCCAAAGTGGATGTTTCCCGGCTGGCTAATATTTTGGGGGGCGGGGGGCATGCCAAAGCTTCCGGGTTTGTTTTAGAAGGGAAAATAGAGAAAGAAGGCAATAATTGGAAAGTGATATAAAATAATATAAAATAAAATTATTTTAACGTAGGGGCAGCATATTGTGCTGCCCCTACGTATTTTTATATTATTTAATAACTTTCTTCTTTTCCCGCCACTGTCTAATTTTTTTATGGTCTCCGGAAAGTAAAATTTTTGGCACTTGATATTTTTTTCCTTTAACCGCAAAAATTTTTGGCCGGGTGTATTGCGGATATTCTAAAACTCCGGGGGCTGAATGTGATTCGTCTTTGGCACTAGCGGCATTGCCCAGAACGCCCGGCAAAAGCCTAGTGATTGAATCTACAATAGCCATAGCCGGGATTTCTCCGCCGGTTAAGACATAGTCGCCAATAGAAATTTCCTCGTCAACAAATTTTTTTATTCTTTCATCCACCCCTTCGTAGCGCCCGCAAAGCAAAATTATTTTATCCATTTTGGAATATTTTTTTGCCAGCTGCTGGTTCCATCTTTTCCCTTTGGCCGACAGCAAGATTATTTTGGATTTTGCCTGCCTGCCGGCGAGGCAGGGATTTTGGGATTCTAGATTCTCTATGGCCTTATAGACTGGTTCCACTTTTATAACCATTCCGGCTCCGCCGCCATAAGGGGTATCATCAACGGTCCGGTGTTTATCAACCGTCCATTGCCGCAAGTCGTGAATTTTAATATTGATGATTTTGTTTTTTTGTGCCCGCTTTAAAATTGACTCATTAAAGTATGATGCGAAAATGTCCGGGAAGATTGTGATAATATGGAAAATCATATTAATTGTTTAAAAATTTGAAATTATAAATTGTATCTGTATTTATTATAACAAAAAGCCACTAACTTAAGAAGTTGTGGCTTTTTGTTTTTTATCTAAGTTTTGTTTTAGATTTTTAGATCATCAACAGATGAAGTGTCAACGTCAGCGCTTCTAGAATCCCTTCTACCCGCTGGTCTTTGAGCTCCTTCCGGGTCATAGATTTTTAAGTTGACCCGAGCGTTGTTTTTAGCCCCGACAATCTTCAAGAGAGTTCTGACCGCTTGAGCGGTTTGTCCTTTTCGACCAATAACATAACCCATGTCAGACGGGTCAACTTTTAAGGTCAAAAGAACACCCATTTCGTCCACTGTCCTTTCCACTTTTACCTTGTCAGGGTTGGAGACAATGGTCTTTACGATACCTTCCAAGAACTCCTTGTCTTGTTCCACTTTCGCCATAGTTTTTTCTTTTTCTTCCAAATTGACTGATATTTGTTTACCATCGGTCAGATTTGAAAGAGCTCATTATTAATTATTACTTCTTGCTTTATATAAATTCAGCAAGTTCTAGGATATTGCTATTATAACACATTATAAATATTTGTCAAGGATTAGGCTTTATTCAGTTTTTGCTTCTTTTACCACCTCTTCCTTAACTTCTGGTTCTGCCGTTTTCTCTTCTTTTGGCTCTGTTTCAGCCGGTTTTTCTTCCTTAGCTTCTTTCGGCTGGCTGGCTGCAACCGGGGTTTCTTCAGCTTTTTTCTTTCCGGGCTTAGAAGCTTTAACTTTTTCCCCCTTAATTAATCCCTTTTCAATCAGGAGATTATTAACGGTTGGAGACATGCCGGCGCCTTTGCCCAGCCAATAATTTATTCTTTCCGCCTTGGCCTGCAATTCTTTGCTATGGGGATTATAAGAGCCCAAAATTTCTAAGGACTGGCCATATAAATCCCGGCTTTTTTCCGAAATTATCAGGCGGTACATTGGCTTATTTTTCTTGCCGATTCTTGATAATCTTATTGTTAGCATAGTTACTTTAGCAGTTCCATGGAGAGCTAAAATCACAGACTGCCCCTTAATGATTTATGGTTTGATATTAACTTAATATGTTATAAAAGTCAAGCGGAATATTGCTAAATTTTATATGATTTAGTATAATAGATAGTAGGTAATAATAATAGATAATATGGATAAAATATTAAAGCTGGAATACAAGGTCCAAGACAGAGTCTTGCTAAATTTTATATGATTTAGTATAATAGATAGTAGGTAATAATAATAGATAATATGGATAAAATATTAAAGCTGGAATACAAGGTCCCAGCACTAGAACAAAGCTCGGTTCGTGGCGAAGAGAGAGAGAGAGAGAGAGAGAGAGAGAGAGTAAATAACGCTCGCCAATTTTTTATTTTAAAAAACGCTGTTTAAGTTAACAGTGTTTTTTTGTTTGAAGAAAAAATTCGGCTCAATGAAAAGATTACGAATTTCCGGAAATAAGCCCGGGCGGAGAGATAATTAAAGAACAAATTTGATAATTTTATTTTTAAAATAAAAATATGTTAAATTCTATTTTTAAACTTGTTAAATTTATCTCCTCTCGTTTCCTCTTGTTTATCATCGGCATATTTCTAGCCATTGGCGCTACTTATATTTATGCTGCCTGGGATGACGCTAAAACCGGCGACTCGGGGCTATTAACAGAAACTAATTGGAATGAATTAGTGACGATGACTGAAAATAATCTTGACGTGACTGTTTCCTCCAGATTAGCCGCCGCTTCATACACGGCCGAGAGGGGGACGGATAATGCCGCCTTAGCTTCAAACTATACCGCCACTAGAGCAGGCTATCTTGATACGCTTAAGACTGGCCCGAGAGGCCCTGTAGTAGCTATGAGCGCCGAAAGAGTAGGCACCCTCGCTCACGGCCCTGCTGCTAAATATTGTTATGATTTATCCGCGACAGCGGAAGTAGCCATGGATGGAGATACTACAACCACCTACACTGACTGGCGTTTGCCTACTGTTGGAGAAGCGGCTGTGTTTGAGGGTACAATAACTGATACTTCTTATGTGTGGACTGCCACCGTTTATGAGGCTACCGGCCTCGGCTGGATCTGTCTCAAACTTTCAGATGGCCATTGGTCCTACGGCGCCTACTACAACACCACTTATGTGCGGTGCGTCCGTTAGACAACACTCCTAATTTTTGATTTTTGAAACTTGATTTTTGATTTTTGCCAAATTTCTTCAAATTTTCAAACCGTAAGGCGTAAAAAATTTGGTTAGAAATTTGAGCACCCCATTAGATGAAAATTATGCATTATGTGTATGTCTTTCAGCTCAGTCGTAGTCTCCCGCCAGGGGACTACGACTGTTTTAATTTAAAACTAACTAGGTCGTAGTCCTCTGCGAGAGACTACGACCTTGCTACCTCCGAGAAACTACGACCTTGCCATAATTTTCTATCTAATGGGGTGAACCTTGTAATTTTGAACAAAACTCTGTATGCCAGATTACAAACATCCAAAAATTTTTGCTGATTTTCTAATTCTCTATAAAAAGTATTACAACAGCCACAAAAACCTGCCTAAAATTTTTCGGGTTACCATTGGCACTGAAATTATGCGGGAAATATCAGAAAGCATGAAACTTATTACCTTAGCGAATCTTAAGAAGAATAATGTAGAAGATTATAAAGAAGGATTGTGTCATATCAAAAATATGCGAGGGAAAATTGAAATTATCAAAGCATATTTTCTTATAGCCTGGGAGATGAAATTTATTTCTCATAGTTTTTACGCAGATGTTCTTGAGAGGGTAGAAGAAATCAGCAAACAGGCCGCTGCTTGGGGAATATGGTTTGAAAAACAAAAATAGCAGAAATCTCTATGAAAGACATTAAAGAACAAATTTTGCAAGCTATAAAAAAGACGCATAATACGACGCAAAAGAGGTCTCATTTTATTGAGATTCCTGAAATACTAAATGAACTTTCTTCTGAACTTTCCCAGGGAAATTATAAACCATCCCGTTTTTCTTGCTTTATGGTCAAGGACCCAAAAATAAGGGAAATATTCGCCCCTGATTATAAAGACCGTATCGTGCATCATATTTTCGTTGACGCGTTTGAACCATATTTTGATAAAAAATTTATATTTGACTCTTACGCTTCAAGGCGCAACAAAGGAATACACCAAGCCATAAAAAGATTACAGCAATTTCTCAAAAAGGAAAAAACAACATTTTATCTGCAATTGGATATTCAAAATTTTTTTCCGTCCATAGATAAAAAGATTCTTTTTGAAATATTTCTCAAACACATAAAAGCGATTGATGAATTACCGAATACAGAAAAAGATTTCTTCATACATATTGCTGAAAAGACAATTTTTCACGATCCCACCAATCCGCCGCCCGTTTTTACAGGAAATAGGCATCTCCTTAGATATGTTCCAAAACATAAATCGCTTTTTTACGCGCCGCCAAATAGAGGGCTTCCTATTGGCAGTTTTACCAGTCAATTCTTCGCTAATTTATATCTCAATGAATTGGATCAGTTTATTAAACATCAGCTAAGAGCGAAATACTATATCCGCTATGTTGATGATTTTGTTTTATTAGCGGAAAATCCTCAAATACTTTTGGACTGGAAATTAAAGATAAAAGATTTTTTGCAGGGCCAACTCAATCTTACGCTTCATCCTCAAAAAATTGTTTTACAACAAAGCGCAAAAGGCATAAATTTCTTGGGATATATTGTTCGCAAAGATTATCTCTTAGTAAGGAAAAGAGCGGTGAAAGCCTTTAAGAGGCGGTTGTATTTCTTTAATCATCTTATTAATCCGGCGCGTTTTCCAATTAGCGACTCGCCGCAAACACTCACTATTGCTAAAAAATATAGAACCGGAGAAATTATCCCTCCAATTGAAATGACCCTTCAGATGCTTAATAAAATGCTGGCGACAATAAATTCATACTACGGGATATTTCGGTTTGCCAACAGTTATAAATTGAGAAAATCATTGTACGAACATTTTCATCTCCTTAAAAGATATTTTGAACCAGAGGATGTTTCATTCCAAGTTATTAAAATACGGCGACCTTATCTGAACTTCGTTTGCGCGAGTAGGTCACCCAGCACTTTTATATAAAATACAAGAGAGAACGGTTTAAACCCCTCTCTCTTGTTGCCGTATTGGCGGAAGCAGTGTTTCTCTAACGGACGCACCGCACATAATTGTTGTTGTTGTAGGCGTTGTTGTTCCAATTGCCATCTGAAAGTTTGAGTTTGATCCAGTTGTTGTTGGTAGCCTCATAAACGGTGCGGAACCGTTCCTCCACTGAAAAAGTTTTTTCCAGAATAGCTCCGAGAAAAACTATAGCCATGCTTGAACTATCAAGCGGGAAGAACCACAAACACTCCTTTGCCGTTTACTGGCAGAACGTATCCACCAGTACCCTTAGGCATTATTTAGTATAAGGAATATTAAGGAAATAGTAAATTCTTGATGATTGTTGCGAGGCAATTCTTATGATATAATTTTTTATAGACCACAGCCTGGAGCCAACGGAGGAAAGGGATTTTAACCCCCCTGATAATTAAGCAGCAGTCCTCTAAGGAGAGACTGCTGCCGCCGTGATTACCCCCTCTTACTCCCCCTTGGTAAGGGGGAGAGCTAAAATTCTCCCCTTTACAAGGGGAGGTGGAGGTGGCGAGCGAAGCGAGACGGTGGGTCGGGGTGGGGGTTGGGGGAGGTAATTTCCCCCTACACCTTTCCAAAATTCAGTACCCTACAAATTTACAAATCCTTTACAAATATACAAATACTGTAATACATACTTATTTTATATTAGTAAATTTGCAGTTAATTCGTTGATTTGTAAGTTTTCCAAAATCCGTTGCTTATTTCTCTTTTAGCCCCTTCCAATTAAAGCCGGACCCCTTCCTAAATCCGTTGCCTGCTCTGGAAACAAAATCCGTTGCTTTTTATACTGAATTTATAGGCAAATTGGCAAAAAATAAAACCCGCCGAATAGGCGGGTTTTTTATTTTATTTTTTATATTATTTTTAAACATTTTAGCCTTGACATTCAGGCGAAAAGAGAGGTATTATGTTTGATAGACAAATACTATTGTTTATTAAACAAAAATAAGAATTAAACGCGCATTCTACCAGCCTCGCCAGCTCGTCTAGGCGGGCAAATTGTGCTCATCCGAATTAAATTATGAAAAATTTATTTAAATCAAAAACTTCTTATGAAATCCTTGATTTATTAACGCAAAACCAAGGGAAAAGTTTTTATTTATCAGAAATTTCTTCAAGGTTGGGCAAAGATCCGGCTAATATTATTCGGGAGCTCGCAAAACTAGCCAAAGAAGAGGTAGTAAGGGTAAGCAGCCGGGGTAATAAAAAATATTATAGCCTAAATACTAATTTTAGTTCCGCTAAAGAGCTGATTAATTTATTTAATAAAAATCGGGTTAGCGATTTTAAGAGTAAATTTAAAACGCAATGGTTGCTGGCTGAAGAATTAAAAAATACTGACCCGTTTTTTTATCAGATATTTGCCAATTGTTTCGTGGATGAATTTGTTTCCCCGGGCGGGCGGGCGTATAAAAAGGTGGTTTCAATCCATAAAAAATATAACCTTTGGTTTTATTATGATAAAGAAGACGCTTGTGAAGTGGGGGATAATTTAGTTGATAAATTTGAAAGCGATCCGGATTTTATGGATAAAGTCAATAAAGAAATCATCAATCATTCCGATAAGCTCCGGCTGTATGCCTCTCAATTGCCCGAAGATGATCTGGAAGAATTATCTAATAAAGAGCTTTGGAATTTATACAAACGGCATGAAGATATCCATACCGAGTATTATCAATGGGGCTGGATTCCGGTCGCGGCTGATATGTTCTGCAGTAATTTAACCAGCCGGGGAGAAAAAATTTTAAAAGGCTTAAGCGTGCCAGAAAAAGATATTGGCCAAGACTTAGTAGTTCTTGCCCAGCCGACAGAATTGTCTTTACTTAAAATTGAAGAAAATGAGCTTATAAAAATAGGCATCAAAATCCAGGCAGACAGAAAGCAACTTAATTTATTCAGAGAACTTTTTAAAAAATTTAAAGAAGAGGATGTGAAAAAATTTGATTTGTATGCCCACAGCCCTGAATACGAAGAAAAGTTTGAAAAAAAAGTCAGGCAGTTAAAAGGCAAAATTAGGAAGGATATATTAGATGATTTAGAAAATCATTATACTAAATATTTTTATACTAAGTTTCTTTTTACCGAAGAGCAAGGCGTTTATAGTTTTGAACATTACTTAAAAGCTTTAGTAAGATTAGTCAGTAATGACAATAATTTGGCCAAAACATTTTTAGAAAGCGAAGCTAAGCGGAAGAAGGATTTAGCCGAGCGGGATTTATTAATCAAAAAATTAAACATAGCAGGAAAGCTTCTGAAGTTTTTTAATTCCTGGGGGGAGTTTATGGTAACAAAAATTTATCGTCGGTATGCTCAGCTTTTTGCCCTTTATCGGATGGTGCCGGTACTAGCTGAAATCGGAAAACGCTTGGGTCTAAACTTAAAAGAGGTAAAATTTATGACTAGTGAGGAAATTTATAAAGGTTTATTTAACGGCGTTTTAAACAAGGGAGAGATAAAAGGGAGAGTTAAATTTTGCGTTTATTATACGGCTAAGGATGAGCATCTTTTTTATAGTGGCGAGGAGGCCAAAAAAATAGTAAAATATATAGAGAAGGATGAGGTGGAAGAGGTTAAAGAAATAAAGGGCCAATGCGGGGCCAGGGGGTATGCTAAAGGTAAGGTTAAAGTTATTAATGTAATTCGTGATATGGAAAAAATGAATCCGGGCGATATTTTAGTCTCTATTTCCACCCAGCCGGATTTACTGCCAGCCATGAAAAAAGCCGCGGCTTTTGTCACAGACCAGGGCGGAGTAACCTCGCACGCGGCGATTGTCGCCCGGGAAATAAATACCCCCTGCGTAATTGGCACGAAGATTGCCACTAAAGTGCTGCGCGATGGGCAATTAGTTGAAGTGGATGCAGACAAGGGTTTAGTAAAAATTTTAAAATAATACCTCACCCCGTCGCTCCGCCAGCTGGCGAAGCTCCTCCCCTCTCCTAATTAGGAGAGGGGGTGGGGGTGAGGTATAGGTGCTGGGGTTGACGCGGATAAGGGAGTTGTAAAGATACTAAAAAAGGGTTAATTTTTTAATATGGCCAAAAAGAAAAATAAAAAAACAGAAAAAGACACTTGGTTTGTTATTGAAAGAATTCCGGATGCTAGTTATATTATGACCTATACTATTTTTGTTGATTATGGCAAGCGCCTAAAGCGGCAAGGCTTAGGCGATTGTTTAAAACAGGTTTTTTGGATTGTTAATGACGGAGTTTTTGATCTTTGCTATATTCGTTCGGAGTTTGATAGGATGGTTAAGAGAATTTTTACTAAAGCCACTAGCGATTTAATTTGGCTAGCTAAAATAAATAAAGAAGTGGAAATTTTTTCTAAAGAGTATCTTGTTATGGCTAAATCTTTATTAAAATTTAACCTGTCTAAATTATCTAATAAGCAGTTAATTAAGAGATTTAATTTTTTATTTGATAAGCAAATTAAAAGCCATAGCTGGGGCCAGGCCACGACCTGGTTGATTGACGCTGACTACCAATTATTTTCCAATTATCTTTTTAATTATTTAAAGGATAAAATCAGGCAAGATAAATTAAAACTGGAGCCATCTGGTGTTTTCCCCTTTATTACCACCCCGCTACGCCCAAGTTTTATGGAAATTGAAAATCAGGAAAGTTTAAAGATAGCTTATAAAATTTCCAGAGATAAAGTCGCTTCTTTAATTTTTAAGAAAAATGATAATGTTTCTAAAATAGAGGTGGAACTTAAAAAGCAAAAATCGGCTTTATTTAAAAAACTAAAAAAGCACCAAGAAAAATGGTTTTGGCTTCATTATAATTATCGGGGTCCGGTTTTAGAATTAGATTATTTTTTACAAATTTGGCGGGGTCTAATCCGGGAAGGAAAAATTAAGCAGTATTTAAAAAAATCTGAAAATCGGTATAGCCGGCTAAAGAAGGAGCAGAGTAATTTGTTAAAAAAGCTTAAATTTGACGCAAAACATAAGGAGCTTTTTAAACAGGCCAGTTATATCGTTTGGTTAAAAGCTTATCGCAAGGATTGCATGTATTTTGGCGCTTATGTGTCCAATCAGTTTGTCAGAGAAGTCGCCCGCCGTTTATTTATTAGCTATAAGCAAGCGGAGTTTATGACCAGGGAAGAATTTAGAGAGGCTTTGCTGAAAAATAAATTTAATGCCAAAGAATTTACGGAACGGTTTAAATTTTCTGTTATGCACGGCACCTGGAATAAAGTTGATGTTTATTCCGGGCAGAAAGCCAGGAAGTATTTAGCCAAGATGGTTTGGGAAAAGCGAAAGATAAAAAAAGTTAATGAATTAATTGGGCAGACCGCTTCTCCCGGTAAAGCCCGGGGCGTGGTAAAAATTATAGAAGTCGTAAAGGACATGCCTAAGATGAAACCGGGCGATATTATGCTTTCCGAAACCACTTATCCGGCCTTAGTGCCGGCTATGAAAAAAGCTGCGGCCATAGTTACTAATGTCGGCGGCTTGACCTGCCACGCGGCGATTGTAGCCCGAGAATTAAAAATTCCCTGCGTAGTTGGTACGAAAATCGCTACCAAAATTTTAAAGGACGGAGACAAGGTAGAGGTAGATGCGGACAAGGGAATTGTTAAAATAATCAAGCGAAAAACAATATGATTAAACTTATTATTTTTGATTGTTACGGCCTGGTTTTAAATGAAGGGTATCCTAACACGGCCAAAGCTTTAGCAAAAAAATTCGGTGGCCGTTGGCAGGATTATCATAAGGTTTTTTACCATAAGTATATGAATCTGGCCGCGACCAGGAAGATTACGCAAAAACAGGCCTGGCTTCTTCCGATTGATTATTTTAGTTTGCCGATTTCTATGCAGGAAATTAAAAAATTGCATTACGGTTTGATGAAACTCAATAAACGAACGGTTAAATTAAAGCGGGACCTTGATAGGAGAGGATATAAGACCCTGCTTCTTTCAAAAAATACCCGCAGCCAGATGGCTGATGTAACAAAAAAATTCGGCTTAAAGAAAATATTTAAAAATATTATTAATACCTGGGAGCTTAATCTTCCTAAAGCCAGCAAAAAGACCTTAAGATTAATTTTAAAAAGATTTAAAGTTAAATCGGGAGAAGTTATTTATATTGACGACCAGGAAAGTAATTTAGTTGACGCCAGAGAAATGGGCATAAAAACTATTTTTATCAAAAATTTTAAAGATATGAAAAAAGAATTGGAAAAAGAGTTAAAAATTCGTTCTTCTAAGATGCTATCAGGCGTTTTAGCCGCGCCCGGCAAAGCCAAAGGCAAGATTAGAATTATAAAAACTACCAAAGATAAAAATAAAGTAACTAAAGGAGATGTTGTAGTTTTGCTTGATTCAGATATGAAGTTATTGCCAACTTTGCGCAGTAAGATTGCCGGCTTTATTATTGCCAGAGGCAGTTTAACCTGCCACGTGGCGACTTTAGCGCGGGAAACAAAAAAACCCTGTTTAGTACAAGTTAGGGATGCTATGAAAATTTTAAAAAATGGCGATAGAGTGGAGATAGACGCGGGTAGAGGAACAATAAAAATTTTGTAATATGAAAAAAAACGATTGGTTTATAGCTTCGCAGCGTTCGCAATTAAGCCCATTTCCCAATTATCTTTCCGAAGAAAGTATTACCGAAGAAATGAAGCAGCTATTTGGTTTTTGTTATAAGAAAGTTTTGTTTATTTTCCAGGGTAATGATTTTTGGGGCGGTTTCTTAAAAAGGGATTACCAAAGAGTAGCTGATGGTTTATTTGAAAAAATAAAAAAAAATTCCGATCTTTTTAAAATTTTAGCCAGCCGCGAGAAAAAATTAGGCAAAATTTTTTTAAAGCATATAAAGCAATGGGCGAAGCTTGATTTAAAAAAGGTTAGTGACAAAAGACTGGTAGAATTTAGCCGACAGTACGCGAGAGAATATAAAAGAATTTATGCTAATTATTTTATTATTCTTTCAGTAGAGCGGGTTTTGACTAAGCACCTCCGTGATTATCTTCTAAAGAAGTTCAAAAACGAGAAAATAGCTTTTGATTATTTTAATAAGCTGACGATGGAACCGGCGGCTATGGTTAACAAGCAGGAAGAAATTGCCGTCCTAAAACTAGCTGTTAGACTTAAGAAAAATAAGAAGTGGATTAGAATTTTGAAATCGAAAAAAGCCGAGGAGTTGATAAAGAAAGATAAAAAACTTCATCGCTTAATAAAAAATCATGAAAAGAAATGGTTTTGGCTGACTCGGGATTATGAAGGTGAAATTTTAACTTTTTTCGATTTTGTTAGGCGGTTAAGAGAGCATCTTAAATTAAATCCGGCTGAAAGATTAGCAGGCACTAATGAAGAGTTAGCTGTTTTTGAGCGAGAAGTGAAAAAAATTAGAATTAATAAAGAATATCAGAAGCTTTTTGGGGCGATGCGGGCTGGTATATATCTAAAAGAATTAAGAAAGAGTATTGTTTCGCAATCGCTCTATTATTACGACCCGATTTTATCTGAAATCGCCCACCGCGGTAAAATTAGTTTAAAACAAACCAGGTTTTTATTGACTAAAGAAATTGCTAAAATGCTGCTAAAGAATAAAAATTTTATCCCCACTTTAAATGAACGCATGAAATTATCTTTGTATGTCACTTCAGCTGGCATTACTAAGGTAATAATCGGCAAACCAGCAGAGAAAGTATTTAGAGAATTGTGCAAGGTCCCCAAGAATATAAAAGAGATAAAGGGCTTACCGGTTTCTCCGGGCAAGGCCAGCGGCAGGGTAAAGATAGTTTTAAATCCAGCTGAATGCCGAAAAGTAAAACAGGGCGATATTATTGTTACGGGTCAGGCTACGCCAGCTTTTTCCAGAGCTGTAGCCATCGCTGCCGGGTTAGTAGCAGACGGCGGAACCGGAATTACTTCCCATCCGGCGACTTTAGCCAGGGAAGCTAAAATTCCTTGTGTCACAAGCGCAAAAATTGCCACAAAAATTTTGAAAGACGGGGACAGAGTGGAAGTTGATGGGGACAGGGGAATTGTTAG
>Ga0265594_1001222_pt1 | contig 20171 bp, 17 predicted proteins | sample saktaG_11_FD_190147 | JGI IMG/M metagenome (GOLD analysis project Ga0265594, IMG submission 190147) | Saline water microbial communities from Sakinaw Lake, British Columbia, Canada - sak_2011_5_24_80m | ecosystem: Environmental > Aquatic > Non-marine Saline and Alkaline > Saline ... | reverse complement strand
GAGCGTCACAGGGATTACGTGAAGACTACTGTGGCAGTGGACACGAAAACCTTGGCTGTCGCGGCCGTGAAACCCCGCCTGAAACGGCGGCACGACCTCGTGGACGCGAAGCCGGTGTTGCGTAAGGCTGGAAAGGCGGGCAGGATACAGAAAGTCATCGCCGACCGCGGCTACGACAGCGAAGAATTCCTGAAGTTCATCACACAAGAACTACAAGCCAAACCTGTTGTAGCACTCAAATACTGTGATAAAACAATCGAGAAAACACACGGAAAACTCAGAAAAAAACTGAAACAAGACTTCCCAGAAGAAGACTACCCACAACGGAACATGAGCGAAACCACAAACAGCACCACCAAAAGACGATACAGCCACACAATACGAGCACGCAAAAACCACACCCAAAAAATAGAAGTACTACTCAAATACATCACACACAACTTAACTCTTATAATAGAAATCCTAAAGGATTTCTACAAAGCCAAAACTTTAATAAACTCACTACATATATCAATACACAATCCATGTTGGGCCTGTGGTCTAGTTGGTTATGACGTCGCCTTTACGAGGCGAAGATCACCGGTTCGAATCCGGTCAGGCCCACACCCTTTTCTTTCTTCCCGAAGAAAGAAAAGCGTGTACGGAAAAGAAAGAAGGGATGCCATCTTCGGACTACCGTCCTTGATGGCATGAAAAATGCTGAAAAAGATTTTTAACTCATTCAAGCCGGGAGGACCGCGGTTAGGCACCTACATATTCCTGTGGATATTTCTATTGTCTGCATTGTACTATGAGGAATCACGGATACCTGATCATTACATAATAAAATGTGCTGGCCATTGTGGAAGTATCTGGCCCATTCTAAGAGCAGAAGCACATCCCATCCTTGAAGTAATGGGTTTGGCACTTTTCATACTACCCGGCATATTAATGGTCATTTTGATATACTTTTTATCACTCTTTGGACTATCCTTTGGGTTTAAGGGTGTAAGTGAATTTCCCGAATTCCTTTATTTTCTCATATTATTGTTCGTCTTGAACTGGTTCCCTTTCTGTATCGTCTGGAAGATTATCGAGGTTTTCGTAAGTTCTTGTGAGAAGACTTTGCCATCAAACAAGCCTGAAACGGACTGAACGCGTGCAATGCGTTCTGTGGTGTCGTAAGACACCACATTACTCGTTTCGCATGTGACGGCGAGATTGATGTTCAATCTCGCGTCCAGAAAACGCTTGCGTTTTCTAGGAACTGGGCGTGACAGTTCTTCGATTCCGATCAGGCCCAAACCTTTTTCTTTCATTATCACTAGATTCCTTTCTTTTTGGGGGTGAATCACTTTTTCTTTCGGGAAAGAAAAAGGGCTCTTCGATTCCGGTCAGGCCCACACCAACCTTTTTCTTTTAACAAAAGAAAGAATGTGGCGGACTTTTCGTCCGACACACACCCAACTCAAAGTCGGCTATGAAACGTTGACGAAAAAGAAAGATAAGTCGCACCCTATTTGATACTACTTCATCCTGCATAATTTCTAAATCCCTTTCTGTTTGGGTTGAAACACTTTTTCTTCCATAAAAGAAAGAAGGAACATCCTCTGTATTGGTTGGTCTGCGCGCTCGATAGCTTTATTTTAATTCCAGTGCGTTCTGTCGTGTCGTCAGACACCGCAATACCCGTTTCGCATGTGAACTGGGTGTGACAGTTCTTTTAGAATCTTCGATTTGGTTTGTAGCAGTCGCGGCAGTATACGGGTTTGCCTTCAGTCGGTTTGAAGGGTACTTGCGTATCTTTCCCGCATTTTGAGCATACTACGTCAAATAGGTCTCGTCCGAATTGGTCTTTCGCCATGTTGCAGTTTCACCTCACCTGTTTTTTTTCGTAGAATAAAAAGATCATTTCAGTTGAAGCCTTGACGGTTCAATTGAATAATGATTTCCTACTTCTTTGAATACTGATTTCATAAACCCCTTAATAAATGGTTTTGCGCGTTTATTTATCTCCTACAGCAAATATTATGTTGTGGCCTGATTGAGGGCTTCTTTTGATGGGTGATTTTGTTTGGAGTATAAGAGGCAGGAGGTTTCCAAGAGACTTTCCGAGGAGGGTTTAGTCGTTTCATCAGTTTGTTTCGATGAAATAGTATCTGAAGGCATAATCCTTGAAGACATTATTTCCGAGGCCAAATCCGAAGGCGTATGGCTCATCACCGACGACTTTCTAAGCCGATTCCGAAAATCTGAAGACGAGCTTTCTGTTGCCGCTTCCGAAATCGCAGACCCCAATGAATCAAGTGTTGTTGTAGTAAAGTCCAAAACTATTTTCGCTCGTGAAATCGAGTCGCAACTCGAAATTATTGAGGAATCCGACGTTTCAGGAAAATCCACTTGTGACGGGGATTTAGAAGACTTCATAGACTACTTCAACACGAAATATTCAAACCTTTCCCGCATCATAAAAGAGCGAATGCACTACCGTTCATCCACGACGATTGAGGGTTTGAGGAAGGGTCACGAGTCGAAGGAGAAGTCAAGGATTATTTGCATGGTTTCTAATAAGAGGGATAGTAAACGTGGTTTTAATTTTTTGGATGTTGAGGATCCATCAGGGGAGATCACGGTTTTAATACCTAAGGGTGATAGGCGGCTTAAGCTTATCTTCGACAACACTCTTTTGGATGAGGTTGTGGGTATTGAAGGTCGAATGTCAAACGATATTTTCATTGCAAGCGATATTGTTCAACCAGATGTTCCCACCATAAACAAACCTAATTACGCGAGTGAGCCCGTACACGTGGCCTTGTTGTCTGACCTTCATATTGGAAGTTACTTGTTTTTAGAAAGAGAGTTTGGCAGGTTTCTTGACTGGTTGTCTGGCAAGGGGGAGAGATCAGACATTTCAGAGAAAATCAAGTACATTCTTGTGGCGGGAGACCTTGTTGACGGGATTGGGATTTACCCTAACCAGGAGAAAGAGCTTGTTATTCCCGACATCTACAAGCAGTATGAGTTTTTGGCAATGCTTTTATCTAAGGTTCCTGATTACATCGAAGTTGTTTTGTCTATGGGAAACCACGATGCAGTAAGAAAAGCAGAGCCACAGCCTATGCTTTCAAGAGCTGTTGGGGGGCCGTTATTTGATCTTCCAAACGTTCATGTCACGGGGAATCCCGTTTGCGTTTCAACTCACGGGGTTAAGACTTTGATGTATCACGGCACGACTTTAGACACGATGATTGGAAATCTATTGGGTTGCACTTACTCTTCACCAGAGTATGCGATGACAGAATATCTGAAAAGAAGGCATCTAGCACCAATGTACGGACGGGATGCGATCGTTCCTGAAGAATTCGACTATCTTACAATCAAGACCATACCCGACATATTCCATTGCGGACACGTGCACACAAACGGATACAGTCAATACCGTGGAGTAAAGGTCATAAATTCAGGCACATTCCAGGCTAAGACGAAATATCAAGAGCAGCTCGGCCACGTCCCAACCCCGGCAAGAGTTCCAATTGTAAATCTTGAAAACTTGGAGGTGACTGTAATTGACTTCGGCGGCTGAACTCGATTCCGGAACGATTGCTTACGTTAAAAAGCTTAAGGAAGACATTGACCTAGCATATTCTCTTGCCCGGGAGTGTCGGGCGAGAAACCTGGATCCCTCTGGAGAGGTTGAGGCTCTTCCCGCCGGAGATATTGCCGATAGGGTAGAAGGTAGGGTTGGTCCTCCGGGAATTGCGTTAAAGATTCGGGAATTCGGAAGGGATCGGATTACGGACATAGTAGATTTTATCCTTGATGCTGATGAGGGGCAAGACCAGCAGGAGCGTATTCTCCAGGCTTTGAGGACTGCCTTGGACATCCTGACTGAGGGTGTTGTTGCAGCATCTCTTGAGGGTATTTCTGATGCGAAAATAAACGTTAATCCTGATGGTAGTCATTACCTCTCAATTTATTTTGCAGGTCCTATCAGAAGTGCTGGGGGTACTGGGCAGGGTATGGCTGTTCTTGTTGGAGACTATATTCGGACGAAATTAGGGCTTCAGAATTATCGTGCTACTGAAGACGAGATTGAAAGGTATGTCGAGGAGATAAAGCGTTATGATGAGCGGGCTTCCAGGCTTCAGTATCTTCCCACCGATGATGATATTAGGATTATTGTCCGGAATAATCCTGTTTGTGTGGATGGTGATCCCACTGAGGATGTTGAGGTTCCAATCCACAGGGATCTTCCTCGTATTGAATCAAATAGGGTTCGGGGGGGGATGTGTCTTGTTATTGCTGAAGGAATCGCGCAGAAGGCGAAGAAACTTTACGAGCGGTCTTCTGCTTTTGGTGTGGAGTGGGATTGGCTTTCGAAGCTTGGGAAGAAGCCGCAAGAGGATGTTGAGGATGTTTTGGCTAAGCCTTCTGCAAAGTTCATGGACGAGGTTGTCGGCGGCCGGCCGATTTTCGCAGCGCCTTCCGCTAAAGGCGCTTTCAGACTTAGGTATGGTAGGTGCCGTGATTCCGGTATTGCCGCAAAGAGCATGCATCCTGCGACCATGGTCTTGACGGACGGCTTCATCGCGACTGGCACTCAAGTCAAGATTGAAAAGCCAGGTAAAGGGTGTATTATCACTGAGTGTGATGAGATTGAAGGCCCTATAGTGAAGCTTAAAGACGGAAGCGTCGTTCGAGTTGAAAGCGTTGTTTCCGCCCGGGATGTGAAGCACAATCTTGAAGAGATTCTTTTTCTAGGAGACATTTTGATTTCTTTGGGTGATTTCCTCCAGACAAACACTAATCTACTTCCCGCCGGATACAATGAGGACTGGTGGCGGATCGAGCTTAATGAAAAGACAGGTAAACGTTTTTACGAGACTCCCACCCCTTCTGAAGCTGTTTCAATTTCAAAGACTTCCGGGGTCCCACTTCATCCCCGCTACACCTATTTTTGGGAGGACGTCTCAACTTGCGACTTGAAAAAGCTGGTGAAAGGTCTCATTGCAGGCAAGATTTCCGGCGACGTGCTTAAGGTGGCGTTGAAAGGAGACGAGAAACGTGTTTTAGAGCTTATTGGCGTTCCCCACAAAGTTTCAGGCAATGTTATTGAAATCGCAGAATATTTACCCTTGACTTTAAGCCTTGGCTTAATATCTCACGACAACACTTTATCGGACTCGGAATTTCTTGTTAAATCAAGGGGTGTGTCGGATGAGGACGACGGTTTCAAACTCGTTCAAAAAACCTCAACATTGCCTTTGCGTGCGAAAGCAGGCACCCGGATTGGCTGCCGTATGGGCAGGCCCGAAAAAGCAAAGGAGAGGAGAATGCAACCTGCAGTTCACGTATTGTTTCCCGTTGGAAAATATGGCGGACGGGATAGGAGTATTAACAATGCAGCTGAAAACGATATCATACCCGTTGAAGTGGCGGCATTCAAGTGTGTTGCATGCAATCAACTTGGTTTTTCAAATGTTTGCACTAAATGCGGTTCAGAATCAAATCTGAACAAGTCGTGTCCAAGCTGCAGGTATGTTGGCGACCTTGAAGTCTGTCCGAATTGCAAAAAAAACACCCGCTTCTTTGAAACGCGAAACATCCCGATAAAGCAAATGTGGAAAAATGCCGTTGATATCGCGAAAAAGTCTCTTCCAGTAAAAGGAGTGCAAGGAATGATATCAGCTTACAAAGTCCCTGAACCACTTGTTAAAGGGATTTTAAGGGCCTCAAACAAAGTTTTTGTTTTCAAGGACGGTACAATCAGATTCGACGCGACAGATGCGACCCTCACACACTTTAAGCCGGCTGAAATCGGAGTTTCACTAAAAAAATTAGGTGAACTGGGTTACGAAAAAGACTATCTTGGAAGTCCACTGGAATCAGACGATCAAGTCGTAGAGCTTAAACCCCAAGACATTATCATTCCTGATGCTGGGGCAACTTATCTGATTCAGGTGGCAAACTTTGTAGACCAGCTTCTTGAGAGATTCTACGGTAAAAAGTCTTTTTACAATGTCTCAACTAGGGATGATTTGTTGGGACACCTGGTCTCCGGCCTCGCCCCCCACACTTCCGCTGCAATTGTCGGTAGAATAATCGGTTTTACCAGCGCCAGAGTATGTTACGCACACCCCTTCTGGCACACCGCGAAAAGACGGAACTGTGACGGAGACGAAGACGCGATAATGCTTCTTATGGATGTTTTACTGAATTTCTCAAGAAAGTATCTCCCTGAAAAACGAGGAGGTCAAATGGACGCGCCACTAGTCGTCTCCACAATTTTGAATGCTCTTGAAATAGATGACGAAGCCCATAAAATGGAGGTTGTTAGTGAATACTCGACAGAGTTCTACGAGAAAACATGGAAGAAGGATAGCCCCTACTCCTGTAAAATTATGATTGTTAAGGACTTGCTGGACTCTAATCCTTACAAGAATCTCAAGTTCACTCACTCAACTGGAAACGTTAATGGACCAGTCCACACGTCAAAGTATGTCAAACTCAAGACTATGGCTGAGAAGGTTTCCGCGCAGCTTGAGGTGGCTGAGAAGATTCGTGCAATAGATGAGCGGGCTGTGGCCGAGATAGTGATAAACTCCCATTTCTTGCGCGACACTTACGGTAATTTGAGGGCTTTCACCCGGCAGAAATTCAGGTGCGTTAAATGCAATGCCGGATATCGTCGAGTACCTTTGGTTGGCAAATGCACGAAATGCGGTGGTAGACTTCTTCTAACTGTGACTGAAGGGTCGATCAGAAAGTATTTGGAGCTTACCCGCGGGATTGTTGAGAAATACGGTTTGTCGATGTATCTAAAAGAGAGGGTAGACCGGTTGGATGAGGACATCACTTCTCTTTTCACAAATGATTTGGCGAAACAAGTTCGTTTGTCAGATTTTATGTGACCTCAGTCTTTCACGACCTTAACGGTGACAGAATCTTGAGCTCCTTCGGCATAGGATTTCTCCCTTGCGACAACATCTACTCGGTATTTTCCTGCGAGAGCGCCGGATGCGGGCCTTACTTCAAAGCTTAGCTTCCGCGACTCGCGAGGCCCGATCAAAATGTTTCCCCTGGAAACCTTACTGTCCGTGCTTTCAGTGAAAACAAAGTTTTTGTCATAGGTTTTCACTTCAACGTTCACTTCAACTTCCTGGTTAGCGTTTTTGTTCTTAACTTCAATTTCCACTGTAGTGTGCTCCCCCATCTTGATTGTTGAGGGGTCGGCTGAAATTGACACTCCGATATCCCCCTTAAAACTGAAGGATGAGGGGATGGCCATGATTAATACGATGATGAGTGTTATGACTAGAAATACTCCCAAAACTGATGCCCACCTTATCCTGGACAGAAGGTTTACAAGCTTATCCATCAATGAAATCATTTTTTTTCCTAGTTTAAATATAATATATGGCACTTGAACCGAGGATTGGGGTTTTAGGAGGAACCGTCTTTAAAGGTTCTAAATTGCCTTCCGACTTTACGCGAAAGCAAGTGTCAACAAAGTATGGCAAAGTCCCGGTTTTGGCAAACGATAAAATCACATTCATCCCAAGACACGGGTTAAAAGAAAACACTCCTCCACACAAGATAAACCATCACGCCAACATCACAGCCCTAAAAAAAATTTCAGTAAGCCACGTAATCGGGATTTGCTCTGTTGGCAGCCTGCACCGAAAATATGCGCCCGGGTCGATTACAGTACCCTCCGACTATTTGGCATTAACTCAAATTCCAACATTCTTCGACGATGCGACCAACCACATAACACCTTCCTTGGATTATGAATTAAACCAGCTTATCGTAGAGTGCGCATCCAACCTAAAGCTAAAAGTCTTTGAAGGGGGAGTCTACGTTGAAACAAGCGGTCCAAGACTAGAAACCAAAGCAGAAGTCCGATTCCTATCAACCATAGGCGACTTTGTCGGCATGACCCTCGCAAGCGAGGCAACCCTCGCGCAGGAGGCAGGGCTTACTATGTCGGGAATTTGCTCTGTAGACAATTACGCTAACGGTGTTGTTGGTGAAAAATTGGATTTTAAAGAGGTAGTGGGAAAAGCTTCAGAAAATTCCGAAAAAGTTTTCTCTATTGTGTCATATGTAGCTGAAAAAATGTTTAATGCACGATGAGAAGCCCTGGCCAGCAAAAGCTTTTCCCAGAAGACGAAGTTGATTCTCCCGCCAAAATTCCTGGAAAAATGGGGGATTCGCCTGAAACCATTATAATCAAGATAATCTCCGGCCCGTCCGAAAAAACAATGGAAGAAATAATCGAGATTGCAGTAAAAGCCAAAATCGATGAAAGACTGGTTGAATCAATTTTGGAAAAACTTAGGGCGGAGGGCTTAATCTACTCCCCCACTCACGGCGTGTACAAGGAAGTTTAACCTAAAATGAAGTATTTTAAATGCCCTGAATGCGATTCAAAAAAAATCAGAAGCATTCTGGAGGGTCCGAAGGTTCACGTGCTTTGCGAGCACTGTGGTTTTCTCGACGAAGAACACCATATTACTCCGAGCCGGGGTGGATTGAGAATCACTTTCAGGTTATTTGTGAAAACTCTTTCTCGCGGCCACTTTGAGGATTTATTTGAAGTATTCCAGCTTTTTTTTGTAGAATTGATGTTTGTGTTCCACCTATTCTTCTATGGCGTCTTTAGTTTCCTGGGAATTTCAAAACACAGCCACATAATCCACGCAACATCCATCCTAGTCTTTATTCTTATATGGACGATGCCTGGCATGCTTCTCTTCTATGCTGGGCAAGAATTATTAGGCTTGTTTATAGGAATCATAGGGCTCTTTTTCGGCGCAGTATTCACTCTCCGAGCTGTTGGAACGCACTTGTAGTTTAACTCACCAGGGAAGCGATCCCATCGTAGGGGGTGCTTTCGCCCTTTTTTTCCTGTCAATCCTGTATTTCCTGCTACACTCTTTAGAGCAGAAGTATTTGACTCCGTCAGGGAACTTTTTAGTGAAGGGGAGCGACTCACCCTTCTTCTTGCAGAAACCACATTTCGACTTGTCAGATCCTTTACCTTTGAATAAACCTAGTAATCCCATTTCAGTCAATTATTTTCACGTGAGAGATTAAAAATTTGGGGGGTTGCATTTAATCAAGTTTGTCGTATAATTATGCTATGGTGCACAAAGAGCAAGACACTGTTCACGGACCTTCCCCTTTGAATAGTGACGCGCTTTTGTTTGCTAAAAACCTTGGTTTTGGTCCTCGAGCTTATCTAGCTTATTATGCGTTTCGAAAAGGTAGGCTTGGTGAAAAAGATTTGGAGGAATTGATTGGGGGTGATGAAACCGCACAAGCCACTTATCAAAAAGTCTCCGGAAAGTATCATTCAACTACGCTTGGAACTGCGTTTTTCAATCCCTTCTTGCAGGCGTATCAACCTCGCATTAACCGCAAAGTCCCCGACTTCCACTCAAGATATTCTTTAGCCGGCTCCCTGATTACGGGCGATCCTTTTATCGAGCGTGTTCGCGAATTAGACAAGCTTTATGAGCCTTCCGCTTTTGAGGGTGAAGGGATCCATACCGTGCTCGGAGACGCAGTAAGGCACAATCTCATCCCACTTATCGCTTTGGGGGAAGTCTTGTCTGAAGATGGTGCGCAAAGCCCGCTTTCACTGTCTCTCCCAGAGTCTTATTTCAGGCTCGTGAAAAACTATTATCCTAAGGTGTTCGATCGTTTAAAGCAGGCCCATCAAAGCGGGGCACTTGATGTTGGGCTCTCCAACGCTCACCATTCGATTGCCCCTCTGCTCTCTCGGGACGACTTGAAGAATGAATATGATCATTCACTAAAATTTTTTCTGAAACATTTCAACCGGGAGGGAGACAGGAGTGTGACGCTTCACATCCCAGAGCAGGCTTTAACTCTCGCTGAGGATCCTAGGGGCTTCCCAGATCTGCTTGAGGTTTTGGATGAAGTTCAAAAGGAAAATAACATACAGTTTACTGTTTACTTGGACTCTAAAAATCATAACAGGCCTCATCCTGAGGAAGGATTCAACATCGCGACTGCAACACATTTAAAATACCCTGGACAGGCGGTCGGGACAAACGTCATCTTCCGAGCCTTCAACACCTCCCAGAATCTCGCATTCGACGTCGTTGAGGGAGGGGACCCTCTCTCAGACCAGGCTCGCGCCGAGGGCACCCTTGAGGGCCTTTCAAGCGAGCGGGAGCGGGAGTGGTCTTTTCGTGAGGCCGACAGGATTTTCGGGGAAGTCGTCGGCAACATCTTCGGAATACCTGCTTTTCACGCTCCAGTCTTTTCGGGTGAAAGCTCAATCTTCCCGGTTGAAATGGATGCTGAGTGGGCCGGCTACCACAACAGGGGCGAACCTTACGCCCTATACCGTGCAATCCAGGCCATGCGCGAGTTCGGGATCGAACCCGCTTCCGCCCAGAAAGCTTTAAGTGAAGTATCAATCGTTGAGGAAGCTGAAAAGCGCCCTCGGACTGCAAGCTGGAGTAATGACTTCGGACTATGGATCAATCCCAACACTCAGTGGCTTCGCGACATTGTTTCCGAAACTCTCACAGCCTATAAAAAGTCCATGCAGCTTATGACCGACATCCTACTTAAAGGCGGTAAGGACGAGGAGGAACTTACTAATGTTTTAAATGGGGCTCGGAGAAACTACGGCCTCTCTCTTATATCCTGTCCTTACTGGTGGAGCGCAAACGATCCCAACTACCCGAAAAACGTCCCCGTCGTTCCTGAACTTTTCCGGAACATGGTAAGCTGTGGTAAGGAACTTCAAGTCATGCTCGATAGGATGTTGACTTCTCCTGAAGACTACGGTGTATCTCTCGAGGAACTTGAATTACTCGGTAATCAGCAAGGCGGTTTAAAGCAGGCTTTTGAAAGCCTTATTGAGAATCCTATTGCTAGGCAATTTCCCGAGATTGCTAAAGAGTTAGACAAAGGAAAATAGTCTATTTCCTAATAACTTTCAGGACTTTTTCGTATGATGAGAGTCCCTCAGGCATGACATCCAATGCGATTAACAGAAATAGTGTGAACATGATTAAAGCCAGTAACACAACAAGTAGTATTGCCCTACTTTTCTCCATCCTGTTAAAGTATCTTTCAGATTCGGTTAAAAACTGGATTGTTTTTAATATTCAATCATAATATCCATACGATTAGAATGATCGAGAGGATTAAAACCGGGATTCCGGGAATGGACGACTTAATTGAGGGGGGGATAAAGCAGGGGAGTATTACTCTTCTTGCGGGTCCGACAGGTACCTTAAAAACCATTATCTCTTCACAATTCATCTATAATGGTGCGAAGGAATATGGCGAAGGGGGAATATACTTGACTTTGGAGGAGAAGGAGGATGGTATCCGTCAGTCTCTCGCAAACTTCGGCATGGACGTTGACGCGCCCGAAGTTAAAGACAAGATTCAGATAGTTGATTTAAGCGGGTTGAGGAAGAGGAAACCACAGTTTGGCGAGAGCAAGGAACGCTATGCCATTTCAGTTGACGTTTTAATGGAGACCATTACTAGCATCACTCAAAAATCGGATGTAAAGCGACTTGTAATCGATTCAATCAGCATTTTAGGGCTCTTGTACAAGGACCAGTCTGACATGCGGGATGACCTTTTCATTTTCACGGAATTCTTGCGTGAAAGCGGCTTAACGTCTCTGCTTGTCACTGAAATAGAAGAGGAGTACCGTGGGAAGAGGGTTTCAAGGTTTGGACTTGAAGAGTTTCTCGCTGACGGAGTCGTCGTACTGGGATACACTCAGTCTAAGGGAGAGCTTCGCAGGTGGGCTACAGTCCGGAAGATGAGATTTACAGACCATAACTTGCATATGCATCCTGTCCGAATTACTCCTTGCGGGGTGGAAATCGTCTCAACCGAGAAAATATACTGAAAGTTTAGCACCTAATTAAAGAAGATTTTTATGCCATCGAAGATGTCTGATGATTCGGGCTTGTTGATGAAGGAGATTCTAGAAGACATTATAGTGGACAATTCGATGTACGTAAGCCCTGCAAAGATTTCCGAGCTATTAACAGCCATGTCCAGTGAAATCCCGGCATTTAAAAAAATCCATTTAGAGGAGAAGAAGGTTTTAATTGATTCGGATGGTATTGAGGAACTTAAAAAAGTTTTCACAATCCTTCTCGACACCCTCAATGAGAAGTACGCTGAACACATGACGCAGGACATGAGCACGCGCATAATAGCGAGTATTATAAACAGGAATCTTCTCGCGCTGAATGAAGCGGACATCCCCATCCCCTACTGGGCTGTTGAGACACTAGCTTCAGACAAGGACGTTTCCGACATGTATGAAGACGAGAAAATAAAGTCTGTTTGCTCGATCTACACCGAGGTTGTCCAACATCTTGTCTCCACGGTTGAGGATTCAATTCCCCCGAAAAATCTCCAGAAAATCACTAAAGACTTTTTTGTGAAAAACCCTCAGGTCCCTGAAATATCTGTGAGCGAGAGTGGACGGGTTGTTATTGAGGAGCCTCATATTACTGCTAACGCTGAGAATAGGGAATTGATCATCTCAAAGTATTCTTCGCTTTTAATGAAGTATATCGAGGTGCTTGAAAAAGAGTTGGGTTCTGATAAGGCGTTGGAGGTCATTAAGGGTTGTTATGAAGGATTGACTTCACGCCATAAGGGTTTGGCAGATCTTGGCATTACGAAAAGCCTTTTTAGGGGTGTGTTTTGGCCTAGAGTCCCCACAGGCATTCCAGGGCTGGATCAGCTTTTAGAAGGGGGTTTCCCCAAGAAGTCTGCTGTAATACTTCAAGGTCCCATCGGCAGTGAGAAAACGATGTGCGGCACACAATTTATCGCAGAAGCATTGTCTGGTGAAAACTCCGTTCTAGTAGTCTTAAACAACACTTCAGTAGATGAATTCAAGAATTTTCTAAGCAGGTTCAACATTGACGCCACAATATACGAAAAGAAGAAAAGACTCTGCTATGTGGACTGTTATTCCTGGAGGATTAAACCCATCAAAGACTTTGAGGAGGACTGGCCGGTAATCAGGGTTGCAAGAGACCTCTCTTCAATGGGTGTCGGAATACAAAAAGCAGAGGAATGGCTTGCTCCAAGCCCGGTGAAAAGAGCGTACATTGAACTTCTTTCCCCCTTTTTGAAACACTTTGAGTTCGACCCAGTCTACGACTTCACCCAGGTCTTGAACGCCCGTCTTAAAGCTGAGGACTTCACCTCACTATTTATTTTAGAGCTTGGCATGCACGACACTCAGGTCGTCTCCTCCATCCAAGAGGTTTTTGACGGAGTCATTGACGTTAAGGTTGAAACCGACGGTAACGAGATCAAAAGGAGTCTAGTCGTCATTCACATGAAGGATACTGCTTTAAGGCCCCAATATTACCCGATAAACGTCACTTCTGAGGGTGTCCGGGTCGAGTATGAAACCGATAAAACCCAGTGATTAATCCATTTTTAAGGCTGTACTCCCCGGAAATTAACGGGCAGTGGATTGATTTTCATGAAATTCGGTTTCATCTTAATCTCAATAATATTGTGTTCAAGTTTAGTTTACGCTCAACCATCGTTTATGCTCGTTAAGGGGGCGGCTTCCTTAAACAATGATCCCGCAAATGGTGAAAGAGTTAAAGCCTATATTGATGGCTCTTTAAAGGGTATTTCCCCCCCGATTAATAGTGGTGTTTACTACGTTTCTGTTACTGGGAATGTAGGGGACTCAATTTCTTTTACTATTGGAGGCCACACGGCAGATCAGAATACAACTTATGTCCAGTATTTGAATGTCTGGCTTGATCTTTCCGCGACTTACCTTGCGACTACAACATCAACGTCCACAACCTCGATCTACACTACTTCAACTTCGACAACCACAACGACTTCAACCAGTTCAACGACTTCAATCTATACGACATCTACTTCTACAACTTCCTCTACCACGACGACTTCGACTTCCACAACATCAACCTCTACCTCAACTTCAACGACAACTTCAACGTCAACGACGACTCTGCCACCGCAAGATCCCCCCTGCCTTAAAATAACCGGGTTTTCACCTGTTAATGAAAACGACTGGATTAAGCTTACAAACCTTGAACCTCGATTCATATCTCTTGCAGGATTCGTCTTAGGTGTGACTCCCATTCCCGGCGGTCCTCCCCTAATCAAAATTAATATTACTGGACCACTCCTTACGCCTTTTTCCAGTCACACAGTCTTCCACGACGAATACTTTTTCGACGTTCCTGATGGGTGGGGGAGCATCTACGTATACAACAACGGATTCCTCTGCGACCAGCTAACCTACAATGCCTCCCAGCTCAATCCCTTGTGGAGTATCTTCCCTTTTGGAGCTGAAATCGGAAGAGACCCCGTAAACGGGAGCATCTTCATCTCCTCTTTTCCCAGCCCGCCAGCACCAACTCTTAATGAGGCTGCGGTCCCACTCCCTTCCGGCTGGAATCTTCTTTCCCTCCCGCTACTGCAGTAAAATTCATATTTTTTAAAAGAAGGCTAATTTCTATTCACAATGAGAAGAGTTAACTGGGAGTTCATCCTCCTTTTAGCCGTAGCCTGCGCCCTACTATACTTCTTTGTCTCGAATTTCACAGGCCTCGAACCCGGAGAAGTCGACATGCTCAATGAGTTTTGGGGTAAAGTCACAGGAAAAACGTGAGATTTACGACAGATTACTGAAGAAACAATAAAAACGCATTTAATGCGTAATCACAAAAAAAATATCTCTCACAAAAAAAAAAGTTTGAATAAAAAATTTTAAGCAAATGTTGGGGGAATATCTTCCCAGTCCAAGTCTATTACGCCCTGCCCCTATTCCAACTTTTCTTCTATACCCTCCATGTAATAACTGTGACAACTATCCAACAACCAAGCGGAGAGAGAACAAGCGCAGGCGCTACCCACAACATAATTTATACAAAACAACCTTTGGCTGTCTGATTATGGGTGAGGCTCAGTAGAATAATTTGCACCTAAAAGAAGGTTAGCCTCATGTATAGGAACAGGCCGTAGAGGATTATGAGGATGCTGGATTCCTTCCGGTTTATGTTCATGTGGTTGTAGAGTAGTAGCAAAGCAATAGCGGTGGCCGTAATCCAGTATACGAAGTCGAACTTTAATATAATGTGTTCTACAGTAACGCCGGCAATCGAGGCCCCCAAACCGAATGAAAGCAATGGGTCCGTTATGTTGCTGCCAATCAAGTTACCCAACGACAGGGAGCCGGCACTCTTTTGGATGGCGCGCAGGGATACTGTGAGTTCTGGCAGGCTCGTACCCAATCCGACGAACAAACCGATTACGGACGCGGAGATTTCATAACGTAATGCCATCACAACTCCGTATTTTACGACCAAGTGCGCTCCAAAAACAATGATTGTAATCCCAATCATTGTCTTTAAAGCGTCTGCGCTGATGTCGTAGTCTCTAGCCTCTTCTGGAACTCGCCGGACTTTAGCCCTCTCCTGGGTTACAAGGTAAGTGAGATAGATGATGTACGTTAATACGAGCAAGACTCCTTCACTGCGGCTGACGAATCCGTCAACGGCTGTGAGATACATCAAGATGGCTGCCATGAAAAGCATGAAACCGTCACGTACTAGGGATCTTCGGGGGATGTGCAAAGTTGCCATAAATCCGACAAGGCCCAACATAAGCGTTATCTGGGCGAGTTCACTCCCGATTATGCTACCTACGGCAATCCCTGACGCATCCACTCCGGATAAAGTGCTATAGCCTGCGAGCACGTTGGTCGCAATCTCAGGCACTGACGTGCCGATAGACACGATTGTGAGGCCGACAACCAATTCAGAAATCCGGAGTTTTCGGGCAATCTCTCGGGCGGCATTAACAGAATAATCGCTACCCCACAGCAACCCAACCAAACCCAACAATATGAAGCCGACCTCGATCATATACAATAGATTAAGACGCCGACACTAAAAGCTTTCTCCACATAATTCGATTCAAAACTGCCTTGTCTAAGATTTTCCGAGTCTTTGTTGATGTTGATACGCTAGGTAAAACGTCACTTTTAAGTGACGGATTTGGACGGTTTACCTGCGTGTAAAAAATTCGGCGGCCGAGCGAAGCGAGGAAGCCGACCCCTTTAGGGGTCGGTGCCGCCGAATTATTTCACAAAATGCCTGCAGTCGGTGAACTCCGCAGGATACTGTTGGTCCACAAAACCCTTGGTATAACGTTTATTCAATGAAAACTATGGTCAATCAATGTTTAATGATTGGATTATCCTGTCAAGTTTTTTGTTTATTTGGTCAAATTCTGTTTTAAACTGGTTTAGCCCACTCTTTGATCCGGAATCCTCATCTTTCTTAAAACAATTACGACAGTAAACCGGCTTATCCCCCGTTGGTTTGAAAGGGACTTCACATTTTTCACCGCATTTATCACAGATTACTTCATGCATCGTTGGTCGTCCAGACCCTCCGAAAGATCTTCTACCTGACCCTCCTGAAGACCTTCTATCCGACCCTCCGAAAGATCTTCTACCTGACCCTCCAGACTTTCTTCCACCAGACTTATTCTGATTAAATCCTTTCATAGTGTTCTCGCAATAATTATTATACTCCCACCATAACATTACGTGTTTGTCTATAAATCATGCTAAAATAAGCTAAAAGACGTTAACTAAAAAGTGTGCAATACAACCTAAAAAACACACTACTACAACATTATTTACTTTTTCCCCACCCCGAACAGACATCGAAGTAAAAGTTCGACGGAAATGTAAAAAAAGTAGACTACAAGCCTGTCCGGCCCCCGCTCGTGATCGCCTCTCTTACTCTTCTGAATTAAGGGCTTTTTGTGTTTGTGTGACTACGTTATGGGGTGTTGTAGTCACATGTTCTTCAGGGTTTTGTATGGTTTCTTGTATTCTTTTAAAATGAGTTCTATCGTCGGCCTTAGGTTGCCTTTTTTCTCATATGCTTGGAGTGCGTCATAGTATCGTCTCCGGTTTTTAAGTTCGATATTTACTGGCGGCATGTTGTGTTTTAAGAGAATATTGTTTAATAGAATTCTCCCTACCCTCCCGTTCCCGTCTTGGAATGGGTGGATGTTCTCGAACTGGTTGTGGACTACTGCCGCAAGAACGATGGGGTGGTATTCTTTCTTGTTTTTATAGTACCATGTGATAAGCTCTTGCAGTAGGGGGGTAATCTTTCTCTGTGGAGCTCCTCTGTGACTGATGTTTCCACGCTCGTCTGTTATCACTACTTCAGTTCCCTTGCCCCTGAATCCTCCGGCGTATTCCTTTGAGTTTTTGAACACGATGGCGTGCAATTTCTTGATAAGATTCAGGGAGGCATGCGTTCTTGTTTTTCGTATGTAATCTACTGCTTCCGCAACACCGTAGGTTTCGGCTATCTCCTCCTTCGTTTTTTCGGACGGCCATTTATCTCCCTCTAGCACACCCTTTACTTCTGTGGCTGCTACCGTGGATCCTTCAATGGCATTGGTGTCGTATGTGAAAAGCTCTGTGAAACGAAGCCACTCTTCTTCAGACAGGTGTTTGATTTGCAAGTCTGCTTTGTTTACCAGTGCTTCGATTCCCTCTATTTCTTCAGGTGATAGTATTGTGTGTAAGGGGTCCCTGATTTTCCTGACGGAATCAATCTGTTCCTGAATGGCCTTCCCGGCATGTACTCTCAACTCAAGGATTTTATCTTCTGAAAGGTCTGCTCCGAGATACCGTCTAATCTTTTTTACTTTGCCTTTTTCCCGGAAGGAATGAGCCAAGTAAAATAATTTCTTCCCTCCCCTTTCTCTGACCTCAATGTGCATAACAACTATATGTGACTACTAATTTAAATAATAAACTATTATGTGACTACAATTATAACTGAAATGGATTCAAACCCCTACACACGTTTTCCAGGAAAAACAGGAAAAAAACACATTACTGAAAGGCAAAAAAAATGAACTTTCGCCAGGGTTGGGAGTTAATGGTGAGCAATAAATCCCTTCAAAACAAGGATACTGCACAACTGATTCTCTCTCTTTTGTTAAAGATAATAATATCCTCTATCCAAAAAAAAATATTGTTGGAGGTGGATGTTTCACACCTCCGTGTCAACGTGAACTATAGTATAAACTAAAGCGTCTTGACGTTTTCTGCTTTCGGTCCCTTGTCTCCCTCGCTTCCGTCGAACGATACGCGGTCTCCTTCGTTAATGCTTTTTCCGCCTTCGATGCCACTTTCGTGGACATAGTAGTCAGTTCCGTCATCGCCGTTTATGAAACCGAAACCCTTGTCCGAATTAAAGAATTTTACTGTTCCTTCTGCCATGGTGCAATCACCTCCTCTTGATGTTTATTCGTCGTCAAACACTGTGTTGACTTGAAGCAAAATCGCATAAAAGAATTAAGTTGAATTCAGTGAAAAAAAAATCTACTGAAATATGACTTAAAACCAATATCGTTTTTTTAATATCTGGCGAGCATGCTTAAAAATTAATTGTTTTTCATGTTTTACTGAAGGCGACAATTAGACAAAGTGTTTGAGTCCTCAGAGGGTATGACTTTCCAAGGGAAAAACAGATAGACTGCACGCCTTTTATGATTTGGAAGCCTCGGGAGGAATACTGTTACAACAATCCAATACCTAGAGGTATTAATTGGAAAAAACAAGCTTAAAAAACTTACCCCACCACTCAGTTCCCTATATCTTAAGATACTTAAGTTATACGCCTCGAACAGGGCTCGAACGCACCGGAATCGGTGCACGCTTGTGCGTTTCGACTCTTCGAGCCTCAAGCGCACTTAACAGCTTAGGAATAGTTTTTCTTTTCCGCCAACGCTTCACTAGCTTGCCTCTTTGGCAAGCTGTGCGCAGGTTCTCTTTTGAGAACCTAGCGTTCTTTTTCCTAAAAAGAAAAGGGTTGCGCCTCGAACAGGACTCGAACACAAGTAACATGCGGGAAACGGGGATGGTTGATTGATTTGAAAAAATTCAAGTTATATTATCTGAGATTCATCTAGATTTTATTAATTCTATGGTTAAGATATATCTATGAGACAATATAGTTTTTTAAGTTTCTGAAGGACTATTGATTTGATTGCCGTTACTGCAAGGTAAGTGAGAACGAATGCCCCCAAGAGCAGTTAAGGTTCCCCGAACCCAGTTTCCAGCACCCTGACTTAGTGAACTAACGTCTAATCCCATATAAACAGTTCTTATCTTGTCCTAATTTGTTTTTATGACTGAACCTTTAAATTGATGCCGTCTCTGGACTTTTGGACTTCTATTTTTCCTTCGCGGGCGAGCCAGCCTATTGCCATCCAAATTAGGCGGTCCTCTTTTTTAAGGGCTTCTTTCAGCTGGGAGATGTCGACGGGTTTTTTCTTAGCTAGACGAAATATTTGTCCCGCAGTGTTCCCAACCTCCGGCCAGATATGGGTGGGGGCTGCATCGATTATGAGTTCGTCCAGGAGTTCCTCGACGTCTAGGGACGCTGCGGCGATGCGCTTGTCGGCCGCCCCATAGTAGATGTAGAGTCGGTCGTCGAAGTAGGCTGTTCCCGTCGGGAAGACCACGTTGGAGACGTCACCCTCCTTCTCCCAGGGTTCTCTAGGGGAGAATAGCGGTTCCCGGAGGTGCCCCAGTACTTTGGTGGGGTCTTTTTTATCCAGTAGTGCCGCACCGGCGTGATAGATTCTACCTCGGTTCGAGTCTTCTACGGCGTGGTAGATTAGGAGCCAGCCCTTATCGGTCTCGATTGGTGAGCAGCCCCCCCCGATATTTCGGGATTCGAACCAATACTTGGCGTCGAGGACTACATAGCTAGACAGGTTTTTCAGGTATTCTTTCCAGTAGTCTAGAGTCAGTTCTTCGAGTTCTTCTGTGTATATGACCTGTATGTCTGGGAGGATTCGATGGATTAAGGCAAGCTTCCCATTAATCCGTTTGGGGAACAGGAAGGCGTCTTTCTCCCACAGTAGGACGTCTTTGGCCACAACGTTTTCGTAGTAGGATTCAAACAACGTGTATCTGTCCTTGATATTGGATTGTTGAAAAAGGGATTCTGCGTCGTCATAGGACATCTTGGGCGTTAAAATTCCCTTCTTCGTGAAATCCCTGAGGTTTTTACTTGTGGCGTAGGCGGCAACCGCGTTCTTGCCGTCGTAGGCCGTGT
>Ga0265594_1001220_pt1 | contig 20182 bp, 16 predicted proteins | sample saktaG_11_FD_190147 | JGI IMG/M metagenome (GOLD analysis project Ga0265594, IMG submission 190147) | Saline water microbial communities from Sakinaw Lake, British Columbia, Canada - sak_2011_5_24_80m | ecosystem: Environmental > Aquatic > Non-marine Saline and Alkaline > Saline ... | reverse complement strand
TGATAAACAGGCAATAAATGCCATACTTAATTTTGATTCCAAAAGACTATACGATATGATTTATCAACAAAATTTAAGTATGTGTGGTCCTGGTCCAATTACTGTAATGCTCAATATATGCGAAATATTAGGTGCAAAAAAGGCTGAACTGCTAAAATACGCTACTTCAGGAGATATTACGGGCATGTATGATCAAGTGGTTGGTTATGCTTCATTGATAGTTTCTAAGTAAAGTACAGGAAAAAATAAAATGATAGAATCATATAATTTTGGAAAAATAATAATTAATAGTAAAGAATATAATTCCGATATTATTATTTATAAAAAAAGTATCGATGATAAATGGTGGCGAAGAGAAAGCCACAATCTTCGCATTGAAGACATAAAGAAAATCTTGGAGAATAAACCTGAAACACTAATTATCGGAACCGGATATTATGGCTTAATGAAAGTGCCCTTAGAATTAATTAAATATTTAGAATCAAATAATATTGAAATCATCATTAAAAAAACAAAAGATGCTTGTGATGAATACAATAGGCTCTACCAAAAGAAAAATGTTGTTGCTGCTTTTCATTTGACCTGCTAAACTTTGATAGAAAGTATTGACATAGTAAAAATCTTCTTATAATAGTTAAGAAAACAGAAAAAATGAAGGAAATATAATAAAATCTATATTACTTTACATAAGATTTATTATAGGACGTTGTAAAATTATAAAAATAAAATAAAACTCTCCGAACCCTCTCTCTGTCATTGCGAGGCGCGCAGTGACGTGGCAATCCCATCAATCCCTTATGTCATTCGTAGTTGCGTATTCCGGAGTATCCGGACGGCAATTCCGAAGGCATCCGGACACTAAACCGGTAACATCCGGACACCTTATCGATTCAATTATTATTAACATTATTCTTAATCAATAACTATCATTTAGTTCATATTGAATTGAAAGACCTGAAAGAATTCAAAAAAGCTTTACTTTTTTTCAATATAGCTTTGTACCATTATTGTATACTCATAGTGACTGTTCGGCAATACATTTTTAACCTATCACTTGTTAGATTGCCTGAATGGTCTTTTTTGCCATCACCTCCCGCATAGATTTCTTTGAGTCCAGAGGTAGGATATAGGCATTGTGAATTATCCTATCCATTATGGCATCTGCTAGGGCAGGGTCAGGAAACAAATCATGCCAGTGCGTATGGGGAATCTGCCCGAAGAGTATGGTGGATGTTCTGTTATACCTGCTTTCTGCAATCTCCAGGATATCCCTGCTTTCCTCTTGCGTGTATGACTTAAGACCTATATCATCTAATATCAGAAGCCTTACTTTTTTCAACTTATCCATAAATTGAATATAGCGATTTTCGTTCTTTACAGACTGAATTTCAAGTAGGAGTTCCGGTATCCGGTAGTATCTGACAGTATAACCATAACGACAGGTATTATTCCCCAGGGCACAGGCCAAAAAGGATTTACCGCAGCCTGTCTTACCGGAAATAATGATATTAAGTCTCTGTTCGATAAAGGTACAGCTGGAGAGTGTCCGGATAGTCTTTTTATCTATCTTTCGGTCTTGGGTATAGTCAATATCCTCAATACAGGCATTTAGGGAAAGAGAGGCCTTATAGAGGAGTCTTTTAATTCTGTTATTTTTTCGCTGCAACCACTCCTTTTCCACCATAATAGCCAGTCTTTCCTCAAAGGAGAGCTCTCTTAGGGCAGGGTCAGCAAACATCTGGGCCATAACCTTAAGTTTCATATCCTTTAGTTTTTCTACAGTAGGATTATTAAGCATAGATACCACCTCCTGCATAAGCCCTGCTTCCCCTAACATTTTCATGTTGTATAATTTTATCCTCTTTTTTTGGTAATCTGGAAACATGCTGTTTTAAGATGAGGTTAAAGTATTTGTAAGAGCAGATATTTTTATCCAGGGCTTCCCTGCTGGCAGTTTCCATTATTTCAAGGGGATAGGCTTTGGCAAGACGCATGATACCCATGCAGGCCCTATAGCTCTGGACCGGATATTCCCGGCTCATCAGGACTTTTTTTATGAGTTCCCGGGTGTTGGGTCCGGTTTTTGCTGCCCATAAGAGAAAGCGGTCGGGACTCCACCCGTAGACCGCCTTGTGTTCATCAGGCATATGTTCTTCTAAGGTGGTGTACCTTTTAGAGGTGTTGTAGTTTTTGGGATAGGCGGCTACCCGTTCATGGCCTACATAGATCTCTATGGTCTTAGAGGTTGCCCGTATCGAACAGGGGCGGTTGACATAGGAATAATGGACACTGTAAAAGAAGTTTTCATAATCCACATGATAATTAAAGGCAACTTTTGTCTCCTTCCACTTAGCATATTCATATTCGGTTAAAGGTAAAGGCTGTAAGCAGGGTTTGTCGATCTTTAAAAAGGCAGTCTTTCTATTGCCTTCCATCTTTTGAAAAGGCCGATGAATAAATTTCTCCAGTTCTTCCGATATCGCCTGGTTGATTTCATAGAGGCTAAAAAATTGCCGGTTTCTTAAAGCAGCAATTATCCTCCGGGAAATATTCCCTACCATATTTTCATCTGCTGCTTTATCTTTGGGCCTACCCGCTCTGGCAGGTATTATGGTTGTCCTGTAGTGTCTGGCCATCTCCTGGTAGCTCTTGTTTAATATCGGGTCTACCAGATCGGATTTGATAACCGCAGTTTTGGTGTTATCAGGGATGGTAATCCTGGGGACTCCTCCGAACCAGGTGTAAGCCCGTACATGGGCATCTATCCAGTTGGACATCTTCATATTATCATAAGCATATACAAAAGGGTATGCGCTCGCTGGCAGGACAGCGACAAACAGGGATGCTGCTATGACCTCACCCGTGCCTGGTTTAACATAGGAGATATGGTCTCCGGCCCAATCAACTTCCATCTCTTCACCTGCTTTGTGCTCTTTATGCAAGGAGATCTTATTTATTTTTTTAAATTTCCGATAGTGATCACAGAACTGGGTATACATGATCCCAGCGGGATGTTTCTCTTTATACTCTTCCCATAAAAGCATCAAGGTTACCTTTTTTTTCTTCATCTCACAAAAGATGTATTCCATATCGGGTTTGTTAACTGATGTCTTGGTCTCTGTAGGCGGATAAAGCCTGGACATCAATTGCTTATCACTAAGTTCAATCGGCCACACTATTTCGGCATCTTTAGCCCGGGTGATAATCTCTGATACCGTTGTTTTCCCACAATTGCAGGCCTGGCCTATTTCTCTTAGTGATAATCCTAATTCGTATCTTAATCTTAATATTTGTCTTGTTTTCAGCATATCTAGTCTCCTCATTATTTGGCCCCCTTTAATTATTGTAATTAAAGGGTACCTATTATTTAATGATTCGACAAGGTGTCCGGATGTTACCGGAATGCTGTCCGGATGTTACCGGAATGCTGTCCGGATAATTCCGGAAACAGTGTCCGGATGTTACCGAAATATGCACGTAGTACCTTTTTGTCATTCTCACTCTCTCTATGTCATTTCTGCTTCCCTTTATGTCATTCCTATTGCCCCGTTTGTCATTCCCGCGAAAGCGGGAATCTATACTTACCATTTTTTCCCTATATATTCCAATATTCCCTCTTTTTCCGCTACAAAAACTATAAAAAAACTATAATTATTGCTCAATAATAATTTATAAAATCTCTGTAACCCTTATAAAAAAAGGCTTTGCGAAAATTTACAAGATGCATCAGAATGGCTTGTAGTGCAAAATTTTGAGGGGTCGCTTATGATTTGTACATTTAGGGGTAAAAGACCCCCCTTAAAAGCGAAATTAGAAGGTCTATTTTTCGAAATTCAATAAAAATACCCTGCTCTCTTAGTGCAAGGGTTTTTGTATGTTTTTTTGGTTTATTTGATTTATAATTTATAATTACTTGTCTGTATTTAAAAAATTATTAATGAAATAGAAAGAAATTTATTCTTACGATTTTATGTGATTGTGGAGTCCCTATACAATCTTGTATCTTGAGCAGTAGAAATAGAGCTAAAGAAATCTCCTAATTCTCCAATTGTAAACGGAATAGCTTTATTTTTGAGCTCCCGATATTTTTTTATTACAAAAATATATTGAAGTATGAAGCCAATTGGGATAAGGGATGAAAGAATTATATATAAACAAATATTGCTATATTGTTTATTAATAGAAAGTTCAATGATTTTTATAATACCGGATATTCCTAAACCAAAAAAAATACTTGTTATCCAGTTTGTGCTAATTATAGGAGTCACTTCTTTCATATCGACGTAATGAATACTTGGTGGATAAATTTTGCCACCTATACGATCATTTTCTAATGGTAGATTAATTTAACCACCTATACCATCATTTTCCAACCATTTTCGATTATCTAATCGGTTTTGCATATTTATTACACCTATCTATTAATTAACTCTTATATAAGCGTTTATTTATTTTTCAGTTTATTCTTCGCTACTGCCACAGCCTTTTAGGAATATTTTTTTTCTCCCCTGCCCTTTTGGTTGATTAGTGATAGTATTTGCATGAATTTATTTCTTTATTTGAACTCTTCTTAAATTGATCTTTTTCTTTTATTAAGAAGAAATTTAACAGTTCCTTTTATTTTTTTACTTGGTTTTCTTTTACAATAATTTATCAGACCTTTCTTAATTACAAGTGCTGCTGCTGGTACAGCAATCCCTAATCCAACATGATAAACTGAAGTAATAGCTGTAATTATACCTGTTAAAAGATTTCTAATATCGCCAGATATCAATTCTTGAATAAAATCTTTTGGTTGTTTATTTTTGGGATCGCAAAGCAAATAATATATTTCACCAGAAAGACTCAACCAATAATCTTGCCCCATTTTTGCGTATGGAGCACTATATCTTACTCCGGGAGGAGCATATTCGTGAAGACCAACCCCTAGAGAAAAATATAGATCAGAGTCATTTTTTTTAAGAGATTTTAACGCAACATCTAAATCTTTTTCAGAAAGTTTAATTCTTTTTTTCATACAATTCCCCTTACTTATATGTCTAATGTAGTTTTATCTGTACTAATAAAATTAAAATAACGTTTATTTCCAAACATATAACTCTTCTATGTTTTATAATTTTATTTATATTTTCAATTTTTTAAAATCTACGCCAGGCTTCCATCTTTCTTGGTATTTATTTCCTCTTTACAATCTGAGTAATAATTTCGAATTGACTTAGTACATATCATCTCAACTTCTGGAAATGTGGTCTGGTCATGTTGTTAATATGACAGGGAAAAGACAGAATGTATCCATTTCACTTCCGGTCTTAATTTTTCGAAATGTCAGCTAACGGTATTGATATAAAAGAAATTCGGCGAAGCAAAATATGACGGGGCAATGCATAGTCTTTTAAATTGTGTTATAAACTGTACCCTGTTTTATAGCCAATGTAAAATTCAGGCTTGACATAATTTGTTTGCGCAGAAGGAATTTAAATCCTATTTTCAACATCTGACATTAAACTCTTTCCATGATCTTCCTTATATGCTCATATACTCAGCTTTGCTTATTAAATATATCTGGATATCCAAGATTATTTAGAAAGACCTCCACGCTTTTTGCTACACCATCTGCCATTGGATATCCTGAGGGTTTACAGCCGTCCCCTACCATATAAAGACCATCTATAGACGTCTTTGAATAAAAATCATTGCCTTGTGATACCCAATTGACCGGCCAATTATCTTTGAAACTACTTATACATAGAATCTCACAATATTTTTTAAAATCTTTTCCAAAGACCTGTTTTAAATGATTAAGCGCAATTTTTATTTCTTTTTCGACATTATTGCTTTTGAGTACTTGAAAAGCAATTAGTAGATGCTTCCCTTTAGGGGCTAATTTGGGATCAACATTAGTAGGTTGAATTATCCCAAGATTTCTTTCAGTATTTAGACAAAACATTATTCCTTTATGAGGTATCAATGATTTTTCACTTGAAAAATGTACTTTTAAGCCTTTTGCTTCTCTTGTCTTTTTCAATTTTTCAATAAAATTACTATTGAATGCACTCTCTCCGGCCAATAATAAGGTATTTTTAGGTCCACAATTACTAACTACAATACTACCTTCGATAGCTTGATTGTTGCTACTTTCTCTATCACAGGCTATTACACCGGTTACTTTTCCTTTTTTAACTACAATTTTTACAACTTCTGTTTTGATTTTTATGCTACCGTCATTATCCTTAATAAAAGATTCAAGGCTATTTATGATACCCCCACAACCTCCCTCAGGAACTCCAGGAAGACCCATTTTATAAAAATTCACAATATTTTTTAATATTTTTCTCATCTCGATATACGAAATATCTTTTATGCTAATCCCAATAGCAAAATTTGCAAGGGCTTCGTAGAGGTTAATAATTTTTGGGGACTTAATATCCTTTTGAAGCCAGTCATAAAATGATATTGAATCATCCAAAGACTTAGTCCGTTTTCCTTTGATAAATAACTTACCAAGTTCTATTTTTTCCCAAAAAGAGAATAAGAATAACATACTAAACATTTTTTTAGCAATAAAATGATTACTATTTAAATGAATGGAGGCAAATACATCTGAATTGTGGATTATGCACTTAATTCCTAAGCCTTTTAACATTTTACCTAATGGGCCTTCAGAACCATAGGGGATCATATGAAGAGCACCTGTAGGGATTTGAAATCCTTTATACGGAATACTAGCAAATCTTCCACCTATAAAATTCAACCGTTCTAACACAATCACTTTTTTACCTATTTTTGATAAATATGCTCCTGCGAGAAGACCCCCAATACCTGAACCGATTATTATCGCATCATACTTCATTCCTATTCCTCATAATCTTTATTATTTAAACGCACAACAAAACTAGAAATTTTTATTGCATCTTTTGGGCAAACATAAAGACACTTTTTACACATAGTACACAAACTTTTATCGATAATTATTTTATTACAATACATACTAATTGCATTACTTGGACATATTAGATAACAGTAAGCACATCTACTGCATTTCTTCGCCATAACTGTTATTTCTGTATTTGGAATTTGCATTATTAAATCTACCTTTCATATTTTGTTATCCATACATTATTGGAGCAGCCCAAACAGGATCTTTCCAGTCAAAACGTTCTCCTATTTTTAAACGAGCCTTCTGGAGCGACTCTCCAGGATCTTTTGTAATCAGAAGTCTATTATAAAACTCCTCTGCTAATAATATAGCTCCTGTGTCACTAATGCTCCATAACATACCTATTACATAAGGTACACCTACTTTTATAAAAGAATCTGCAAGTCCCATCACGCCTACACCAAGCCCTCCACCAACACCGCTAGAACAAGAATTTAAAAAAACCAACTGAAGTTTTTCTCCTTTTGACAAGCGGGCCAACTCATGTGCCATAAGTTCTCTCTCCCTACTCAGTAATAAATGGCTTAACATAGGGTTCTCTCTATCATAATATGAGTGTCCTGAATAATGCAAAACTTGATAGTTGCCTGTCTCAATTTCACTCACTACATTATCTTTTGTTGCATCTATTCCAGTTAACAATTTTACATTTATTCCTTCAATTTTCTTAAGGGTTTGGGAAACAATCTCAGCTTCTCTTTCTACATTTTCAAGATCATTTCTAGGATTTGAACCAACTATTAAAACCCCCTTAAAAGTAGAGATTTTATTAGACCTTATCTCTGAAGTAAAAGCCCTATTCATTATAACCCTACTCATCCTGGTCTTAAGACATAGGAAATCTTCTCCATTATGTAATATTTCCCAAGGGAGTTTAGCATCTCGTCCTTCTGCTTTAATCATAAATCGGAAGTCACTACTATGATCTAACATCGAATTTAGGTATCCATGAATATCAGATGAAATATAAGATGAATATAATTCATGGCCTAATTTAATTGCTTCACCATAAAATTCTTTACCAGCTTCATTTAAACTATCCCTCTTATCAATCTTTGTAGGTTTTCTAGATAATGTCGTATAAATATCTCCAAATCGCAATATTTTCCCTGCTTTTTCCATTATTCTATCAATTCTCTCATCAACTTTTACTTTTCCTTGTATCCTCCGAGGTTTCGGTAGAGACATTTCAAAACGTACAAGAGATTCGCCATTTAAAGGGATAATATTTAGTAAGCTGATTGGAACAGGAAGTTCTTCTTTCCTCAGAATCACTCCTCCTAGATACTTATCCAATATACCCTGTTGTTCACCTGTAAGCTTCTCTTTAGCTTTTTTAAGATTGTTAAAAATCATCGTAGAAGTTATTTCTCCTCCTTCTATAATCTCATCTGCGAATTTATATATAAGCTTCTCATATATCTTCATTCCTATACTAACAAGTCCTTTTCCTTCTACATCTATTATACCCATAACTGAAGTTTTCCCATCAGAAGTAACTGAGTATTTTAATGTACATGGAGCACTTACTTGAAATCCATGTTTCTCTGCTGTTGCGATAAATTTGAAAATACCTGAGTTCATACTTTTCTGACATTCTAAAAGTTCTACTTTGCCTTTGATTCCTTGTCTGTTGGCTACCCAGACACCCTCTTTTTGCTTTTTAATTCTCCATTTTTTGTCAAGTAGTGCATCATAAATGTCCCAATTTTCCCACAAGCAACTTACTATTTCGGGAGTAGTCTCTATTATTCTACCTCGTTCAAAATGAACAATTGCCATATTCTCAAACTCCTCCAATTCTTAGGCACGACATTGCATATAACGTTCTACGAATAAAAAAAGTTATCGAAGGCAATTTTAGTAAATTTTTAATTTCCCTTTTATCCGCAGTTAGGCGACGTCCAAATAATTTCTCTTTTTTCTATTTAAGAGTCTTATGGAGTCAGATACTGTCTTGAAATATCACTTTTCCTCTTCCCTCTCAAATTATTTAATTAAAATGAGACAACAAATCTTATTTTTTCTATAGTTTAGCTTTACATTTTACTAGGTCTTCATTTAGGACGTCTATCTATAGTAATGTCTAAAGCCTCAACTATCCGGTAAACTCCTCAGATCCCATAGGTTGTCACGGTAGGACAGCCAGTTACCTGACTGCCCCCGCACAGATCCAAGCGTGCGGAACTACCGCACTGGGCTCTTCAGAGATACTCGCTTCCGTAAAAGACAGATTAGTATTGCCTTTTTTGCTATTCCCTGCAGTGAGGTTTGCATTTGTTACTCCAGTCCTACTTGCCCGGCAAATGTTTCCTTTGCAGGCTACGTATTCTGTCAGCCCCTTCCTCTATTTCATAGAGTAATATGAGCTGATCCGAATCCCTATAAGCCATCAGTCACCCTCTCTTTTCATCGTGTAGACTTACCTTATGTTAAGGAGCTTATAGGGTCTCCCAAGTTTCCTATATCTCTCTACAGACATGCCATGTGCCAAGACCCCGACAGACCCTCTTAGAATCTCACCTTTAGCGATTCTTTTGTATAGGCTTCCATTGCGGAAACGACGTCGCCATCTGCATTAATCTTTATTTACGAGGCTGTATAATTCACTTTTAGGAAGTACGGTCTTCCCTATGGCCTATCTGTTTCCCTGTGTACGCTTCATCTCATGGGACTGCCCAGCTTTTTAGAATCCTGCACATTTTTAATCTGAAATCCCAATGAAGTTTAAATGCATGGAGCTCTTGTATAACAAATCTCTTTGAGTTTAAACTATTCAAATAATCAACCTGCTTTAGTTATCCCATTAATTTTACTAGGAAATCTATCGGTGAGTTTATTTTTTCGTATTCCTTATATAACAGTTCTATCCCCCTTTCAATATGATTTCTTAAATATTTAGAGAAATATTGATGATTAGTTAACTTCTTTCCTTCGTGTTGGATAATTAACGCTCTAAATATTTCATCATAATCTCCTGTAAGGGTGTATTTGTTAAACTCATACCCAACATTATTTTTTGGTTTTAAATCTTTTACTGAGTGCTTTTCAGCCAATGATCTCCCCACACCCAGTCTACAAATAATATTTCTTCTTAAGCCAAGTCTGCTAGAAAGATGATCCAATTGGGTTGATGTTTCTTTTGATATCTTTAATTTATTTGACATTTTCTCGACATTTTCCCACCTAATCAAAGAAATAACCTTTGATAATTTTATTTTCTTGATCCATAGATAATCTATACACCCTATTTAAGTATGGTTTTAGTCTCCTATAGGAGTTAAGATCGAGCTCCCTATCATGAGATAGAATTATTACTTGATCTCCCGCATTTGGAAAGAAGTTCTCAATTATTTTGTTAACATGACTATTATCTAATTTTGCTAATGGTGAATCAATTATTATAGGTATTTTTTTATTTGATATTTTAGCTAGACCCCAAAGAACTGAAAGTGCATATATCTCCTTTTCCCCCGCTGAGATAATATCCTTATTCACAATGCCTCCATCAAAATCGATAAGTGTAGTAGAGAAGGTATCGGGAGCTATTTTAATCTCTTTAACCATATCTTTTTTATTTGCAAGATTTCGATACATGGTTGTTATTATTTTTCCAAGTTCCTTAGTTTTTGAAGAAATAATTATATCAATAAATTCCTGAGTTGATTTTCTTATTTTCTTACATAACTCTATTTTTCTATAGTCCTCCTCATTACATACTATTTTCTCCTCGAATTTTTTAATTACATCTTCAATCTCAGCTTTTTTCTTCCATGAAAAACATTTTTCTTCCTTTAACGAGTTGATATCCTTCTCAAGAACATCTAATTTGGTTTGAATTGTAGAAAGTTTATCAATATAATCCTTTACAAAAATCTCATCAGGAATGTTTTTCAATTTTTCTTTAAATTTTTTGATTTGTATGAGATTTTTTTCTCTAAGTGTAAGAGTCTTATCGAGCTTTGTCTTCATGTTTTCTTCGGTTTTTTTAAGAAAATTCTCTATTCTGCCTATCTCTACATTTGTTAAGTCGTGAACAAATAATTTTTTCGATCCATTATTAATATCTTCAAACATCTTAGAAAAAATGTTATCAATTTCTGATTTAATTATCTTCAAATCTTTTTTAGAAAATTTAATTAAAGCCGTACTTGAATCTATTTTTTCCATGAAAACTTGATTTGTTTTCTTTAATACATGGGCACTAGCTATCAATTCCTTCTGTCTTTTTTCCTCTTCAAGCTTATCTATTAAGTTTCTACAAGTATCTGATGCGATTACGAAGGGGAGAACATCTCCACAAATCTTCTTTATTTCATCATTTAGTTCCGTAAGTTCTCCTTTTAATCTCAATATTTCTTTTTCATTCTTTTTTCTTTCTTCCGCAAAAGCACCTGCTTTCCTTCGTAAATCATTTTCTATATCAATTTTTTCAACATTTAACTCTTTAATTTTAGAATATTTATCTTCAATATTTTTTTCTATTTTATTTATGTTCTTTTTTACCTCAGAAACCTCTTTTTCTTTTTCTTTAATTTTTTCTTGAAGATCAGATGGGTTTATATTTCTTCTTTTAATTTTTCTTTCTAGAGTGTTTAAGTCATTAGCTAATGTTTCGTACAACTTTAGTCCTATCAAATCTCTTATTGATTCTTTTAGAATTTCCTCAGCCTTATTTCCACAAGCTAGTTTTTTTACTCTTTCTCCATCGAAGAAGAAATAATTGGAAACATATGGTGGAATGAGAGAAATAATATAATCCTCCCAGTAATCTCGAGGAATAATTTCTAAAGGCACACCATCTCGATATATTGTAAAATTTTCTTTATCAACTCTACCATCTTTAAATTCCCAATCTCTCTTTAGAGTTATCGAATATGTCGGATAAGTATCATCGATTTCTATTTCGATCTGAATGAAAAACCGGTTATCGTTGTCCTTAACAGAGGATTTATTTTTTGCTAAAAATAGATAATTGTAATAATTTTGACTTGATAAAGTGAAACTATTGAATCTTCTACCGAACATACATAGTTTTATGGAGTCTACAATCGTTGTCTTACCAGATCCATTAAACCCGCCGATTAATATAATATTGTTTTGTTTATCATCGCTATGCGATGTCATATCTATTTTATGTTCGCCTTTAAAGTTTCTGAAATTGCATAGTGTAACATTCTGTAGTTTCATTTTTACACACCGTTTTTAGCTGCCATTTCGTTGATTACATGTTCTTCAATAACCTTTTCTAAACGATCATAAATCCCGTTTCTACGAGATAAATGTGATAAATCTTTCTCAACAATTAAAAGTTGCTCTATTAAGCGTACTGGAATCCTGTTTTTATCACAAATCGTAATTAGTTGATCTATATCAAATACGCTGTTTCGGGCTGAATAATCACTAACCGTGAAATCACTCATTTTTGGGAATTTACAAACATCAGCTATGGAAGAGATGTTATCTCCTTCATAAATCCATATGGTCTCTATCGCTTTTACTTCCTCAGGAGAGATTAGAGAAATTTCTCTATTCGCAACCTGCTCTTGGAGTTTGATCAATCTTCTTAAAATCTCATGTCGTGTTTCAAATGTGAACGGACCAAGAATTTTGTGTCCTCGGTGTTTTGGTGGAATATATTTTCTCCCCAATCTTTTAGCAACTATTTTCTTCTTTTTGTCAACTTTTCTTGTATCCTCCCTATATGCTCTCTCATTTCGGATCTCCTTGAGCCAATTTCTAAGCTTCAAAAGAGGTTCCAGCCAGCTTTCTCCTTCTTCAATCAATCCTTCTAATGATCTGTCTCTCTCAACAACTGTACACACCCAGCAACCAAATCTACTTCCTCCACTTGGGAGAGAATTTTTGTCAACTATAAATTGAATTTCATCGTCGCCCTTTCGATAGAATTTAGCTAAATTTTTGTTATTTTCCCCCCATGGTGATGGCACTTCAAGCAAATATAGCCAAACATCGCTTTCTTCCCAATTTTCTAGTGGAGCGTAAATATAAGCCCTCTGTATAGTTGTATGTTTTCTCAACTTAAAATCCTCTATTTCGTACTTCTTCATTGTTTGTGTTCGTGTGCCGCCCTCGGATTTTCTAATCCCCAATAAAATTATCACTTCACCGTTCTCTTTAACCTGTTCTGTTATATATTTAGTCATTGGGATTATTTTGAGTCGGTCTGTGCACCATCTAAACCATCGGTTTGGAGATGGATACCCTCTTCCAATCAAATTCACCCAAAAAGTATCATCTAGTTCAGGCCTGAGTATCTTTACCTTTATTGGTAAATTGTCCTTTCTCACTTGTGTTTCAATCTTCCTACACACATTCTTAATTCTATTTTGGATCACTGGAGATTCTACCAGAGTATCAGAAGATAGAACATGCACCCATTTCTTCCTTTTTTCTAAAGGCAAGCTCTTAAGCATATAATAGACCATTTGAGTAACACATGTAGAATCCTTACCACCACTAAGACCTATTATCCATGGACGATTATCGTTTAGATAGAGATCTTGTATCTCTCTTATTGTTTTGCAATAATTAATCATCCAGACTACTCCCGATTATGTAATCCAAGATTCCACAAAATCTTTCAATTTCAGAAGTTACATCGGGACCGTACTGCTCAAACCACTCCTTTAGAATTTCAAAACCTGCATAGAAATATTTTTCAAATTCTTCTAATCTGTTTTCTCGGACTTCCAAACGATTTAAAATAATAAAGTCATATAGCTTTCTTTTTTTAAAAGAATACATTTTTGCCATTTCTTTAAGACTAAGGTTATCTTTTTTATCTAGTGACTCTCCAATATGTTCTTTATACAATGCAACAGCAGCACAAAATGTCACCAGATCTAACTCCTCCGGAAAGCCTAGTTTCTTTTTTGCACGGTCAAAAAATTCTTGATCCTTTTTAAGCCTTGGTTTCCTTACATTTCCTTTACCCTCAAATAACTCGTATGGCATCTTTTTCATCTCCCTAAAATTTGTCAATATCAAAATATACAATTTTCTCCACATCTTTGCTCTCTACATAGGATACAAGCTCTAACCCTCTATATTTCTCTCTATAGAGCCAATTTTGAATATTAATGTACGGCTTTAACCACTTAAAACTATCAGTAGTATACTCTTTTCCGGGAATCAAATGAAAGATAAGTTGATCGTTGGTTTTGCTTAGTTGTTCAATTAGTCTCTTATCATGGCCGGGATCTAATCTAAGCAATGGATCATCGATGACGTATGGTATCTTTTTCCTTAAATATTTAGAAAGTCCAAAGAAAAAGGACATCATTGATATTTGAAGATTACCCTTATTAATTTGTCCTTCTTCTAGTACCTTACCGTTTTTTTGCTTAACCTTAAATTTGTAATTGCTATCAATCTCAATCGAATGGAACCTGTCAGTGTCTTTAACAGTGCTTCTTAGAGATTCCGAAGCCGTTCTATTAACAGAAGCTAATAGGTCATCTAAGAACTTCTCTCGTGTCTTTTTAGATATATACAACAAAATTTGAGTTTCCTTTTTCTTTTCTTCTATCTGTTCTATCTCCTTTTCTTGTTCTTCATCCCGTTTTAATTGATTCCGTAATTCCTTGATATCTTTTTCTATCTCTTCTATTTCTTCTTTTATTTCTTCTTGCAGATTTTTCTTTCCAACAATTTGTTTCTCTAATTTTCTAAATTTTTTGTACCCTTCTTTTAATTCTTTATTTTTCGTTGTATCCCCAATTTGTTTTATTTCATTTTTCACCTTCAACAATTCCTTCATTGTTGTATCAAAATCTTTTTCATATTTTCCGAAAGTTTCCTTTTGTTTATTGGCTTTTTCTTCATAATCTTTAAAGGTTTCTATAGCGGGAATTTTTATCCCCTCACCACTTCCTAAACTCAGTTTTTCAAGGTCAGCTAAATCCTCATCCCAAATTCTCGCTCCTTTTTTTATCAAGTGTGTATTTTTCTTTTTACCAAAAAAAATCCCAGAGTAATTTTCTCCTAGTGATGACTTTATTACTGTAGAAGAGGATTCAAATTCTTCCTTAGTGGTCTGTTTTTGATTTAATTTTTTTAAAACATCACCGATAACACAATCTAACAATAACAAATCCATATCAGAAATTATATTGCTTTCTTTGAATCGTTTATTTAACTCTAGGGTTTTTTTCTCTAACTCATCTCTTTTATCTACCAGTTCACTAAATTTTATGACCTCAGAAGAAGGAGACGCTTTAAACAATCTTTGTTTCTCCTTTCTAAGATCTTGTATTTCCCCTCCTAACTGTGTAATGGCGTCCTCTTTTTTTGCTTTATCTACTTCTTTTTCTTTTATTTTGTCCGCTATGTCGCCATGAATTCCACTTTCAATCTCACGACTCTCTTCGTTGTACAATCCCATAACTTTTTCCAATGAATTAATTGTCTCATTTAATTTTTCAACTCCAACAATTTTGTTTATATGATCCTTTATTGTTCCTTCTCGATTTTCCTCAAACTTCTTTAAAATATCATCTGCGTCAAAAATGAAATATTTCATAAGTGTTAAAGTGGGAAAATGATTCCCAATAAACCATATCGAATCGCTTATTGGCTCCCCATTGTGTAGTATGAATAGCTCCGATTCCCCCATTTTTTGTCCATTTCTTATATCGTAACTCCCAGACCTTATAACTCTATAATGTTCTCCTTCTATCTCCAAAACCAACTCAACACTCGTATTTACTTCATTCTCTTTTTTTTGCTTTGTAACTTCTATAGATAATGTGTTAACCAAATCCTCCCAATCTTTGTAATAAAGATCGCCAAAAACACACCACAATATTGCCTCACTAATTGATGTCTTTCCATGACCCGTTGGACCAATATTTAGAGTGATGTTCTTATCTTTCCTTTCTTCATCAAATAAAATTATTTCTTTTTGTGTATCCTGTTTGTCATAGTATGGCTTGAAATTCTTTAGTTTAAGTTTGACAAATTTCATTTATATCACTCGCCCCCCTTCCTTTTTGAATCAATAATGTCTTTTATGGATTGTGCCCTGTTGTCTGATGGCTCATTTTCATGCTTGGATATATGGTTGTATATCTTTTCTAAGATATCAAAAAAAACCTCACCATTTTCTTGCTGTTTACAGACTTTTTCCATTGTTTTAATTATCTTATCTTCACCTTCTGTCTGCATTCTTACCACCTCTCAATTATTTTGTCTAATTCATCACTATAAATGCTGTAAGAATTTCGAATTTTTTCTAGTTTCATTTTTACCTCGGGACTTTGACTGCAACTAATAAATTCCCATGCTCTAACTAATTGAGTCATTACCATCCCCTTATACATTTCTTCTAAATTTCGAGGAAATGCAAATATGTCAAATATTTTTACAACAGACTTAATTTTATTTTGGGGATTTCTTAACACACGCCCCCTTCTTTGGATATATTCTCTGGGATTCCCAGAACTCGATAAAAGAATTAAAGATTCGCATGATGGGATATTAACACCTTGGTCTAAACAATGCATAGATAAGATAAAGTTACAATTTTTCTTTTTAAACAAGTTTAGCGCTTCTTGCCGATTTAAGATTCCGGAGTGATATTTTGCATACGAATCAATCTTTAAGTCATCAAATACACTCTGAACATCATCCAATTGTTCATTATCTTCGCAATATACTATACATTGTTTTAGTTTCCCTTTGTTCTTTTCCAAAATTGTTCTTAGGGCATCTATCTTATTCTCTGCCTTTTTTATTATTCTTGCACGTTCTTGTATAGCCCAATTAGCAGAGGGAGACAAAATTTTCTCTTTTTCTGAAAGTTCGTTTTTAAAATCAATAGAAATCTCTTTTCCTATTTTCTTTGTTAGTTCTGCTATTTTCTTCTCCTCCTGATGTGTTAATTCAACTAAAAATGGGTAATAGTTATATTTGGACAAAATTCTATCTTCTTGAGCCTCTTTCATTCCATACTCGTATATGATTGGGCTGAAGTAATTAAATATTCTCTCAGTTCCATCGGGGTCATAGTATCTTTCCGGTGTCGCTGATAATCCCAATCTATATTTCACATTTCCTAAGTAGCTTTTCAATGTCCTCATTCGATTTTCCGTACCATATGAATGAACTTCATCGCCTATAATGAAATCAGGAGCATATCTCTTAAAAGGATTAAAATTCATTATACTATCAACCGTAATCACAAGGTATATATTGAGATTTTCATCTTTATCAAGTTTAGACATCCAAATTTTACGGGCGTCTCTTCTATCTTTTACGAGTGTTTTAGAGTCGTAAGATGAGACAAAGTCTTTTTTTAAAAAATCACGCAAATCTCCTACCCATTGTTCTACAAGATTATGCTGAGGGACAATGATTAAAATTCTGTTCCCATATTTCTTTATGTCTTTAAAATATTGTTCTAGAGAGATTAAAGCAGTATAAGTTTTCCCAGTACCAGTAGCCATTTTGAAAATTCCACAATAAGAATTATTTTTGAGTGTACTAACTGCCTCTTTTTGATGTGACCATGGTTCCACTGTTATTTTAGATACTTTCTTTCTGGGTTCTAATTTTAGTTTTTCTATGGTATCCGGTGCCATTTTTATAAGTCTTTCTTTGATTGCCTGCGTGGCCTCTATGGTCTTCACTCTTTGTGACTCACCATTCCAATATTTGTTGAACTTCTTGTAATCACTGAGAAAGTGTTCATGCTCTGCTTCTTCCCACTCACGGAAAATTTTAAACTCCTCAATGTTTTCGCTCCAAGCTCTAGCCGTTTCGTTTACAGAACCACTAAAGGAAATTCTTCTTCCATTAGTATCTGTGAAAATACCTACCTTTTGGTGAAAGATGCCACGCTGAAGAATGGTTTTTGCATCAAGTGGCAAGCCGTTTTTATCCTCAACAATTGCTACACGGATCTCTAACTTCTTTTTCGCTACAAGCCACCCAAGGGCCATTACGTGGTCTCTGACAAACTCATCTTCTATCGAATCGAAATCGTGTATAGCTGCCCGATCAATAACTTTTTGGGGGGATTCAAGTCCCTCTTTTATTGCATCTACATCCTTTTTACTAAGAACGGCGCCTGCAACTAGTTTCATCTTGCCGTCATTCTTCAGTAATCCTTGGATCCCTCTAGCTGTCACTGCTAGAGCTGAAGAGGAAAAGAATCCAGCGAGACGGCAATACTCAACAGAATTAGCAAGAACAGGATTATAAAAATAATTCAAAATATCGTCATCGTCTGAATCATACGATGATTTAATTCCTATTTCTCTAAAGCTCATCTTATTCACATCCAATCCTTCGAATACCAATAATGGTATATTTATAGATAGTGAATTATAGGGTCAGGTCTTGCAATATCTCTTTTATATGCTGCTATATCTTTTAGGGCACATAACCTTCAGGGTAAGGCTTTAAAACATCCCATTTTTATAAAAGTCTTATGGGGTCAGATCTTCATATTTGACACATCTAATCCTATATATTAAATTATTCTTTTATTCACTCTTCTATATGTTTTTATAAAAATAAAAAAAGACAAAGCAAAAAAATAATGATATTACTCTCTTACTCTGTCCTTTTACCTGAAAGATTCTTCCTATGTAATTAGGAGATAGTTCTTTTTAGTAAACTCTGTATGGGTTTTCCTAAAGATTAGGAGTTGCCCCGTCGGTGCTTTTTGGTATAAAGCTCTCCAGAGTTCTGTCCGGTAACAGTCCTTTTGCCTGAAAGTTTGGATACATTTAGTATCTTGCCTCTTCGGCTCCTTTTCTTTTTTAAAACAAAAGAAAAGGTCTCTCCTGTTACCTTCATACAGGTTACAATATTAAATTTATTTAAAATTATAGAAATAAAAAATAGTATTTAAGTGAAATATTTTAGGTATTATATTAGATATACGACATAAGTTTTTAAAGTCCTTCTTTTTTGGGAAAATAATTAATAAGGGGACACACTTTACTTTTCGCCAAGCATAAGTGCGGGAATACAAAAGAAGAATGTCCCCCATGATTAAGGGATTGCCGCGTCGCTTCGCTCCTCGCAATGACAAAAAGGGGGCTCAGTATGGGTGGTTGGTTAGACCTTACCCAACAAGGACTTTCACCCTGTAAGAAATATAAAACTTCTTGGCGCTCTTCTGCTAAAAGGTACCGGATTATTACCTTTGCACCCATTCCCTACTTATCTAATTTAAAAGTAAAATATTAATTAGCTAAGAAAATGGGATGTGTCTTTATTTATTCAATGTTAGCCTCAGCTGCATTCTCACCATTTACTTTTTTCCAATATATAATTATCGAACACTACATCAAAAGTACTATCCATTGGACTGCAAGCATAGATACCTACATTTAATTTATTAAACTTACTATGTAAGTGTGCAATTCTAAGCTGTTTCCATGAAATTCCATCATCAGAATATTCGATTATGAAATCATTTTTTTTGCTTTGTATACGATACCACATTTTATTAATTTTTGAATTGATATCAATTGTTGCCCAATCAGAATATCCTAAATTTGTAACGACTGATCCGAGACGTGAATAATTTTCGGTTTCATATTCTATAGATGTCTTTATCCAATTCTCAGAATCAATTCTAACCATTAAACCACATTGATCGTATTGTTTTTTGGGATAAAACTCAGTATTTACCGTCATCGAAAAATCAGTTATTACTTTCGTTAATAAGCAGTGCCCGTTATCTCTTTTAAATCCATAATAAGTTTTTTGCCAAAAATCAGTATCTGGAGATGTTGACATATATAACTTATGATTTTTTATTTCATAAATTGGTTGGTTGAGCCAGAAGTAGCTTTGATTAATTTTGTTGTTTTTATCAATCATTTATCTTCTCTCTGTCTTTATGAGAAATATTACGCGGTAAGTCTTCACAGGTTCACAAAAAAGTTATAATATCACTTTTTATATTCTTTTTCGATTTTTTCAATGCTTCTGCTCAGGGCCTATTATTTATAATGTTTTTTCATCTCTTTATTAAATGGTAAGGCAAGTAACTCATCTATAACTACTTCTGCCTGCTCAAAAGATTTGGTCCTTGGATCTCTTATCAGTATTTCTTGAAGCATCATTTTATCACCGGATACGAATGCTTCCAAGGCCCACTCCATCCTTAACATCCTTGGGGCGAGATACATATTCATTATCCGCTTTGGTATTGGAGGATTTATCTCTTCCGGATGAATGCCTTTCTTATTTACTATTACCGGT
>Ga0265594_1001215_pt1 | contig 20212 bp, 10 predicted proteins | sample saktaG_11_FD_190147 | JGI IMG/M metagenome (GOLD analysis project Ga0265594, IMG submission 190147) | Saline water microbial communities from Sakinaw Lake, British Columbia, Canada - sak_2011_5_24_80m | ecosystem: Environmental > Aquatic > Non-marine Saline and Alkaline > Saline ... | reverse complement strand
ATAAGGTGAAAGCCCTCACACTTGAATCTTCAGTGATCATTACCGGCATTCCAAAGAAGCATCCCAATTTTGAGAATCAATATGAACTTCAAATGACAGGTATAAAAATAATTCACATTTCTGAAGATTATCCTATCGGCAAAAAAGATCACGGCGTTGATTTTCTGCTTTCAAACAGGCACCTCTGGCTGCGTTCCAGAAAGCAGAATGCACTTATGAAGATCCGTCATACCGTATATTTTGCGATCTGCGAATTTTTGAATAAGAACGGCTTCTTCAGATTTGACTCCCCGATCCTGACACCCAATGCGTGCGAGGGGACAACCACGCTTTTTGAAGTTCCCTACTTCGATCAGGGTAAGGCATATCTTTCTCAATCGGGACAGCTTTATCTTGAAGCAGGGATCATGAGTTTGGGAAGAGTCTATGATTTCGGACCAGTATTCCGCGCAGAGAAATCAAAAACCCGCAAACATCTTACCGAATTCTGGATGATGGACGCTGAAGCTGCTTATGTTGAGCACAAAGAGAATATGAATATCCAGGAAAAATTGATAAGGTTCGTCATCAAATCTGTGTTGAAACACAATCTTACAGACCTGCAAACGCTTGAGCGCGATATTGAAGCTCTGCGTAAAGCAGATGCCGTTTTTAAGATCATTACATATAAACAAATGATTGAAATTCTTCAACAAAAAGGTATTGATATTCATTATGGTGATGACATGGGCGCTCCGGAAGAAGAAGCTCTTGTTGAGGGTTCGGATGAGCCGATCTTTGTCGAAAAATGGCCAAAGCATATCAAGCCATTTTACATGAAAGTAGATCCGAATGATCCTGAAATTTCTCTGGGTTCAGACCTTATCGCACCGGAAGGATTTGGAGAGATCATCGGCGGATCGCAGAGAGAAGATGATTATAAAATTCTCAAGAAGAGAATGGAAGAAGATGAAATTCCCATTAATGATTATCAATGGTATCTGGATTTGAGAAGATACGGCTCTGTTCCTCACAGCGGTTTTGGTGTGGGACTGGAACGCCTTATTGGCTGGATATCCGGAGTGCGTCATATTCGGGAAACAATTCCCTTTCCTCGAATGCTTTACAGAATTTATCCATAGCGTAATGATAAACCACGAAATACACCCTGATACAGTCGTTCCTCCTTACAGGGCAGGCGAAAAATATGAAATTAATAAGATAACTCTCGATAGAAAATTCTTGAATTCTCGTTCCCAATCCCCTGATTGGGAATGCCTTTTAATTAAAACACATTTTTGCGTTCCCAAAGTGGGCTTTGGGAACGAGATAAAGGGTGTGTGCTTTAGGAACGAGATAAAAGGTATGTGCTTGGGAGCAAGATAAAGAGCATGGGCTTGAGGAAACTTAAAAATAATATGAGCTTAGGTAACTTATGAACTACTTGAGAATACATTGAAGATTATGATTTTTGTATTAATATTTGAAATATTTGAGTTAATTAACAGTATAATTAATGAAGTACAGAATGAAATTATTAAACCTCATTTTCGTGCTTTTCGCATGTCCCGGCGAAGCGCAGCGTAGTCGGATGGTTAAAAAAGTTTTAGGAGTTAACATGAAATATATTTCTTTATTTGCAGCATTTTTACTTTTGAGCTCGAACATCATTCTTGCTCAGGAGCTCACTCCGCAGCAAAATGCCCCATCATCACTCTTTTCTTTTCCCTCAACTTTGCCTCTCAACAATCTGAAGATGAGCCAGTCCATCAGTTTTTCAACAACCTATAACAGCGGAACGAAAAGTGCCTATTATCTTAGCAATTTCTGCAACAGCTTCAAACTTCCACTATCTGAGAAGCTGAATCTCGCACTGGATCTAAACTTTGTAAATTATGGAAAATTCGGCGCCAGCAGTCCCTTGATCTCAAACGAAAATACTAAGGTTTTACCCAACTTCAGTCTTGATTATGCTCCCACACAAAATCTTAGACTTCATATCGAATTCAATAGTTTTCCAACCCATTATCATTCCTTTCGATAAAGGATTTGAATGTGGATCCTCCGGATAGGTTTAATCGCGATCACAGGAATTTTTATAGGATGGCTTTGCACTAAAATCATCTCGCAATTTCCAAAAAGACAGCATATTTTTCACTCAACAAAGTGTAATAACTGCGATACACCGATCAAACCTTTTCAACAGCTTCCTATCATTGGCTATTTTCTTTCTCATGGAAAATGTAGCACGTGTGGAAGGAAATATCGTTCTTTTGTTATCATTGTTCCCTTCATAACACCACTCTTGCTCATCTTGCTGTTCGTTAAGTTCCATTTTTCTCTTTTATTTTTTCAATATTCTCTTCTCACCATCGCAGGTATACTAATATTCTTTCTTGATATCAACGACAGGATCATACCTGACATAATCACATTGCCCATGATATTAGTTGCATTAATTTTTTCATTTTTCAATGATCTCGGTTTTTGGGCAACGCTTCGAGGAGGTGCTTTTTGTGCCGGGATCTTTCTGCTGATCGCAATTATATTTCGTCTCATCACAAAGCGTGAAGGTTTAGGCGGTGGAGACATCAAACTCATCTGTATGATCGGATTTTCCTTGGGATTCAAACTCACTTTTTTAACAATATTTCTCAGTTCAGTAATCGGAATGATCATCTATGCTTTTTCAAAATTTCGGCGCACAATGCTTATTCCCTTTGGATCATTCATCGTTATTGCTATGTTCGTGAGTATAATGACATGTAATGAACTTATCAACTGGTATTTAGGAATCTGGGGTATCTAATGAAAGAATTTGATGAACTCGTAAAGATCATGAAAACACTTCGAGATCCCAAAAATGGCTGTCCATGGGATAAGTTGCAAACACCTGAGAGTCTGCGTCCTCATATGATAGAAGAAGTATATGAGCTTTCTGAAGCAATTGATCATAAAGATGATATGCACATGAAAGAAGAACTTGGTGACCTGCTGCTTCATATCGTATTCCAGGCAAAGATCGCTGAAGATGAAGGTCGTTTTACGTTGCAGGATATACTAACTTCCATAAATGAAAAAATGAAAAGGCGTCACCCTCATATTTTTGGAGATATTTCTGTTAAAGATCATAAAGAAGTTGAACACAATTGGGAAAAGATAAAGAAAAAAGAGAAAAATAGCAGAAAGTCCATTCTGGAAGGACTCCCGAAATCACTTCCAGCGCTCATAAAAGCAAAAAGGATTCAAGCAAAAGCAGCTACAGTGGGCTTTGACTGGGATAAAATAGACCAGATATTTGATAAGCTTAAGGAAGAAATTCAGGAGTTTGAAGAAGAGTATAGATCAAAAGATCATGAAAAAATGAAAGATGAGCTTGGCGATATTCTTTTTGCACTGGTCAACCTGGCTCGACGGCTTGAGATCGATCCTGAATTTGCTCTTGACAGGACAATAAAAAAATTTATAAAACGTTTCAACTTCATTGAGGACAAGCTCAAGGACAAGATTTTTTCTGCGGACCTCGATGAAATGGAATATTACTGGCAGAAAGCCAAGGATAAAGATGAAGAATAGCAATAATAATCTGACATTTATTAAGTCCTACTTTATTATCGGAAGCATCATTATCATACTTTCCTTTGTTATCTATTCGAATAATCTTCTTCAGCAGGTACGCAAGGAGCTCGAAGTATTTCCGAAAATCTATGCCCAGTTTGCTGAAGTTTCCACAAAAGACAATATTGAAAGCGAATTGCTGGAAATCATTCTCACAGAAGTTATTCAGAAGATAAATTTCCCGATCATCGTTACAGATGTTCAGAACAATCCGAAATACTGGAAGAATATTGAATCAAAGATCTCTGGGCAGGAAATCAATGCAGAGAAGTTGAAAAAAATTGCCTTTGATATGGAGAAGAACGAGACTTATATACTTCTCAGAGAACCTCAAACTGGAGAGGTGATCTCAAAAATTTTGTACAGTTCATCCCCTACAATTAAAAGACTGAAGTTCCTTCCCTACTTTGAATTTTTCATAATGATCCTCTTTATTGCTGTTGGAATTACCGGTCTCTTCATTATGAAAAAGCAGGAAAAGGAATCCCTCTGGGTAGCCCTCGCAAAAGAGACAGCTCACCAGTTCGGAACGCCGATCACATCATTGCTTGGATGGCTGGAAGTACTGAGATCAAAGACGGCGGAGTACAAAGATATCCAACAGATGGAAGATATCGTTCAGAACATGAAAGTAGATGTGCATTATCTTGAGAAGATCGCATCCCGCTTTGGAAAAGTCGGCTCGGATATTCAGATAAAAGAAGCGAATATTGAAATGACTATTTATGAAACCCTTGAATATTTCCGTGACCGCATCCCCAGTTCGAACAATCAGGTAAATCTTAACTACATCCATCGTGCTGAAGACAAAGTCATCTGCTTTGATCCGGATCTCATCAAGTGGGCGCTGGAAAATCTGATCAAGAATGCTATCGATGCAATGAAGGATAAATCCGGAAATATTTTCATCATCACTTATGATAAGGGAGATAAATTTTATATTCAGATCAAGGACGAAGGATGTGGCATTCCAAAAAAAGCTCAGAAACAGATATTTGATACCGGCTACACTACAAAAAATCGCGGCTGGGGTTTGGGGCTTGCTTTGACGAAAAGAATCATTGAAGAGTTTCATAACGGTAAGATATATATAACAAAAAGCGAACCGAATGAGGGCACTACAATAGAGATAATGCTCCCAAAAAAGAATAAATGAGGTGCATATGTATATTTTAAGTCCTGAAGAAATGAGATATTTTGATAAGACTTCGCAGGAGCAATTCGGCGTAGAACCAATTATTCTAATGGAAAATGCAGGAAAGAAAAGTGCTGAGATCATAGAAATGGAAGTGCTGGAAGATACTGACTCTGTGGCTGTTATCTGCGGTACAGGTAATAACGGCGGAGACGGTATGGTCATTGCTCGATGGCTTCATAATCACGGATTCGATATATGTTGCTATATTGTGGGTGATAAAGAGAAATTTTCTCCACTTGCAAACAAGAACCATTCAATTCTCCAGAAAATGCACTGTGAAATTCAATACATTTCATGCAAAGAGGATCTCGATAAGATAGTCGACCAGTTCTATGATTTTGATGTGATCATCGATGCACTTTTCGGTGTGGGACTAAAAGGAGAGGTAAAGGGCTACAGAAAAAATCTCATAGAAATCATTAACGAACTAGACGAGATCATAGTAGCGATTGATATACCTTCCGGTCTGGATGCTGAGAAAGGAACTGTCGCGAATGTTGCAATTCATGCCGATGTAACTATCACAATGGCAAATATGAAATACGGACATTTATTATATCCTGGACGCGACCTGTGCGGAGAAATGTATATCGTTGATATTGGCATACCTGAACTTTCTTATGAGGAGAATCCCCCGCAAGCAGAAATTCTGTCTGATGTGCTGCAATATTTTCCTCTTAGAAGGAATAATTCACACAAAGGTGATTATGGAAAGATCGCAATCATCGCGGGTTCTCCCGGCTTGACAGGCGCAGGAGTTATGGCATCTAAAGCAGCTCTGGAAATGGGTTCCGGCTTGATAACACTTCTACATCCAAAGAGCTTAGATACTATCTTTGAGGTTAGTCTGCTCGAAGTTATGACAAGAGGAGTGACAGAGACAAAGCAGCACACCTTTTCTCTGGATGCACTTGATGAAGTACTCGATTTTGTCGAATTCTGTGATGCTGTTGCAATCGGACCGGGCATTTCCCGAAATGAGGAAACTGCAGAATTTGTACGGGAATTCCTTACACGGAACAATAAGCCGACAATTATTGATGCTGATGCTATCAATGCATTTGAGAGAGATAAAGATGCGTTAAAACAGCTTGCAGGAAAGCCCTATGTTTTCACTCCTCACATAATGGAATTTTCCCGTTTGAGTGGTTTTACTATTGAAGAGATCAAGAGCGATACGCTCAAATACGTGAAAGAATTTACACATAATTACAAGGTAACTCTTCTTCTTAAAGGAAGCACCTCAATAATCGCTGATCCGGAAGGAAATATTACTTTTAATATTACAGGCAACCCGGGTATGGCAACCGGAGGAAGCGGTGATGTGCTCAGCGGTATAATTGTATCTTTGCTTGGGCAGGGATTTTCCCCTTATGATGCTGCACGCGTCAGCGCTTTCATTCACGGCGAGGTTGCTGATATTCTGCTTGAAGAATATGAAGAAGCAGCGATCACTCCCTCCAAACTAATTGCAAACCTGCATCGAACATTTATCGAAGATAAGATAGAAGAATAATAATCCTCACCCTTTGTGCTGTTCTGGATAAATCAGGTTCAGTTCAAGTTATGTTTCAATATTAACTTATAAGATTCATATATCCCCGATTCCCTACTTATCGGGAGGAATGGCATCGTTTTTTAAATAAATATGATTTTACTCTAAAAAGGTTATGATTAGAAATATGTTAGACAAATTTTCAAATATTTGGAAACCGATCCCAGTTAAATGAATAAGGATTTAACGGGACAAGTGGATCGGTTGAAAGTTTCTATCTTCTTATTAACCACCAACTTAAGTTGGTGGTTAATGAAACAAAAAAACATTAACCGTTTTAACGGTTTCTCGTTTATTAAATCTGGCTTATTAGTGTGGACTCAAATAAAAAAAACTGAAACATCCTATTCCAAATATTTAACAAAAAAAGTCCCAACCGAATGAACGATTGGGACTTTGTTATATCTGTTACAGGGTTATTATTTGATAAGTAACATCTTACGTGTCTGAGTGAAGTTGGCTGTTTTAAGTTTATAGAAGTAAATTCCGCTTGGAAGTTCGCCTGGATTCCATATTGCGATACCTTCTTCACCTTGTATGGAATCAACTTTTTGACCGAGTATGTTATAGATATTTATATCAACAGGTCCATTATGATTTTGAATTCCATATTTGATCTGAGTTGAACCCTTTACAGGATTTGGATAATTCTGAAGCAGATAGGTTCCGACAACAGGTTCGTCATCATTGGAAACAATAACATTCGTATCGACAACTGCGCGCATCATCATATTCTGAGGAATACCCTGACTGTAATCCCACCATGTTCCACCGGCATATTGCCAGCTTCTATTATAGATAGTTCCATCGGTGTCAACACCGATCAAGCTGGCGCCTGAAGGTTCGAACCAGCCAACATAGAAATCGCCACCCTCAATAATAATATTGTATCTTGGATCATCGGGAAGTGTGATAACGTTCCAATCACCGGCAACTTGATCGGCTATCGGAATCATATAGATCGGAGCAATGAGTTGAGTGCCGGGCTGACCATCTACTCCGTCATCATCCCATGCATACACAATAATCTGCATATTGACTTCCCAGAGGTAATATTTAATTCTGATAAGTTTTACAGGGTACTGATCAGGAGTTATTCGAACTGCAAGACAGTTTCCTGCTGCACCTGCGTGGTAACCCATTTCTGCTGTGCCGTCATCATATGCATATTCTACAGCAGATGCGATCTCAACAAATGCTGATGCTTCGTTTGAGAATTGGCTTTCACCTGCAGCATATACAGCTTTTACTGCATAATAATAGGTATTACCAGCTTCAACTGTTTCGTCTGTAAATAAGGTGTCAACAGTATTTCCAACAGGAATATCATCATAGTTTCCACTCTCTAATCCACGATATACATTGTAACTGTCTGGAGGTTGTACTGTTGCATATGTTGACACACAGCGAATACCCCATTCTCCATCAGGAAGACTGTTTGCTGCTGCAACATCTGCCCATGTAGCCCATGCACCCTCGGTAAAAACATAACTATGCTCACTTGGAACGCTGGTTTCATCTAATGCACAATCAATTGTTGAGCTGCATTCAAAAGCAATGATGAAACTGTTCTGGACGATCCAGTTATCACCCGACACATTATATGTAGAAGCTGCGCCTGCATTTGTAGTTATAGGCATTGTATATGTAGGAGTCGCAGAATATGAAGCACCATCTTTTTCATACACTCCAAGAGTAGTGGGACCAGCTATATCTGAGCTGAATACAGTGAATTCCAAGATTTGACATTCTCCACCAACTGGGAAAGAAGCGCCCAAATAACCCGTACCCTCTGTAAAGTAAATAGCATTTTCAAAGGATCCATCATCCCACTGCATATCGCCACCCAATCCTGCCGGGGCATCCCAATCGAGGTCAACAAAAGCAGTTTGTTCGTTGTAGTCGGCAACGAGATTAGTTGGAGGTAGGACATCAAGAGAAGCCATAACCTGAAAGTTATCGACACGGAAACCGAAAGTAGTCGGATCATCAGCATTTGAGTGGAGACCTACCCTGTATTGAACAGTACACCCTCCTAAAACTGAATGGTCACTATATGCACCTACACCACCCCCAGTCCAGTTGATCGTAGAAAAGGCTGTCCAATCATCAAAATTAACAGTAAATACATAGTTGTCACCACTAGGATCACCTGTGGGATTACTTACTGACCACCACGCACTCCATCCACTTCCGTCATTATGACGAACTTCTACATAGAGATAATCACAATCCGGAAATAAGCCATCATCGAGTTCACTTTTCAGAAAAACATCCCAGGTAATATCTACACCAGATGGAAGATCAAATTCCGGAGTGATGAAATAGTCGTCCATATTTGGATTATAAAATCCAGTTCCAGGATCAAAACAACCTGCTGCATGTGTTCGTGAAGGGGCTGCAGCAGCATCATAGATGTGCCAGAGCTGTCCACCCTCAGGAACATTGGAGAAAGCATCAAAACCAGTTGCATCGTCACCGGAGTTATAAAAACTTGCAAGTGCAATATTATCAACAAAAACACCTATCAATGCAGGATTATCAAGCGTGCAATAAGCTGGGTCAGAGGCAAAGGCAAAGCTTATAATTACATTTTCGCTAGTGTAGCTTTCTGGAATATTAATAGACGTTGAAATCCATCCGCCAGTAGAACCTCCCCAGCCGGGAATACCGGGAATACCGGAAGGGCATTCACTGTGTTCAAAACCGAAACTGTACAAACTATTACAGTTATACGCAGGAACACAATTAGTTAGTATCTCAGCATCTGCATAATCCTCAGTAGCAAGGCGAATTCTTACATTGAAACCATCCCATCCATCAAATGGAGCTGTAGCACCTGCTGGATCTTCAATTGCACGGAATTGTTCAAAAGTTAAAGTACTTCGTGCACCTTGGGATAACTGAATTTCAGGGGTATCAAGAACCTGATACCATCTGTCAAGATAACCGCCGGTAGTTCCGACATCAGGATCCCCACCCCACCAGGACATACCGGAACCGCCATAAGCATTATAAGTATCAATATGCCACATTGGAGGGGTTGCTGTTGCATCCCAGGTAGTCCAACTAGGAGCTCCTGATTCAAAATCTTCAAAGAAAACTTCAGTCATATCCCTGCTTTTAGCCGTAGCTGGAACCATTGGTGAATCAGTTCCAGAAAGAACGGGCTGTTCTTTGATCTGCTGTACTGCAACCTTTTGTGTATTCGCAAAGAGCACACCTGTCACAAGTACGAGAAGAGCAAGAACTGTTATTACCTTTTTAATCTTTTCTCCTTTCAAATCGTCATATTTAATAAACGTTGATTAATTTAGGTATTTGCTCCTTTCATGGAACAAAGAGACTCGGAGTCAAGTTTTTTAAACCTCATAATTAATTAAGGAAAGCTTATTAATAATAATATATATATATAAATAAATACCAAAAAAGAAAGGGAAGAAGGCGAACCTTCTTCCCTTGATTTATATGAGTTTCAACGCGAGTTACTTCATCAAGATCATCTTATTCAGGAATGTTTTGCTGTTAGTCTCAAGTTTGTAGAAGTAGATACCATTTGCAAGCTTCTTACCGTTAGCAGTACCATCCCAAACAACCTTATGATCAGCCGAAGGTTCAAGCTCATTATTGAGCAAGGTCTCAACTAACTGTCCTTTTACGTTGTAAATAGACAGTGTTACATGAGATCTATCTTTCAGACTGAAGTTGAAGGTTGTAGTGTTGAACATTGGATTCGGGAAGTTAGCATACAGTTTGGTTTCTATGACAGGTTCATCACCGGCAGAATAATAATCAACATGCATTGTAACTGGTACAGTTACTACTCCGACATCAGGATCAGATACTATCTCGATGTCAGCGGTCTTGATTTCACCTAGTGTAAGTTCAGTAGCATCGAACATTACGGCAATATCCATAGAACTAAAGGCTGGAATTGTTCCTGATAACGGATCAACAATAATCCAAGGAGGTGTACCAAGGTCAATGACCATACGGATGTTCCAGTTATAATTCAAAGTGGGTGCTATGATATGCAATTGCTCCCATGGACCTGGAGCAAGATAGATCCAATCACCCTTGCCAACTACAGCTGGACCAGCATCACAACCTGCAGGAAATTTTTGATATACGTGTGTGACTTCATATCCAACCCAGTATTCATTACCGGACAGCAATGGAACAGTTGAAATAAGATCAATTGTGTTCCATCCTATTATTATTTGTGAAGTGACATCTTCTGAGTATGCTTCTGAACCAGGATCACCAAATGATCCACCTTCCCAGACCTTCAGGATAACTGATGTTACATCATCATTAATGTATATCTCGGTACCTATGATCTCGTAAGTATCATAATATGCACCAAGTTCAGTAGATGTAAATCTGGCAGCAACCATAAATGTTCCACCGCCAGCCGCAGTAAGTCCAATACCGTCATTGTTTTCACCATCATAGTGAATTATGACTTCATCCTTCGTGCCATCTGCCTGGAAGCCGCTGCTGTTACCAGGACCAGTAGGAACACCATTTTGAGAAACAACTGTGCCGCCAACTGTACAATTGCTGTAGTCTGTAAGTACTTTTCCGTAGTCATACAGGGTGATGTCGAAGTTCATTTCCCCGTCACCATTATTATTGATGGTGACGTATGAAGTTGAAGTGGATCCAGGAGGTACATTAACATTTAGACTTGTAGGATCAACAACCATGATAGGAGCGGTCAGTGCGAAGTTTTGTGTAGTTGTCTGATCAAGAACGATTGGTACATCAGGTACTACCTGATAGTTATAACCAACAGCAGTACATTCGACTGTGTAATAACCTACCATTATATCTTCAATGGTGTAAACACCTAAAGAATTCGTGTAGGTTACATAGGTATTATCAGCGTCATCGGATGCTGTGATCTCAGCACCTTCGATCAGCGCTCCACCGGTTGCTGCAGTAACTGTACCGGTAAGAATACCATATTCAGGAGTACCAACCATTAAGGTGACAGGAACATCAACTGGATCAAGTATCTGTGGTGATGAAAAGACTATGGTACCATTTATTATCGTGCCTACAGGTTCTTCGCAACCATCTAAGATACATGAAACAGGCATGATTGCGCCAGGATCAACTGTACCAAAAGAAGGATCAAGAGTGATATAAGGAGGTGTTCCACCGCCAGGGAAGGCCAATACTGTTACTTCTCGACCACCCTCGAAATCTCCAACGTTAGTTGAATTACCGGTTGTTCGATCAACAACTCTGAGATGTCCATCTAAACCACCACCATATGCTGCCCAGAAAAGAACATCTGTGGCAGGATCCCATGCCATACTTTGTGCATAATTACAATTAAATCCTACAGATCCAATTTCTGTACCAGCACCAGTATCTTTATCAATCTTCCATAGTGTATCAAAGGTGAGGTCAATACCCCAAAGATCCTGATTTCCGTCGCATGCTAATGTAAGCATTAGACCACCAGTATTTCCAATAGTACCTACTACTGTAGCTGCACCTGTAGAAAGATCAATTGTGTAAAGGGTAGAACTCGTACAACCATACATCGTTCCGTCGGTCTTATCACAAGCCATACCGTTAAGCTGTTCGGCCAAACCTGTGGAACCGACTAATGTCGCAATACCGGATGCGGCATCAACTCTATATGTGGAGAATTGATCAGGTTCATTGATATAGAAGTAGTCATCACTCTCCGTGCTGTAATCTCCACAATATGAATTCCACGCAGGAGGTGAAAGAATCTCCACCATATTTCCAGGAGTATCCGTATCGAATGTTCCGTAGAAGTATGTAGCATATTCACCGCCCTTAAACCAAGCTGTCGATCCTCTGGGAAGAACAAGTTCAACATCACCATGAGGTGACGAATAACCGACATTGTTCCCGTCATCAAGTTCTACTGTAGGTTCATACGTGTTTTCAGGAATATCACCTGTGAAAGGAGCTATATCAACAACCACATCTTCTCCATAAACTATATCAGAATCCCAGTTCAATGGAGCATTTCCATTATTTGTTACTGTCATTGGCACAGTCGTTGTTTGCTCAGGAGGAACAGTCGCATCGATCGAAGTAGGCAAGATATCCATAGTAGGCATACCAAGTATTACATCAAGGAATGTGGTTGCATCAACGAGGATTTCTACATCTTCTACTGTTATCGTCCAATAGCCAACCTTGCTGAATGTTACATCATACAAACCAACACGCATTGGGTCAATTGAATAGAATCCATCTGCATCAGTATATACTGTGTTGTAGTCTAAGAAATCTGCATCAACAGCGACACCTTCTAATGGAACTAAATCTCCATCGGTTACGATACCTTCTAATGCACCGTAATCAGGGGCTGTTTCATAACCGAATAATACGTCATCTATATACCAGCCGGGATATTGGACACTGCCATCTGAACCGAAGTGCCATCTGTACTTTACGGTTAAACCAAGATATGCAGAAACATCAAATACAACTAGCTCCCAGAATCCTTGGTTGTGTCCACAGAATATAGGTTCAGGATACAAAGGATTAGATGAGTTTGCTGTACCAGGATATCCTCCATCAGGTGTGATAACAGTCCATGTTGCACCATCATCAGTTGTGATCTTTACATTTCCACCATCATATGATGCTTCAGTATCATACCAATGCCAGAACATAAATTGAGAATCAAGAACCTGAATTTCCGGAGTATCTAACGTGTAATTAGAGGAAGCATTATAGGTTCCACTTAAGTTAGTTGCCCAGAGTTTAACACCAGAATGTGCATTCCCAGGTCCGGAGGTTGGTTCACCCCATTGCCATTGACCAGTTCCAACTAATCCACCGTCGTCATTCTCGAAGTCTTCAATATCAAGAATAATAGGAGTTGCTGAATCATGGTTGGATTCTGCACCTTCACCTTCATCATACAAACCTCGTGCATAATATGTGTATTCAGTTCCTACTGCAACAATATCATCAGTGTATGTAAGTGTGTTCTCACCATCTACGTAAGCAACAAATCCTTTGCTTTCTTCATAGACATTATAGCCAAGAAGGGTAAAGTCTCGTGACAATAGATCTTGTTTGGGCACGTATTCATCCAGACGGGTCTTTATTTCAAGCTCCGTCATTGAATCATTAATCCTGAAAGGAATACTATTGCTTGCAACAGAGACTCGTTTAAATTTATCAATATCATCATTAGATTCAAAATCAGCAGCAAAAATCAATTGTTTTGCATTCGTAAGCTCAATATCATCAAGTGAAAGATTAAACACATCAGTAACATCACAATGCACCCATGCAAGATAGACCTGTTGACCGGAATATGCAGATAGGTCAATAGTAAGCTGAGTCCAGGCAGCAGCTGAGAGAGTATAATCCATTAATTCGGTTGTGAAATCAGCTGGATCAGATCCTGTAGTTGACAGTTTAACTTTAAAGTGCTCCCAATACCAGGCAGCATCAGAGGCGCCAACCCAGAATGTAAGCTCAGAAGAATCACCTAATTCAACCTGGGGTGTGATAAGATAATTATCTGGTGTTAAAGGGAGATAAGTGACATTATCATATGAGAAGCTCGCTGCAGAATATGTTCCGGAATGAACAAATGCATCCCAAACTTCCCAATTATAACTGTCACCATCATTATCAACAGCAAGCCAGCCAGCGGGGATATCACCTGACTCAAAGCCCTCGGTGAATTCATCACCACCACCACCACCACCGCCGGTTTCTGGTTTCAGCCAGTTAATTACGACTTGTTGATTTGCACCTATTGCATTAAGATTACGAGGTGGAGGTCCATCAAACATCATGGCTACATCGAGCAGTGTTGTCCAGTTCGGACTTACGTATATACCATAGGCAGTATGAGTTGCAAATCCATCTTTTTCAAATGTTACATCATAAATACCTGATGCAATCTCATCAAATGAATAGAAACCAAGAGAATCCGTATAGGTTACAAAGTTTCCAGCTGACACTTTTACACTATCGATCGGTTCGCCGGTTGCTTCAAAAGTAACTGTACCTTGCAAGCCCTGTGCTGCTACTTGATAGAAGAAAGTAAGTGGAATAGTCACATCTGATGCACCATCAAGAAGAGCGTTATTATGAACAATAATATCTGCAGTGTAAATTCCGGGTTCTGTAAGTCCTGTTTCATCGCAAGTTACAACACAAGTTTGTATTGCTCCCTGTCCAATGATACCTGTAAATGGTTCTACTGTACACCAAGGTGTGCCCCTTGATATATTCACATCGTCGACATATAAATACCATTGGTAATTACTGTAATAGTGTATTGCGACATATTTTGTGCCAACTGGCAAATCAGCTTTAACATATTGTTGCCAAGTTGTCGATGCATCACTGATCTCAGGTCCCCAGGTAAAATCGGTACTTACGTCTGTTCCAGTGGAAGACCAACCAACTTTAAACAATTCAGTTCCAGAGGAATATTTTCTATACCAAAATGATAACAGATCTCCAGCTGATGTGTTAACCTCTGGAGTAACAAGATATTCATCATAAGCACTTGCAGAACTAAAAGAAGAGAATCGAGCTGAATAAATGCCAGAATGAGCTTGGTCATTTGTTTGAATAATATCATTTGTGGGAGAATTAGGTCCCTGAATTATTGTCCAGTCTGTTGGAGGCCAAGTTCCTTCGAATCCCTCATCAAGTAAGGTTTCGACACCTGGTATAACAACTTCAATATTAAATGTGAGATCTTCACATCCGGTGACACCTGTATTTTCGATAAACATATCGACTGAGGCAGTTTCTTTGCTTGCAATAATACCTAACTGTAATGAATCAGGTGATACTGCAATATCCGGAGATGGAATAAGTTCAAGAGACATTGCATAGTAGCATGTATTTACTCCACGCCCTGGATCTTTCTTGTAAGGACCATCCAGAATATTATCCCATTTACCAAGAACAAGGTAATAGGTTCCATCTAAAAGGAGTCTATACTTGAGTTGTTCGCTTCCACCGCCTGCCCATTCATCAGCAAAGTCAATCTCGGTGGAATCTACATCAACGAGCTTGATAGCACCGTCAAATAGAAGTTCATCTGGAGGTAATATGAAATCACAAAGGATTATGTCTCCTGCTAAACCGGAGAATTCGTATATATCAATATCTTTATCGGCATAGTCAGGATTATAGTAGATTTGAGCACCTTCTGTAATTTCACCATAAGCCCAAGGAGTAGCATCTACAATCACATTATTAGGTTCATACGGATCCTTAGGATGACAAGTTGCTAAAGCGAGCACCTGATGCTCTACAGCATAATCTTCTCTTGAGTACACAAGAACAGGAGTAAGCTGTACATCTTCCTCATTTGCATCTTCGGGAATTGAAATGGTCAGCACGAAGCTGCCGATCTCTCCCGGTGCAAGATTAAGATAAGGTACATTAACTGTTGCTGGCCATCCTGTTGGGCCAGGACCTGGACCGCTACCACCACCAGGAATATCGAGGTCATCTATATACATTCCAGCATGCTCAACAACGGTTGTTGCATAGAATGCGAAGACAACTTGTACGTTTGATAATCCGTCATATGCGGAAAGGTCAAGATCCGCTAATATCCAATTAGTTGGGTTGTAAGTATCGATGGTCAGGAGAATGTCACCATTCACGACAATATCGCACCAGTCAAAATTACCAAAGATGTCAGACCAGTACCAGAAATTCAGATATGCATCGGTTACATCGGAGAAGTCAAAGGTTTGACTAAGATAGCTGTATCCACCGGAGTTGGTGTAATCACCATTTACCTTGGTTCCCCACAAACCGGTTCCTGAATGTGCAGTTGGAGGAGGTATATTAATACCGGTATAGTTACCGAAATCATACGTATTCGTCCACTCCCAGTCTCCGACTGGATCCCAGTCAGATGTGGCTACCCAGCCACCATCGGTGGTCTCAAAGTCCTCGACATCCTTATTGTTATAACGAATAGCTGAACTATCCTGAACAAGAATGATGAAACGATCACTTTGTACACCCATGTTGGTTACATCATATGTGTAATGAACTGGGTTGCCTGGACCTACATAGTCTGAAGCATAGTACGGATCAACTGAGAAATTGATCGGAAGATATGGAGTAGGCATTATGATATTATCAAGTCCGACACCACGGGATTCGCTATTCAATTCACTGCGATGACGCCATCTGATCTTAGCATCGTTGCCAATGTATGCATCAGGGATAGGTACAAGAGCTTCTTCGTATTCATCCATTGGGGCATCTGCAGTAAGCATAGCAATAACTTCCCAGGTTGGGTTTGGATTAAGATAGGTATTTGAAATTTCGACCCATAGTGTGTCACCGGTAATGACTTCTGGTCCCTTTGCTTCATAAAGGTTGTCATTTCTCCAGAAGAAGTCGATGAAATCACCACCATTTATGACAAGGCGAGGAGAGATAAGGATCGCGTCTACATCATGATACCAGCTACAACGTGCATATCCTTGTCCCTCATAAGCTTCAGTCATGAAGCGTGCCCAGTAGTCGCCAGGATTTTCCCAGCCAAATGGCGGGAATGTTGTCTCTTCAAATCCTTCCATCACATAATCAGTACCAAATACAGCACCACTTAATACAATAACACTATCTGTTTGAGTTGCATTAGTATGGAATGTGAGTTCTCCTGAGAATATACCAATATTGGAGGTATCAAAAGTGATAGTTGCAACATCACTTCCTCCAAATGGAATGGTATCTGCATAATCACAAGAGAAAGGTAAGTCAACAGTTGAACCATCTACAATAAGAGGCATTCCTCCATTATTATAAATAGTCACATTAAATGTTGCTTCTGATCCTTGTTCTACCAAACCAAAGTCATAAGTAGTATCACTAAGTACGATATTAGGGGACATAGTTTCTAATGCAACATCATCCAAGCACATGCCCCAAGCGCTACTACCACTATAGGAATGGTCAAACATAAGTTGGACAGTTTCTCCAGCATATGGTACTAACGAGACTAGTCCCTTCTGGTATTCCGTAGATGAGAAATTGAGGCTGTCCACTCTGGACCACCCTCTTCCAGTATTAATATACAAATTTAACAAGAGTGTCTGTGGATATGTTGCGATTTCTGAACAATACCAGAATACAAAGTTGTATGGATCTGTAGGAACAGTAAAGTAAGGGGTAATAAGAGTATCTCCACTACCCATAGAATAAGCAAACTCAGTACCGGAATGTGGTGAACCATAAGTACTTTGAGTCCAGCCGTCATTCTCCCAGTAAAGTGGAGGGAAATCGCCTTCAAAGCTTTCATCCAATTCAGTCAAAGGCTCATATACTGCACCACTGAGAACCACTTCACCTTCACCAAAATCAGCATCACTTTCAACAATGAGTGTATCCACATAGATTCCAGGGGTAGAAGTATCAAAGGCAACTGATATATCTACGCTGTCGCCAGGGGCTAACACGCCAGAATAATCAGCAGAAAATGGCAGCTCAAGTCCTGTAATGCCAGAAATCGTAAGGTCACCTATTCCAATATTGGCAACAGTAAACTCCCATTCAGGAACGATTGTACCTGTCATATGTGCACCAAAATCATGCGCATCATCAGACACCCACATAACAGAATATGGTTCAGGCTCTGGAATATATACAGCATCAAGATACATATAACTATAACCAGTGCCTGTTTCTCCATAGAAAGCCAGATAATAACTCTCACCATCAGCTAAAGAAGAAAGATCTACTGTATACTCATCATAAGTAGTTGTTATCGGGACGATTTCAAGATCGGTCCATGTCTCTTTATCCGTAGAGTACTGAATTGTAAGGGTGCCTGCAGAATAATATTGTGCCATGAATTTTGTAAAATCACCACTATTTAGTGGAAGCAACTCTGGAGTTATGAGTCGAGATTGTGAACCTGTGCCGGACACATAATACAATCTTGCGTGTTTACTGCCGTCTGGAGGAGATCCGTAAGAATATTGTGCCCAGTCCTGACCTGCTACATTTTGAACATCCCATGCCAGGGGCGGGAAGATATCTCCTTCAAAGCTCTCAAATACATAACCAGCAGGATATGCACTACCTGTTAATGCAATGGTATTCATTCCAGCAAAATCTCCGCCAATCTCAAAGGTCAGGATTTCTGAATATTCACCGGTCTCAGTTGGCTCAAACCACACCGTTGTCACAACATTTTCTCCAGCTGGAATAGTTCCACCAGAGTAATCACAGGAAAATGGTGCAGCTACCACTGCGTCCGTAATCACTAAGTCTTCTGTACCAGCGCTATAGATAGTAAGATCAAAGGAAGCATCAGTATCAGCCTCAATCATACCAAAATCATAGCTACTTGCGCTCAGGTATATCTCAGGTCCATCATAAAGATAATGAAGCCTGATATTTGCTACATAGACGTCAAGAGTGCCAGAAACCTCGGGGAAAGAATTATCTTGAAATTTGTACTTTGCTCTGTCCGTTTGAGAAGTGTAGTAGAACTGTGGATAACCGGAAGTCCAATCTCCATCCCAGTTCTGCCAGTATACAATAAGATTATCTGTTCCATTATAGCTGAATGGGGTATCAAGCATAATATCATTCCAGCCAGAACCATCCCATGTCACAGGACCATCATATACAAGTGTAAATCCAGCAGTAGCAGGGTCATCATAGGCAGCATCTGGAAATATAGCATCTGCGGTGTGCTTCATATAAATTTTCTGATCAGGCATAGTATAAGAATCAGGTTCGGTAGACACATTATAAGAGATCTTGTTGATATCAATCGCATCGCCAATTTCTGACTGCAGGTAGATTACCTGGGACCAACTATAATCGTAGAGACCGTAAGCTGGAACATATCCTGTAGTGCTTGTGCCATCGCCAATTTCAACATAGGCGCCAAATGCCATTGAAGTAGTAAACAATAGCATTGCCAATATACATACTATCTTTTTCATTTTTTTATCCTCCTAAAATTAGGATTAATTTTTTGATTAGTTGATAAGTAAATATAAAAAAACAAGTATTCTGGGTCGTTATCATAAGATCACTTCCCAGGTTCCCTTATTGCGAAAGTAACATAATGGATATCCCGAGTATGATGCGGGATTACAATTCCAGCCATACAAAATTGTATTGTTAAAAAGGGCTGGTAACCTATTTTTGACATTAACATTCTCGCGTTCTTTTCTTCTTTCATTATTCTTGAATTAAAGAATATATTATACTCTTTATTCGATTCATTTTTTTACTACCTGAAATTTTGTTGTCAATAATTTTCTTAAAAATTTTAAATCTCCTTAAACTTTTGAAAAATATATCAGTTTTCAGGATTAAATCCGTGTTCGCCATTCTTAACTCATTGTTTAAATTCATCTTGAAGATCCGAAGTTTAATTTAGATTTTTATTATTAACCATAATGAGAATTAAATAATTTTTTGTAAAGTTTTAATAATGATAAATAAGTTTAATATTCTCTGCCTGCCAACCTTTATCTTTGACAGGTTTTATCTCGAATTCAAATATCTGTTCTCGATTTGGAAGAGACGAAGTGTCAATACTTTCCTGTATCTGTGAACTATGCACAAATGCTGTATCGTATGGGGATTCGGATTTTCTTGAATCAGTAATCCATAAACCTCCACTCAGACTTTTCATAAATCTCATAAAGCCAAAACCCTTGTCCGGGAAAAATGAATAGCAGACACCCCGAACAATTTTTATTTTTTCATTATCTTTATGTTGATTTTCAATAAGGGAAAGTTCCGGAACTAAGTATCCGGAAGTAAAAACATCAGCTTCATTTCTGAGGATATGAGAAACATTTTTGAAAGCCAACACTTCCACTCTGCAC
>Ga0265594_1001214_pt1 | contig 20214 bp, 17 predicted proteins | sample saktaG_11_FD_190147 | JGI IMG/M metagenome (GOLD analysis project Ga0265594, IMG submission 190147) | Saline water microbial communities from Sakinaw Lake, British Columbia, Canada - sak_2011_5_24_80m | ecosystem: Environmental > Aquatic > Non-marine Saline and Alkaline > Saline ... | reverse complement strand
TGTCATCTAAAATAACCCGGCCGGTAAATTTTCCAAAAACCTGATGTTGCTTGGATTGAAGCAGGAGCAGGTTTGTATTTGAATGCCTGTCGATGATCGGGGCAAACCGCATTTCAAATCTTGAATCGTTACTTGTAAATTGCCATGGTTTTAAATAATCGTCTTTGGGAATATGAAATTTCACGCTGTCGATTTTATGTGCTTTGCCGTTATAAAAGAGCATATTCTCAGTCGCTTTTGAGGTATCTCCAAAACCATAGCCGATATTGAATCCGAATAAATTATTATCAATTTTACCGGACGCCGAGCCCCAATACCAGGTATTGGAATAGGTCCAGACTCCACGTCCCCAATCTAATACTCCAAAGGAATTTTCCTTTTCAAATATAATCTCTTTATCGCCGTGTTTTAATTTACCTTCGGCGGTCATGCAATTGATTTTTTGGTTATAGTAAAATGCCTTTTTATTTTTTGGAAAGGGCGTGGCAATTACCATTGTTTCCAACATGTCCGGTTGGTGCAGGACAATAGTCCCCTCTAATATTTTTTTATCATAAAAATTGTGAAAAGAAACTGCAATGGTTCTGATCTCATTTTCTTTAATAAATTTTAATGAGATTTTATCATTTTCGAAGACGGTATTTCCGATTTCAGACGTCGCCGGCAGATTAAACGATCCCATAGGAAAAGGGGTAATAATAGAATTTGAAAATTCAGCGGGTGTTTCAAAATCGAGCAGGGTTACGCTGACAAAGCCAAGATAGCCGTTATCGGCTATGGTAAAAGCCGCGCCGGCTTTTTCTGAGAGGATGCAGTAATAATCCCATTCTTTGATTTTATATTTAGGCGCTTTAATATCATCCCGATTATAGTCAAGAATCAGTCCTTTTGCCCAACCTGCCTGAAAAAGATTGCCGTTTTTATCAAGCAATTTTGATTTTGCTTTTATTTCATTCTGCATTATAACTTTCCGGGGTGTGGTAATTAATGCGGCGTTTCTTCCATCAAACCATTATGCCCGGGACGCCGCCTTTTCATATTCTCTTTGGAGAGTTTCGATGAGTTCTTTAACTGAAATGATTTTATCAATCCTATAGGCGTTGGCGCCCGCAAAAGCAAAACCGTCGCTGAGTTTTCCCTCTTTGGCATTGGTTAAGGCAAACGCAATGCAGTAAGGCACTTTCCTAAAATTGCAGGTTTTCAGGCATTTCCAGGGACATTTAAAGGGTTTTTTAATGCCCGCCGATACATCATCAAGAAATTGATTTCTAACGGCTCTCCCGGGAAGCCCGACAGGGCTATCGATTATAATGATATCCTCTTTTTTCGATTGGATATAAATCTCTTTAAATTTTATCGAGGCGTCGCATTCGTGAGTAGCTACAAATCTCGTCGCCATCTGCACGCCTTGAGCCCCCATTTGCATAAATCTGAAAATATCTTCGCCGGTAAATATTCCCCCGGCGGCAATAACGGGGATACTTTTCGCGAATTGCCGCTCATAACTCCTGATTGCGGAAATTACCTCGGGTAGAATCTTTTCCAGTGAATAGGCGGGATCGTCAATCTGCTCTTTTTTGAAACCGAGATGACCGCCGGCCAAGGGTCCCTCGACAACCACGGCATCGGGAACATGATTGTAGTTTTTTGCCCAGTGGTCGAATATAATTTTGGCAGCCCTCGCCGACGAAACTATAGGAACAAATTTTGTTGCTGTCTGCCGCAATCTTTCCAGGGGTATGATTTGGGTGATTTTGAGCAATAATCCGGCGCCGACAAAAACCAAATCGACACCCTCCTCCACCGCCGCGGACACAAGTTCAGCATAATCAGAGAGCGCCAGCATGATGTTTACACCAATAATTCCATCGGTCGCCGCTTTGGCTTTTCTTATCTCTTGCCGGAAGGCTCTCAGATTGGCTGCTTTGTAATTTGTGCTAAAATCCGGCTCAAACATGCCAATTCCGGCGGCGCCGATCACCCCGATTCCGCCGTTATTCGCAACTGCGGACGCCAGCCCGGACAACGAAATACCGACACTCATTCCGCCCTGAATAATCGGGGTCTTTGCTTCAAGGTGGGCGATCTTTAAATTTGGCATTTTTGTATTCATAAGAGATTACCTCCTATAAACTATCCTGTATCACTGCTAAAAATAAATATAGTATTTGTAACAGAATAATGTCAAATGTCCCCCAAAATTTTAAAAATAATCGAAATGCTATCCATGTAAGCCGGTATGTTAATCATACGGTGCGAATGTGCGCCTGTCAGGCTGCTGTTTCGCCAATCTACTTTGAGAAATTAAAAATCGTTGGTTTTGTTAATTCGAGATAATCTTTTACCGACATGATTATCGAATCGGTATGAGTTCCGGCATTGAAGGCTATCCTCTCGTTTTTTACGATAGAATTATCGACAAACAGTTCCAAATCGAAAAGCGGCGGTCCGAAAGGGGGAATGGAACCCGGCTCCAAACCGGTTAACTCCAGGAGTTCGTCCCGGTTGGCAAAGCGGAGTCTTTTTATATTGAAGCGTTTTTTAATTGCGGCGGAATCTAATTTTTTTGCCGCGCTGAGGACAAAAATCTTAAACGAATCTTCGATTTTCAAGACCAGCGCTTTTCCGCCTATCGAAATATCCTCTCCGCGCGCTCGCGCTGACTCTTGCGAAGTCTTAGCCGGTTCATGACGTGCTTCTCTGAAATTAATTGAGTTGGAGTTTAATAGGTCTTTGATTTTATTGAGGATCATAATGCCGTGGTTTTTATGTGACTCCTGAATTTTTTATAATTAAAGAAATATCTAATCCCAATGCCGCCGTTTAAGTCAAATTCTGTGCCGGGTACCAAATCGAGCACCGGAACGAGTTCAAAAAATACATCCAAAGGCGCATTTGCAAAGATATAGTTTAGCCCCACGGGAATCCGAATCCCGACTGTATTGTCACCCCCTAATTTGAGCCTTCCACCGATGCCGTAATAAAGGGGAAGTTGCCCGCTTTCTACGTTAAACAGATCAAAATTATAGAAAAGGTAATCCCCGTGCAGATACAGTTTCTCTTCTTTACCGAACGACCATGCCGCTGCCGCATCAAGCGCTGCGCGTTTTTCTGTCCACAACTTACCACTTAGTCCCGTGGGCTCACCGGCAATGATTCCTAATCCGAAATTTTTCTCCTGCGCTACGACCACGCTATAAAGTATGACTGCTGTTAATAGAAAGGATCCAATTGATCTAAACATCTTAATATTCTCCTTTTTAGAATAATGGTTTCTAATTTACGGTGGTATGACTAATAAAGGACTGCGGGCTAAATCCGCAGATAGGTTTATGCCGGCGATGACCTTCGCTAATCATTGAAAACCTTATTACCAATACCACCTGACGACCTTTTATTAACCTTGTAATTCCTGTCATCCCGGTTTTGGTCTGTCAAAAGGAAATGCTTAAGGAAAAAATAACCCTGTGAAAAAGCTTGTCAATCGGTACAACGGGACTAAAATCATATATATTTTGATATATCAACGAAAGCCCCAAATGTTCCGTAAAACTGTAAGTAATTCCGGAGCTGCTAGCCAGCCGTGGCGTGTCGAATATCTCGTCAAAACGACTTTGATGATAAAGGCTTAAATCCAGAAAAATATTTTTAATACCGGCATACTTAAAACTGATGTAGGTTCCAAGTTTTACATTACTATTTTCTACCGGTGTAGTATTTGCCGGTATTAAAGATGTGTCTGCAACGCCTTCGTAATTCCATCTTTCAAACTCATAGAAAGGTCCTGCGCTGGCAAATATACCAACATTAGCTCTGGTTAGTATTCTCCACCGCGCATTAACCCCGCCGGCATATTTTAATTCCATTCCCCTTGCTTCCGCCCAGTGTACCTGAGCAAACATCTCCAGCGTAACTTTTTTCTCATAAATTTTTCTGTATTCGCCATACAAGTATCCGCCGCTTAGCAGAGTTTCACCACCATATTTTGACAACTCAATTTTATTTGCAAATGTGACAGCGTTACTTTTGACTCTAAAAGTAAGATCGGCGTTATTTTCAAACTCGAGCAGATTCTTTTTTTGAGTTTGGTACTTAAAATCGGGAACGATGTTGCCCTTTACCGTTTTTGTCGTATCGAGAATTACCGAAAAGCTTTCCGTGAATAGAATCTGCGCCTTAATTGTTCCATTAACGATAATAAAGAGAATAAGTGTTAAAACTATTCGGTTTTTCATAATTCAATTACTCTCTTGTTCTCTATAAGTGCTGTAACCTGTTCTTGTGTAAGTGTGTTTCCTTCAATTTTCAATGAAGAGTGAATTATTCGTATTTTACTCTGCTTCCTTAATTGCGGTGAAGGTCTGCTCACAAAATTCGCCTTAATTTCACCTATTTTCTCTGAAATAGAGGAAATTTGTATGGGAATTAAAGGTGTTATGTTATAAGGCGGCTTCATTGATACTATCTGATACTATCAAAGTTAAATATTAACTCTAATGTGGGCAAGTTTCTTCAAAGTATTGGTCATAACGGAATGCGGGTAAAAGAAGTTTTTGTTGTAGCCAAAATTTTGGGCAACTCATCGATTTGCTTTTTACTAGCGGATACATGACGTATTACGCAAGGGTTCACTTCTAACAACTTATCAATTCTTCAACTATTCAAAGTCTCTTTAATCCATAATAGAATTCGGAAGAATTCACTACGTGTTTTTTCATTCGTAAGGGATTTGATTGGAAAATCTAATGCACCATATCCATTCACATTATTGGGATCAACTGTCGCACCACTTATAGTCTTCATACGTAGTAGTATCTCTTTTCTTTTCTCTGGGTTGTTAAATGGCTCTGGAGCCGCATCTCCTTGATGAGGTAAATTCCACCCAATCTTTCCATCCCCTTGTATAGCAAAAGGATAAATAGATTTATCGCTTGATTCTGAAATAACGGTAAGAATGAATGATCCTCGTGTGCTTGATGTCCAGTCAATTTTAATCCCATTTTTCTTAGCAAAATCGATAATAGATTGCGCTCCCCCTACTACTTCATCTCCAAATATTTTTAATCGCTGTTGAGAGAAAGATTCCCAATCCCAACGTTTTCTTTTAGAAGCACTTCCCACTTCTTTTTTGACTTCTGAACCAAACAATTTTGGTATTATGACTTCATAGTCCTTATATTTGTAGTATTCCAATTCAATCCCGAAAATATCAAATCGGCTGTTTTGGTTAATGAAAACAATCAAGTCCTTTAATTTGTCATGAAGTTTATCCATCAATACAACAAATCTAAAATTTCCATCATTTAAATTTCTTTTCACATTTTCCACTAGTGCGGATGCATCCTCATCAACAATACCAAAGAAGTCACCTAATTTGTGTTTTAAACTGACATTAAATATTTTATTGATTTCTTCGTCTATTGCACTTAAAAATTCATTGAAGTCGTTATAACTATGCCATAAAGATGCGCCGTAATCTAAAACCTGAGCAACAACCAATCTTTTATCTGGATTTTTGTAGAGTTTTGTTTCAATAATGTATATTTCCCCGTCCTTATCAAATCCTAACGCATCAATAGGGCCGCTGTCTGTTGGAAATTCCCTTGCGACAATTAATAACATAATATCTTCTTTGATATCATAAAGGGGAAGACTCTCAGGATTCTCGTGGATATACTTCTGCAAATAATCTTCCTTTTTAAAATCCGACTTATCTATTTTTTGGGCATTCTTCCCGCCTTTTGAAATTATGATTGTCATATTTTCACTCACCTGTTAATAGATATTTTCTGTACCCCTATTAATATGTCATATAACGTTCGGCTAAACGCCATATTTCATTTATACGCCCGATTTGGTATGTTTTATGCGTTGCGTTTATTCTCTCCAATATCGCTTCCCCCGTTCCAGCAGATGGGTAGCGAAAGAATGGCGCAATGTATGGATAGTCGCTTTCTTCTGAATACATGATCTCGCCGGGACTGCATCCGGCAGCAATTCTCATTCCGTGGCTCCTGTTATGAAATAGGGATTGATTAATGGTTTATTCATTTTATCTCACATTTAAATTTTTCATTAAAATACCAGATATTTTCTCACTGGCTTTGCCGTCGCCATACAGCCCGATGGAATCGGCTTTTGGGGCAGGTAAGGAGTTTAGCTCTGCCGACAATCCGTCAAAATGCCCGCCGAGCAAAACCGCCCAACCATTTTCGACCAGCTCGACCCATTCGGTTTCGCCGCGCAATACGATACAGGGCGCCCCGGCAAAGTAGGCTTCTTTCTGCACGCCGCCGGAATCGGTGATGATGACTTGGGCGTTTTTCTCCATCTGAATCATTTCAAGGTAAGAAACCGGATCGATCAGTTTCAGATTCTCATATTTTGCGGTAATGCCGAATTTTTTTATCAGATTGCGCGTTCTGGGATGAATGGGAAAGATAATAAGTTCGTTTAAATTCTGTAAAGCGCCGAAAAGTTCTTTTAAGATGCCCGGATCGTCGGTGTTCTGCGGGCGATGGATAGTGGCAAGTATATATTTTTTGGGTTTGATATTTAGTTTATCGAGAATGTCCAATTTTGCCGCTTTCTGCATATTGAATAGAAAGGAATCATACATCACGTCGCCGACATTATAAACGCCTTCCGTGTGACCTTCTTTAGCTAAATTATTAACTGCGGTTTGCGTGGGGACAAACAGATATTTCGACAATTTATCCGCGACAATCCGATTGATCTCTTCGGGCATTTTACGGTTGAAGCTTCTGAGCCCGGCTTCCACGTGGGCAACGGGAATATGCAGTTTCACAGCCGCTAAGGCGCCGGCGAGTGTGGAATTTGTATCGCCGTAAATAAGCACAAGGTCGGGTTTGACATCAAGCAGAACCTTTTCGATTTTGATCAGCATTTTGCCGGTCTGGTATCCGTGATTTCCGGAGCCGATCTCAAGATTGTAATCGGGTTCCGGAATGCTTAATTCATCGAAAAAGGTTTGCGACATATTTTTGTCGTAATGCTGACCGGTGTGAATCAGGATTTCGGTAAAATATTTGCGGATTTCGCGCGATACAGGCGCGCATTTGATGAATTGCGGGCGGGCGCCGACGATGGTTGCGATTTTAGGCATCAGGTGTCCTTAATATTTTAAAAATCTATCAGCAAAAAAGACAGGGATAATCGTCTAAACAATTCTACCTTAAAAGGCAATTAACACGTGAAAATTATTATACCCCTGGAAACTCAAATAAAGGCAAAACGATAATATTTTTGGCTAATTTGTATGATTTTTTACCTGGATAAATAACATATATTTTTTCTATTCCAATATCTTCAATTGCAATTTGCATAGACTTTGAAATTTTTGGTGCATCATTATATTTAAATTCCGCACCCCAATTTTTTCCTTCACTTTGCCAAAACAAATCTAATTCTGCTCCAGCATGGGTTCTCCAAAAGTAAAGGTTATTACTCTTTTTTCCGATTGCTCTGCAAATATTTTCGAGCGCAAAACCCTCCCATGAAGCGCCAAGTTTACTATGAGTAATTAACTGACTATAATTTTCAATTGATTGTAAAGAATGGAAAATCCCGGAATCCCTGATATATATTTTAGGTCGTTTTACAAGCCTTTTTCCAATATTTATATGCCACGGCATTAAAACTCTTACCATAAATGTATTGGCAAGAATATCAATATACTTTCTCACTGTCATATCAGTAATACCGAAAGAGCGCCCTAACTCTGAATAGTTTATTATTTGACCATGATAATGACTCAGCATTATCCAAAATCTATGTAAAGTATAAGATGGGATGTTAATACCTAATTGCGGAATATCTCTTTCAAGAAATGTAGAAATATAATTTTCTCTCCATAATGTGCTCTCTTTATCCGATTTTGTTAAAAAAGCCCTGGGATATTCACCTCTAAGCCATAATTTTTTAATATTAGTTGTACCCACATCAGCAATCCTAAAGCCTCCTAAATGATAGTATGCAATTCGTCCTGCTAAAGACTCAGAACTTTGTTTTATTAAATTTTTAGATGCGCTGCCAAGGATTAAATATTTTTGATCTTGATTATTATCTACCAGATACCGCAACAGTGGAAATAAGTCAGGTTTCCGTTGGATTTCATCGATCACGATCAATCCTTTTAAATCTTCAAGTGCTAATTGCGGCTGATCCAGACTTGATAAATCACGCGGATTTTCCAAATCAAAATAGTAATCCCAGGATATCTGTTTTGCAATTGTTGTTTTTCCGCTTTGTCTCGCTCCCAGGATAGCAGTAATTGGGAATTGATTAATCAATTCATGGATTTTTTTTAAGTCTATCGTTCTATTTAATAGTTTCATGCTAAAATCTTTTATTACCCTGAAATATCATAATAAATATATGAAAAATCAAGGTAATTAATCATAGTTTTATAAATGAATCAGTCATTACTATTTATTCTTTTCTGATTTCAGTAAATTTTAAAAAAATCTATTAACAAAAAAGACAGGGATAATCTTCACAAATACCAATATTTTCTGTTCTTTCAAGCATTCATTAAATACAAATAAATAAATATTCTCTGTGGTTTTCCCTTGAAAATAGTTCACATTTGCTTAATTGCGAATGGATTCCGTATCTTGAAGGGTCTCCATTTTGGAGGCATTTTTTTATGTGGGTTGATATATAAACCTAAGGACAAAAGAAAAGCCTTCATATTCCAATTATAAACCGCTTAAGCGGTTATTGGGTTGAACATGGCAGGGCCGGTTCACCCGGATAAATCCGGGTGTTGTCCTAAGAATCGAAATACCGACATTGAGTCAACACCCCGATTTATCGGGGTGAAAAGAAGCTCTTCAGTACCCGGTGAGAACCGTTTCAACGGTTTATCGAAATCCTCTATAAACATTTTGCTTTCATCGAACTCACGTTAATTTACTATAGTGATAAGATTTATTCCGTAGTGAAACAGTAACAACCGGTAAAAAACACAAGGTATTAAATCGGTCATACTGGCAGAAAAGTAAGGGTATTTAAAGGGGCTACCGGTAAAAAATACAAGGGTAATTGATGTTATTAATTGTCCTAATAAAATGATTTGTTGCCAGAATATTTCTTTATCTTCTTTTTCCTTGATGGAAAAGAAGCAAAAAATCAAGGTTGGTAAAAATTATTTTTACGATTTGTTCAATTTTATCCATTGAGCAAAAACCAATAGCGTCCATATCTGATATTGAAAGTCACTTTCACCGGAGTGTTGAAAATAAGTCGTTTTTTTCGTCGTGAAATACTGGCAACCGGTAAGAAATACAAGGTATTAAATCGGTCGTACTGGCAAAAAAGTAAGGGTATTTAAGATGGAGCACTGGTAAATAATACAAGGATACTGGATATTAACAATGATAGTTTCGTAAAAAGTATCGAAACTGTCATTCTGAACGAGGTTCGAGTGAAGAATCTCTACTGGATTCTCGCCCGCCTGCTCCCGAAGGGCGGGCAGGTCGGAGATTCTTCTTCTCCCGACAAGTCGGGATCATCAGAATGACACACATAATCACTTTTTATGAAACCATCAACAATTGTCATATAAAAATGTGTAATATCTTATTTAATTTAAAGGTACTCAACTGGGATTGTTCTTTGAAATATGAAGCCCCAAGCTTTTACAGATATGGTGTTCAAAATACAAGATAAAATGACTGGTTGTCAGAATATTTCTTTATCTTCTTTTTCCTTGATGAAAAAGAAGCAAAAAATCAAGGTTGGTAAAAATCACCGGCAGTTGCCTCTGCTTTGCTGAAGAAATTTAAAGCGCATTTATACTTTCGCGTTTATATAATTGAAGTGAAAGAGCATCGACTTTATTGAGATAAAATAAACATTACGACAGCGCAAAAATTCTTTTAACCGCTTCGCCTCGGCAACTGATAATCCGGTGATTTTTACAGACCTTTTTATTGACAAACAGTATTGAACAAAAATTATTTTTATGATTTGTTCAATTTCATCCATTGAGCAAAAACTAATAGCGTACAAATCTGGTACTGAAAAATTTACTTTTTTATCTCTGATATAAAATACCTGATTTTTCCGGATTTGTCTTTAGGAATATTTTCAACCTCTGAATATTTGAGATTAACTGAATTATCTTTTACAACATCAAGGAACAATTTTTTAAACAGATTGAGTGAATTATCAGTAAAATCAAGCCCTTTAATAAATTTAATCTCAAAATTTGATTCTGATTTTTGTATAATTTGAAAATGTTTGAATGGTTGCTGCTTTTTATCCAATAATGCAAGATTAAGGTAATCAAAAATTTCACTTGAAAAAGTTCTGCTATTTTTTAAATAAACGACATCTGTTGATTTGCCGGTATGCAGCTTCATCAGCGGCAGGGTTCGTCCACAGGGGCAGACCTTATCAACTGCTTCTCCCAGATCTCCGATTCTGTAGCGGATAAAAGGCATATAATAGTTTGTAAGGGAGGTAGCGATTACCTCATTAGAACCTCCGTTAACAGATACAAATTCCACATAAACATTTTCAGCTGAGATATGCCAGTTACCGTGTGGACATTCATACGCAAAACCACCAATTTCCGAACAGCCATATTCATTAGAAACCGGGACTCCGAAAGTCTGTTCCACAATTTTCCTCTGGTATGGGAATAGAGTTTCAGCAGTTACAAATATAGCTTTTAGGTTTTTCAAAGGTATTTCTTTGAAATTTTCCTTGAAATATTGGGCTATCTGATAGATACTTGCTGAATAACCGTAAATGTAAATAGGATTAAATTTTATGATTTTCTTTGATAATTGATAGAGATTCTCCTCTGAAAATTCAAAGGCTGATATAAGTAAGGTATTTCTTATGCGCGCTTTTATTGAATCCCGGAAACGATTAATAGTTGAGTAAAGCGGTCTTCCCCAGATTGCAACTTCAGGATCTCCAATTTGAACTCCAAACCAATTTCTTGCTCGCCAGCGGCTTGCCCAGTCCCAACTACTATATTCCGGGGTACAGTAGAATTTTAACGGGATTCCGGTAGAACCGCTTGTTTTACTGGGATAGATATTTCCACGATATTTTGTGTCCACTATTTCGGAATAGTGTTCAACAATTGCTTCTTTTGTCAGAAGCGGAAGCTTGGAGAAAACTTCAGGTGAATTAACATCGTCAGGGTGAAGAGCATTTTTTTTAAAAAGGTCTTGATAATAAGGAATATTTCGATAGGCATGATTTAATAGATTTTTGAGTTTTTTCCATTGAATTTCGCGAAGTTCGTCGCGGGAGTAGTATTGACTTGCTTCTAACGATGATAAACATTTTCTTACGCTTTCACCTTTAACAAACTCTGTTACAGGGAAGTAAATATTCCGCACAAATTTATTGTATATCATCGAATTTCTCTTAAAACCTTTTCGATTTTTCGTGAAGCTGTTTCCCAGGTAAAGTGTTGAAGTGCAATTTCTCTGGCGCGTTTTCCAAGTTCATTACAATATTTGGAATTATCCAATAGATTGATAATTGATTGAGCAAATTCATTAGTTTTTCGTACATCAACCAAAACTCCACAATGATATTTTGAAATTATTTCTTTTACCCCCATAACAGGACTTGCTATAACCGGTTTCCCGCATGCAAGATAATCAAAAAACTTCATCGGAGAAAGACCAACATACTTTAGTTTTTCCACATCCCAGGGAGCAACACAGATGTCGAAAGAGTTAATATAAACCGGAGCTTTGTCAAAGGGAACCGCACCCGGAAATTGGAATGAATTGGAGATATGGAGAGATTTAGTTAATTCCATCCATTCCTGTCTTTGAGCGCCATCGCCGGCAATAATAAATTTTGTTTCCGGTTTTTTTTGCAATACTAGTTTGGCTGCTTTGATTAAATGCTGAACACCATGATAACTGTAGCAACTTCCAATAAAACCAACAATTGGCACATCATCCGGCAAATTTATTTGTTTTCTGGCTTCTGATTGCGGAATGGGTTTGAATTTCTCCGGATTTGTTCCGTTTGATACCGGGAAAATATTTGAAGATTTGACGGGGTAATTCTTCAAAACCAGTATTTTAAGCCCCTCACTTACCGGAATTAGCCTTGTTGCCTGAACATAATTAATTCTCTGAATAAAGCGAATATAAAATAGTTTCCATTTTGAATAACCGGTCTGACGTAATTCCGAAAGCACCCAGCCGTTAATTTCGATTATTAATGGAATGGAGCATAACTTTGATATAATTAAGGGAATTAGAGAACTTGTTTCACGGAAATAGATATAATCGGGTCGATTTGTGAGGACCTTTTTTATTAAGATAAAAAGAGAGATAATATCAAAACTTATCCAGTTTAATAACGGCAATTTTATTATCGGTATCAGGTGAATATTGACTTTTGCATCAAATTCGGGATTGGTTATTTTGGGATTAAAGAAATGAACCTCATGCCCGAATTTCGCCAGCCAGGAAACCGTTTCACGGATGTGGTTATTGATATTACCGAGTTTGCTAAATCCTTCGAAGCAGAAGTAGAAGAATTTATAATTATTTTTTGAACGATTCATAAATATTGTTAAATGTGTTTAGATTTTTTTGACTCGAAAAAAGTAATTCTACTAATTCTCTGTTTTTTTTTACCGATTCTGGTAATAATGATAATTTGGATAATATAAAGTTCAGCTTACTTGCTAATGCTTCGGAATTGTTTATTTTGTATAACTCAATATTAAATCCAATCTCCTGTACATATTTATTTGATGGATTATCCGGTAAGATAGGATAACAACCAGAGGCAAATGCTTCTAGTAAAGCAATAGAGAGACCATCAGTAGGGGAGGTTGTGATATATATTTGGGATTCTTCATAATATTTTGGTATAAGATTGTATGAAATAGCTCCAAGAAACTTTATTCTATCCTGCATTTTTAAATCGCAAGACAACTTTTCCAATTCTTGTCTGGCATCTCCATCACCTATTATTTGAGTTTCAATATCACTATTAATTTTTGATAAAGCTTTTATTAAAACATCTATTCTATATTTTTCTAACAAATGCCTTGTGGAAATTATTTTTACCGATGTTTCAAGGTTGAATTTAAAAATAAATTTACTAATATCTATCCCATACTGTATTGTTTTAATTTTTTGTTCATTGATTTTGTAATTAATGACTCTTTCTTTCATTTCCTTAGAAGGTAATGTTATAAGATCAGCACTTTTTAATGCTTTGTTCACAAAGTGATATTCTAATTTTGATTTATAAGAATCTACTAAAATATCAGATCCGTGACAAGTAAGTATAAAAGGGTGAAATTTGGATTTTGCCGATAGATATCCGTAGTTTGTTGCATAATGGGCATGAATTAAATCTGGTTTAATTATTTTCATAATTTTTTTTATTTTATATATTTTAAGAAGAATTTGATAAGAAGTAGAAAATAAAGGGATATGAAAACTTGGCAGGCAATCACCAATATTATATATTGTCACGCCTTTAATTTGATTATTGGTATCCGTGATTAGAAAAACTTCGTGACCTTTTTCTACAAAGAATTTTAACCACTCAACAATATGAATGGATGTTGCGTCTGCTATATAACAAATTTTCATTTTAATGAATCAAATATTTCCGCAAGTTATTTCATTAGATTTCTTCGATGAAATTGCTGGATATATTCAATGTCGGGTTTTGGATTTAACATATTCTTTTTCCACAGATTATATCTGTTTGATATTGGTCGTCAATACGGTCGGCAGCCAGCCGAATCCCGGAAGATACTTAAAGAATTTCATCGAGCGGAATGTACCGCCCCCGGCAAGAGGTGGAAAATGGTAGGCAATAAATAGGACTCGTTTCATAATTGTTGTTAAATAAGAAAAAAAAGTGAAAATTAAAAGAGATTATGACTGAACATCAAAAATTAAAAAAACAGGTAATACAAGGCTCTTTTTGGATATTTAGCGCAAACATTATCTCAAGAGGCATAAGTTTATTATCGACGTTATTCCTTGCCAGACTCTTAACACCGGAAGATTTCGGTGTTATCGGATACGGATTTTTGATTGTGAGCGCCGTCGGATTGCTGCGTGAGATGGGATTCAATTCGGCTCTAATCTATCAAAAAAGCAATATAGAAAAGGCGGCGTCAAGCTCTTTAATATTTATCTTTTTATGGAGTTTACTGCTTTATTTGATAGTTCTTCTGACTGCTCCCGTAGCGGCTGTTTTTTTCAGAGAGCCGCGGCTAACGCCGCTGTTACGAGTACTGACCTTTAGTCTTGTTTTAAACTCACTTGCCGGCATTCCGATGTCATTGCTTGCAAAGGATATGAATTTTAAGCGAAGAGTCATTCCTGAGGTAATTAATCTTACCGTTTACGGCGTTGTTACCGTGATTTTCGCATTTCTCGGGTTTAAGTATTGGGCTTTTGTCATCGGTGTATTAACCGCGGATGCTTTTCAACTTTTTGCTGCTTATTTATTGAGACCAGTGAAAATTGAGTTAAAAGTAGATTTCAAATTGCTCAGAGATCTTTTCGGTTTCGGCAGGAATGTGATGGCTCTCGGTATGTTGAATTTTTCAATACACAACATTGATGACTTTTTTGTGGGACGAATGCTGGGAACGACTCCACTTGGTATTTATAATTTTGCCTATCGAATCGCCAATATCCCGGCTACGAATATAACTAATGTATTAGACAAAGTGCTTTATCCAACTTTCGCGAAAATAGCCAGTGATACGCGTAAATTGCGAGATGCTTTTCTGAAATCTTTTGAATATGTGATATTTTTGACGATACCTGCGACTTTATATATAATCCTGATAATACCGGATGTTATTAATTTATTTTTTCCCAAATGGATAGACGCTATTCTGCCGATACAGTTGATAGCCTATTTTGGCGGGATAAGATCTATCGGTTCCGGCACAAGCAGTGTTTTTCTCGCAAAGGGCAAGCCTGACGTGATGGTCCCGATCTCCCTGACACAATTGATTTTCCTGGCTGTTTTTCTTTATCCGGTCATCCACTTTTGGGGGCTGATAGGCGTTTGCATACTGGTTAATGCTTCGATAACGATTTCCTTTGTCTGGAGTTTTATCAAATTGAAACCGTTAATAGAGTTAAAACTCCTCTCGATTATAGATATTATCAAACTTCCGCTGCTTTTTTCTCTGCTTATTTTATTGCTTCTATTTGCTGTAGATAATGTTTTAGCCGTCGAATGGAAATATTTTTCTGTTGTTATGAAAATTGGCGGATTCCCGCTGGTCTATTTTATCGCTGCTCTGCTGTTTACGAAAGTTCCCGGAAATATGATCAGGGATTTTTTTAATAAATGATTCAATTACCGGTCAGTTGTCTCAAATTGAAATAATCTCTCATATTTTGACGTATTTCTTTCAGGTTAAATTTTTACTGAACGATTTTTTTCTCCATTCGTGCAAGAACGATTGTGGAAGCCATAGATATTATGCGAATTCCGATTTGCCCGGTACGGACCAGTGGATGCCGATTTTAGCTTTATTTATCACGTTATCGGTCATTGGCTGTTAAAATTTTATATTTCTCTGAAAAAACATTTAGTGAATACGCGAGGGCAAAATACGCAATTGGTACCAACGGCAAAAAATACCGCTGTATGGCATGAACCGCCGAATGCAGCAGAGTAAGATAAACAACTAAAAGAATTATCAGGCAAAACTGTTCGAAGTGATGTTTTGACAGTTTTCGAAGCCCGATAATTACAAGAATTGTCATCGAATATTTAAAGATTAGTACAATCCAGAAAAGAATTGGTGAAATTGATTTCAGTGTCGTGGCGCCTATTGGCGGAGAGAACCAGAATATCAGGATGCGATTAAGGCAAAGTAGGGCATAGCGGAAAGGGTGACTGAGAATTATTTCTTTAGTTCTTTGTTTTAAGTAATTATTCAATTCAATTGAAGAAGAGAGATTGAATCGCTTAATATATTCCGATCGGAGTCGGGATTGTAGCTGTGCGGATTGAGCGCGTTGATCCTCATATTTGTCAATATCAGTCACGGAATACCATACAACTCGATCTTCAATTTCAAGATTCGCCTGCCATAATTCAGAGCCGCCAGCGCTTACCAGTGGGATCCATTGATGGAATACAACCCGGTTTCTGATCGACCAGGGCAGCAGCATACACAGCGCTATAACTGAAACAATAATATATTCTTTACAATTTATGTTGTGAAAACAAATCCGGTAAAAAACAGCCGCCATGACAATAAAAATCGGTAAATACAAAAATGTCGGTCGAAGCAGGATTAGTATCCCGATTATGATTCCCTGGAAAATCGCCCGGACTGTTTTTTTATTATTCAACTCTTGAATTACTGAAATATAAAGTAATAGTGACACGAAAAACATTGTGACAATTTCAGCATAGAATACATTCACATATACAAACGAAGTGCTAACCATGAAAAGTATTGTTGCAGATATACGGTATAAAGGTTCTGCTTTGAATATCTTTAATGAAAGATAAACAAACCATATCGTTAATATATTTACGATTGCATGAATTATATATAAAGAAGTTGGGTTTTGTCCGACGATTGCCATCGAGAGCGCAAGGAAAAGAGGATAACCCGGTGCTCTTCGGACTGTCGGAATGATTCCATCAATTGTAAATGAGTGATTTTCAAGAATATTTTCTGCAATTGAGTAATATTCCAAAGCATCTCGGTCAATGGGTTCATCGGCTAACACAATTAGACCAATGCGGAGCGTCAATCCCAACAAACTAAGGATACATACAATTAACAGCTCTCTCCGAAGCGTTAATTCACTTAACTTTTGCAGGAAATTACGCATTCCGGAATTTTGGCTTTAAGATTAAAAACATTATGAACCCAATTACCATAATTCCAAAATTATTCAGCAGGAAAAATGACAGAGACAGAGAGATTGCCTGTGTTGCGGACAATCCTGCTTTTGATAACAATGTAACAAATACGGCCTCTCTTGTGCCCAGCCCGGAAATTGAAACCGGGATCAGGCTGAAGACATTTCCAATCGCAAGGGTTCCAATCAATAGAAATGGATTGATAGTAAATCCGGTGATTTTGGATATATATATCATTTGATAATAAATCAGAGCATAAGGGATAATGGTAATTAATAAGGGAATGACTAATTTTATATTGAGAATTTTAGAAATATTGATTTCATTAATGGAAATGTTAAAACGCTTTTTAAAAACATTCAACATTTTTGTCAGGATCATCTTCAATAGCTGTTTTCCAAAGAGAATGATAAAACTTACAAGCACAATTAATATTGCAAATGGGATTAATAGTTTTTGTGGACTAATTAACCAGAACAGACCAATCAGAGAAGTCAGAAGCAGAATTGTCAAATCAAATAAACGGTCCAGAATATTGATATATAAACCTTTTTTATAATCACATCCGGTGTAGTGTTTCAGATAGAATATTTTTGAAAAATCACCAAGCCTGCCGGGTGTTATCGTACTAAGATACATCCCCGATCCGTAAATCAGGATATTCTCTTGAAGGCTGACGGTAACATTGTAAAGCGAAAGTATGTTTTTAAACCGGATTGATTTTGACAGAATAATCAATAATGAAAGAATTTCTATCCATAATATTTGAAAGGCATTAAACTGTTTAACCGTTTTGAAAATTTCACCGATATTGGTCTTGGTGAGAATCAGTATCAGAAGCCCGACGCCTAAGAATTTCAGCCCCCAATTTTTTAAAATATTTTTACAATTCATTTATCAGATTATTGAAGTGAATTCTTTTTAATTCGATAAAGAGTATCTTCCAGAATTTTACGATTTGATGCTACTACATCTGCCAATAATCCGAACATAAAGAGTAATAGCCCAAGCAGGAACAGTATTCCCGCCAGTATCACGGACTGGATATGACCTTTGCCTTCTCCAAGAGCCATAAAGTAAATATATCTGCCGGTCAGTGTCAGACTTATGAGAAGTGAAACCAATCCGGAATAAAAGAAAACCCTAAGTGGCTGATACATCGTATAAATTCTAATAATAGTTGCTGTTGAGCGTTTGATATAATACCAGTTACTCTTAAACAGGCGCGAAGGACGTTCCGTTTTATTCGTTTCAATAGGGATACTGATAATAGCAATATCCTTTTGTCCGGCTTCAATGATGGTTTCTAACGTATATGAAAAGGTAGAGATAATATTCATATGCAATGCCGCATGCCGGCTGTAGGCCCGGAATCCGCTGGTTGTATCCGGAACTTTCGTCTGGGAAACTTGTCTAACAATGCGGCTGCCTAATTTCTGGAGTATCTTTTTCAACCGGGAGAATTCATGAACTTTGTCGATTTGCCGGTCGCCTATCACTATTTCGGCTTTTTTGTTTAAAATCGGCTGAATTAACCGCGAGATATCCGAACCTTTATACTGGTTGTCGGCATCCGTATTCACAATAATATCTGCGCCCAATTCCAGGCTTTTTTCCAAACCTGCTGCAAACGCACGCGCGAGCCCCATATTTTGATTGAAAATCACAAAATGCCGGACGCCATGTTCACGGGCTACCGCAACCGTCCGATCGGTTGAGCCATCGCTGATTATCAATATTTCAATTGTATCGATGCCGTCGATTTTTGTTGGCAGGTCCGCCAATGTTTTGGCAATGGTTTGCTCTTCGTTAAAACAGGGTATTTGGATAACCAATTTCATTTTATTTATCCTTTAACCATAAGATTATAGTCCTGATCCGTGCAATTTTTAAGGTCTTTGCATGGCTCCGCCGTCCTCAGTCACATAAAAAATGGTTGTACAACTGAGTTATGACGACTATGGATAGAATATCCATATCTTTTACCAGAAAAACAGCAAAAATATTAAATATATCCTTTGAGTATGCCGGTAATCTTTGCTATGCATTTATCCCGGCTGGAAAACCGGTTTGGGAATTTACTTTGCAAAATATTGGCGGTGTCATTGATAGATGTCTTGCCGTCAAGCTGATTGAAAATTATCTTTGCAATTTCGCCGTCATCATTCAGGATCGGCTTATGATCGGGATTTTGACGACCAATCATTTCCTTGCTGTAAAATCTGCCTGCAAAGGTATTGTATTCCTGTGTATTCCCCTTATGGCAAATTCGCCAAAGATAATCGATCTCGCCGGAAATCTTTGATCTGTAACTGGAAAAATTTACTTTAACCGAATCTTTGGAGGCTACTTTGACCGGGTTCCGAATAGGGAAATACATCTGTCCCCATGTATTCCGCGGTTCCAGAGGTGAATTTGAAAAGTATTGATCAGGCGTGAACCAGCAATCCCACCAGCCGATAATACCGTGGATAGTCCCCGGTTTTTTAATTTGAATGTCGTCTGAAAATTTAAATGTGATATCGTTGGATTGCATCATATCGATTTCCGACAGAGCTTTTTCCTTAGATAAGAGTTTGATGCCCGGTTTTGTGGCATAATGCGCCCGGTTGAACACTAATTCAGTCGTGTACTCCCAGTTAATATCATACACAAGATCATTTTCTTTCTTCCAAAGATGCAGGTCGTTATAGAAATCTGCATACTCAACCAATGCGAATTTTAGAATAAATGTATTTGGAATAAATTTACCGGAGGGTTTTAAAAACCGCTGACGGGCGTCAATAATTGTGTCATATAATCCCCGGTATGCTAACATTGGAGTGTAATCTTCCATAATCAGGTAATCAACCTTTTCAGGCAGTTTAACTTTTTGGGAATGATTGTGATAAAAAGTGATCTTGTCGTAAAAGTTGTTCTGTCTGGCTATTTCGGTCCCAATATGAAAGATATCACCAATTTCAATGGCGTGAATTGATTTTGCGTTCTTCATTGCTGCAAAAAAAGAATAGGTTCCCAGGGCGAATCCGATTTCGGCAACGGTGGTATGTTCGTCAACGACCTTGAAAATTGCTTTTTTGAAGGCCTGAATTCTGATCTCATCGGCTAATAGTTCTCTGAAGTGAATTAACATCTTCTTTATCCTGATATAAGTTGTTTTGAAAGGCTCTCTTGTTGAGCCGGTTCTAAATTAAACGGGTTAGGGAGCAGTAGCTGAAAGAACGATATATTATTGAGCAGATTTAGCAGATGATCGAGCGAATTTCTTTTGAATAGGTGTGGATTATAGAGCTGCTTTATGAGATTGGCAAAAGCCTCGGT
>Ga0265594_1001213_pt1 | contig 20218 bp, 19 predicted proteins | sample saktaG_11_FD_190147 | JGI IMG/M metagenome (GOLD analysis project Ga0265594, IMG submission 190147) | Saline water microbial communities from Sakinaw Lake, British Columbia, Canada - sak_2011_5_24_80m | ecosystem: Environmental > Aquatic > Non-marine Saline and Alkaline > Saline ... | reverse complement strand
TTTTAGCATATCTGTCAAAGAAATATAATCAAGATCATTTTTAGAAATTACGGAAATTCCAACATCTTGAACGTATATTTTTTTAGCCATAATATTTAAACCCTTTCAAACTCTTTTATATTACCTACATAATCATGTATATAAGCAGGGATGTATTGCGCGTAGAATGAATGTGCTTCCCTTTTCGCTTCAACAACAATAACAAGTAATTTGTTAATTTTAATTCTTGCTTGTGCTTCTTTTTGCATATTTATCCCTATACCTTTCCCCTCCCTCTACAATACACCCTCCCACCCCCAAAATCAACCCAAAAAACCAAAAAATGTGCATATAAATGCACATTTTTTATCAATCAACTATTTCTATAATCTTTGTTCAATGTATTGCCGGAAACTTAAAATTCTTTCCTTATCATCTGGTTTTATCAAAAAAGGTAAAACATCTTTTAACAATTCGTTCATGTCTAAATCATCAACTACACCTAACAATTTTTCTTTTAGTTGCTCTTTATTCTCTATCTTTAATTTGTAATTCAGATATTCAAAATTAAAATCAGTTCGTCCAAGTAAATAAACTATATCAAAAAAATCACGTCCCTTCATCCTCTTCCTCCCCAAAATTGCACCTACTTTCTGCGATGCGATTATATCAATCGGGGTCAATCTAATGTTTCTAAAAACATCAAACTTCTGCAACAAAAAATCGTTTGGCACATACTTAAAATTATGAGAGAGTGTATCAACCTGAATAAGTATTTTTTCATCCTCCATATTACTCAAATTATTCTCATATAGAATACGCGGAATTTTTATGTAGCATCTAAATGCTCGCTTAAACACATTTCTCACTTCAACATCATACCCCTCTAAAGATAATTCTTTTTGAATTATTAAGGATAGCTTATCAAAATCATCTTTGCTCAAATCAAAATTATCAAAATCCAAATCCTCAGAAAAACGCATACTGTTATAGCATATTTTTATAGCTGTGCCACCTAAAAAAGAAAGCTTGTGCCCAACTTCGCTTTTGAAAATTATATCCAAAATTTTATACTGCAGATATTCTCTTAAAATACTGCGATCAAATCCCTTTAGATTAGGATAATATTCTCTTAATTCATTTACGTTAATCATGTAAATTAATTCTCCATTAAACTATTTAATATCTTTATTTTTTTAGTTAAGATCCTAGAATTAAAAATCTCTTTGTATTCATTTAGTTTTTCTTGACTCATAATTTCGTTGTATCTTTCTTTATTGATACGAAGCTCTTCCATATCGTCTTTATTTTTCAAATCATGCCTTAAATACAGAAGGTCAAGAATTGCCTTTTCAGGTTCCGCTATCTTAAAAGACACCCCTCTACTCTCTATGATATTATATCCAAAAAACAATTCTCTTTTCATTTTTTTATAGGAAAAATTTCCTAATTTAGATATAACATTTTTAGTTTTTCTTGAAGTAATGCTGGTTCTCCAAAAAACAGCCTCTGGAATCAATGAATAATAACTTAAAGCAAACTCCAGACTCAAATATGATGGTTCACATAGTCTATTAGCTATAAAATTTATATCACTTTCACTCAGATCCTTATTGGTGAAATAATAAAAATTATTCGCTATCTTTTCTAAATATCCCCTTTTTTGCCACTCATAAAGCCTCCTATGATCAAAATCAGGCTCTATATTCTTTATATCTGAAACTTGTACAAATGGACAATTCTTGAGCTTATTATAAAATTCTATGTATTTCATTCCTGTTTTTAGTTATTTTTAACTAATTCTTGAAATCATTATACTCCATAATTTACAATTTGTCAAATTGGCAACCAAAAATCAGCCTTACAACATGGCTGATTTTTGAAAATACCTATTAAATACTTACTTTATTTCACAGCGTCTTTCAAAGACTTTCCTGCTTTAAATTTAGGTACTGTTGTCGCCGCGATTCTAATCTTCGCTCCACTCTGAGGGTTGATTCCATCTCTCGCTGCTCTCGCTGAAACGGAGAATTTACCAAACCCAGTGATGTTCACTTCTCCCCCTTTGCTCAATTCGGCTACAATGGTCTCTATTACTGTATCAATTACTTCTTCTACTGCTGTTTTTGTAGAATTAATTTTTTGAGCAACAGCATCTACTAAGCCATCCTTCTTCATTTATTCCACCCCCTTTCTTTTTTTAGTTGATTTCTACTAACATATTATACAAGAACTGCGGAAAATACGCAAATATCAGACTATTTCTCGGACCCTTGTTATGGAAGTCGCTTTTCCATCTACAATCTCTAAAACCACTCCGCAAACTTCTATTTCTCCATCAGCAACTTCAAAATTTGGCTTCACTTGATACAAAAAATTATTCAAGGACTGCTCTGGTTTTACTCCCAAAACAGAGTTTTTCCCTCCAACCATTCCTACGTCAGATATATAGGCCATCCCTTCAGGAAATATCAAATCATCAGCAGTCTGAACATGCGTATGAGTGCCTAAAATAGCGGAAACTCGCCCTTTTGCGTAAAAACCCATCGCTCGCTTTTCAGATGTCGCTTCCGCATGAAAATCAATGATAATTGCATCTTTCTCTAAATTTTTTGTCTCATCTAAAATTTGGTCTAATGCCCTGAATGGACAATCAAGTCGTTCATTCATAAACACCCTTCCCTCAAGATTGATCACAAGCAATTTCCCACTTGCATTCTCAATAATCTTCCATCCTTTGCCCGGAACCCCTTGTGGATAATTCGCTGGTCTCAAAATAAATGAATTGTCCTCATCAACAATTTCCAACGCCTGTTTTCTCTTCCAAATATGGTTACCGGAAGTCAATAAATCAACCCCATATTCCCTAATTTCGTCAATAGATCTCTGTGTAATTCCAATGCCATGCGCGAGATTTTCTCCATTGGCAACTGTAAAATCAATATCAAATCTTTTCTTCAAATCCGGAAGAATTTTACCCACCGCCTCACGTGCAGGTCGTCCTACAATGTCACCTAAGAATAATATATTCATAGTTAAGTCCAAAGCTCATAAAGTTAAAAGTTCATAAAGTTCGCCGTCGCTACATTATCGTTCGTCGGACTTTTGGCTTTCAACTTTTTAACTTTCTAACTATTTAGCATATTCTATAACTCTCGTCTCCCGAATAACTGTCACTTTGATTTCACCCGGATATTTTAATTCTTCTTGAATTCTTGTCGCTATGTTCTTTGCCATCTTTTTGGCAGACAAATCATCGATCTTTTGAGGAGTGACAAAAACTCTTAATTCACGTCCAGCTTGGATAGCGTATGCTTTTTCTACCCCATCAAATTCTGTCGTGATCCCTTCTAATTCTTCAAGTCGTTTAAGATAATTTTCTAATGTATCTTTTCTAGCACCCGGTCTTGAAGCAGAAAGAACATCTGCAACATGGATGATAACTGCTTCTAATGATTCAAAAGGATAGTCTTCGTGGTGAGATTGCATCGCTTTGATGATTGTTTCAGAGACTCCAAATTTTTTCAAGATTGTTCGTCCGATTTCAACGTGAGTTCCTTCAACTTCTCTATCAATAGCTTTCCCAATATCATGAAACATCCCAGCTTTTTTCGCGACTTCAACATCAGCCCCCAATTCTGTGGCGATACTGCCAGCAAGATGGGCAACTTCTAATGAGTGCAACAAAGCGTTCTGTCCATAACTTGTTCTAAATCGTAATCTTCCTATGAGCTGAATTAGTTTTGGATTAACTCCAACGATACCTATGTCATAAATCGCAGCTTCTCCTGCTTCCTTAACCTTAGCGATTATTTCACCTTTTACTTTCTCCGTCACTTCTTCAATTTTAGCAGGATGAATACGCCCGTCTGCAATTAAACGTTCAAGTACAAGTTTTGCTGTATATCTTCTTAATGGATCAAATCCAGAGATCACAACAACGCCCGGAGTATCGTCAACAATAATCTCCACGCCGGTTAGATGCTCCAGCGCTTTGATGTTTCTGCCTTCTTTACCAATGATTTTCCCTTTCACCTCATCGTTTGGGATGGTCAAAGAAGTAGTTGTAGTGTCAGCAGCATGACCAGCAGCATATCTCTGCATAGCAAGCGCCATGATGTCCTTCGCTCTCGCATCAAATTGTTCTTTCCCCTCTTTCTCAATTTCTGTAATCCGTTTGAGGATGTCTTCTTTGTATTTCTGTTCCGTTTCCTCAAAAAGTAGCTCTTTTGCCTCTATTTTTGTCATTGAGGCCATCTCTTGTAATTTTTTCTCTCTTTCCTCTTTAATCCCCTCTATTTGACTCTCTACCGCTTTAATTTTTTCAATTTTCTTCAGCTGAGTCTTTTTTTCTTCTTCTATCTCTACTTCTTTTTGGTCTAATTCTTTCTCTCTTCTTTCTATCCTCTGCTCAAATCTCATGATCTGATCTTGCCTTTGTTTCTCGTCTTTTTTAGCTTCTTCTAATGTTTTGGCGGCATTACTTTTTGCTTCTAATAAAATCTCTTTTACTTCTAATTTCGCATCAGTAAGCATTTTATCTGCTGTCGCTTCAGCAGAATCGGCTTTTCTTTTTGCCATTACCTGTCTCGCGAAATATCCGCAACCGGTCCCCAAAACAAGAGCTAATACAAAGTATAGTCCTTGCATAAATGTTTCCTTTCATAAAAAAACCGTAATAACCAAAGAACTTAAAAATCTGGTAAATCTGGTATATTACAACACAATTAATTAATATCAGGACTATATAATCCTGAACATTACTATAATAGCAGAAATTGCTCTTTATAGCAATAGACCCAACAATATGCTATACTTTGAGAAGTTAATAAATCATTACAAAAAATCATGGATACAAAAAAATCGACGATACTTGTTGTATTAGACGGATGGGGATTAAGCGCTCAGAGACAAGGCAACGCCATCGCTCAGGCATACACTCCAACAACGGATTTTCTAACAAGAAACTATCCTCATTTATCATTACAAGCATCTGGCATTTCTGTTGGGCTTAACTGGGGAGATGTTGGCAATTCGGAAGTTGGACATCTAAATCTTGGAGCAGGAAGAATTGTTTATCAGAATCTTCCTAGAATATCCCTCGCTATAAAAGATAAAACATTTTTTACAAATCCAGCGTTGATGGAAGCTGTAGAATGTTCAAAAAAGAATAAAATGCCTTTACACATATTTGGGCTCTTAAGCGATGGGGGTGTTCACAGTCATATTGATCATGTTTTCGCATTGGTTAAGATGACCGAGGAGGATAATATTCCATTAAGAATTCATGCTTTTACAGATGGGAGAGACACCAAACCAAAATCTGCATTAAATTTTATTGATAAATTAGAAGACATCATTAAAGATCTCCCTGATGCAAAAATAGCTTCCGTGACGGGAAGGTCTTACGCTATGGACAGAAACAACAATTGGGATCTTACTGAAAAGGCATATTACTGTCTCATGGGGAAATGTGAACACACAGCTCAATCAGCACAAGAGGCAGTAGAAAATGCTTATGACAAAAATTGGACAGATGAATTTATTCCTCCAACTTTAATATCTTCTTGTCAGGACAACGCTATCAAGTCTGGATGTGGAATTATATTCTTTAATTTTCGTGAAGACAGAATGAGACAAATTACAGACGCTCTCATTAAACCTGATTTTGATTCTTTCCATAGGGAGCAACTTAACGACATTTGTTTTGTCCCATTTATAGAACCCGAAAAAGGATCTGGAATCAAAATTGCTTTCCCGTCTCAAGATATTTCTAATACACTCGCCGAAGTTATTAGTAAAAATGGCTTGAAGCAACTTCATATCGCCGAAACTGAAAAATACGCTCATGTCACATACTTTTTCAATGGCGGGAAAGAAGAACCATATGATAATGAAACATGGCACATCATCCCATCTGAAACGGACAGAGACTATCGCAAACATCCACGGATGAAAGCAGCCGGGGTTGCATCGTTTGTAGAAAAAGCGCTTTCAGACAAAAAATATGATTTTATTCTTATCAATTTTGCCAATGCAGATATGGTTGGGCACACTGGGGATATTGATGCTGCCAAACAAGCGGTTGAAGAAATTGATACCTGCTTGAGACAAATTCTGGAAGCAGGACAAGCTGTGGATGCTTCTTTTATTATTACAGCTGATCACGGAAATGCCGAGAAGATGATGGATTTGCAAACAGGAGAAGTTCTTACGGAACATACTACGAACCCTGTCCCCTGCTGGATCGTCACACCGGACAACAAGTCCCCACAATCTTTCACAGATTTCAACTACGAACAGTCCAAAGGAATTTTAGCAGACATCGCTCCAACTGTTTTAGACCTCATGAAAATAAAAAAGCCGGACACAATGACCGGACAGAGCTTGATATAAATACCAAATTAAAAATAAAAAATTTCAAAGAAATATCAAAGACTAAATAAAAAAAATTGCAGAGAGTACTTTTGTGATTTGCTGTTTGAAATTTATTTGAAATTTGAAATTTGGATTTTGAAATTTATTTAAGTATTTTATCAATAATCCCATATTTTTTCGCTTCATCTGCTGACATATAATAATCTCTGTCAGCGTCTTTTTCTACTTTTGCGAGTGATTGACATGTGTGTTTTGCGAATAATTTATTGATCTTATCTTTCGTTTTCAAAATCTGTTTTGCTGCAATTTCAACATCAGACGCTTTCCCCTGTGCTCCACCGGCCACTTGATGGATCATTATTTCAGCATTCGGAAGAGCCATCCTTTTCCCTTTTGCTCCAGCAACCAACAACAACGCACCAGCACTTGCAGCCAACCCTACGCAAATAGTCGTCACATCGCATTTAACATATTGCATCGTATCGTAAATTGCCAGTCCTGCTGAGGCTACTCCTCCCGGACTATTTATGTACAAAAAGATATCTTTATTCGGGTCAACACTTTCCAAAAAGAGCAATTGTGCAATTACAGTATTTGCCATTTCATCATAAATAGGACCGCTGATAAAAATGATACGATCTTTGAGGAGGCGCGAGTAGATGTCAAAAGCCCTCTCACCGTTTCCTGATTTTTCTACAACAATTGGTACTAAATTCATAATTTTACATTTAACTTTTCTATTAATTCCAGAACTTTTATATTCGTAATTCTTGATCTCATATTACCCCTCATTTGATCTATGTCAATCTTTTTGAGCTCTTCCTCCCCAATTCCCATTGAATAAATCATGTTGGTCATCGCCGAATCAATTTCTTCTTTAGAAACACTTATTTTCTCTTGTTCAGCAATTTTCATCAGAACAATGCTGGATTTTACACGCTCTTCCGCCTTTGGTTTCCACGCTTCTTCCATGCTGGAAATACTTTTCCCAATTTGCAATAAATAATCTTCTAATTTCATCCCCATTTTCGCCACATCTCCCTCTAATTCCTGTTTCATCCTTTGTAGCTCATTTTTAATTAACAGCTCAGGAATCTCTACTTCTGTTGATTTAACAATCTCTTTCAGTAATTGCAGATGCATTTTTTCTTTCTCTTTTTCTTGTTTTTCTTTCTCTAACCCATTTTTAATACTCTCTTTTAACATATCTATATTTTCAAATTTTCCAACACTTTTAGCAAATTCATCATTCAATTCTGGTAAAATTCTTTCTTTAACAATTTCCATTTTCACATCAAACGATGCTTTCTTTCCAGCAAATTCTTTTTTGTGATAGTCTACTGGAAATGCAATTTCAAAAGTTTTTTCATCTCCCTTTTTCATTCCTTCTAAATTTTCCTCAAATCCAGGGATTAAATTGCTTTCACCCATCACCAGCGGATGGTTTTTACTTTCTCCGCCTTCAAATTTCACCCCACCTATTTTACCCACAAAACTAATTTCTACTAAATCACTTGTTTTTCTACTTGCTCCACGATCAGTTTCTTTAACATCAGCTCTACTTTTTTGTAAATATCCCAACGCATGATCAATTTCTTCTTTGGTCACTTCAACTTTTTCCATCTTTGGCTCTTTGCCATTAATTTTCAAGTCTTTGTAGCTACCTAATTTGATTTCTGGCAACACCATGCATTGAGCTTTGAATTTCAAATCATTTCCCGGAACCATTTGAGATATTGTAATGTTTGGAAAGCCGATGATGTCAATTCCTTCTTTTATCGCAACTTCTTTTAATTTACTATCTACAATTTTAGGAAGAGCTTCTTCTAAAAGTTTCATCGGACCAACCGCTTTTTCTACCGCTCCCATCGGAGCCTTCCCTATCCGAAAACCCTTAATCTCTTTTGCTTGAGATATTTTCTTCGCCGCTTCAATTAAAAACTTTTCCATTTCCTTATATGAAACAGAAATTTCTAATTCAACTTCCGACTGTGGTAATTTTTTTGATACTATTTCCATGTTTGTAATTTATGAACTAATTAACACTGGTTACAAAAGCACCATCGCCAAAACACACAATAGACATATTGCTGACAAAATTTCTCTGCCCACTTCTTCGTCCGCTAACAGAAACGGAAAGGCAGATATCGTTAAGCCTGCAACGCAGGCAATGAAACTTTGAACTCCAAGAATTGATAGGATCGCCAACGGCAGAACAGGGATAAATATCAAGACTGCAATTATCGCTTCGGTAGATAATTCCGCGATTTTCTGTGTAAGCTTTTTATAATTTCCATTCTGTGTTCTCGGAATTTCTTCTTTAACTTTTTCCATACCCTTCTTAAATATCTCTTTGAAAATCATTGGAATAGCAACCATAGCTACAGCTCCTGACATTAACCCGAACAGTACTCTACCAATAGATAAATCTAAAACAAAAATGTTAAACTTCCCCATGAAGAATACAAGCAAAACAACTGATGACAAAATAACTGCCCCATCAAGTAAAGATTTTGTATCTTCTTTCACAAAGGAAGTGGCGATAAATGTTAACGTCGCAAAACCCATCGCAAAAATTGCCAAAGAATAAATTCCTCCAAATCTAAATACAAAAGCGGATGATAGATAAAGAATTCCTGTAAATGAAACAAATTTTATTATCTTCTGAAATTTTTTTGCAACAACATATAGAAGAACAGCAACAGTAAGACCAGCGATAAATGGCCACAAAACGTTCAAAGGCATTTCCATGACCTTGATTGTGAAAAATGAACCTAATGCCAATCCTACAAAAGCTATCCAAAACAATGATTTTTTAATTGCTTCCGATGAACTATTTTTAATTATTTTCCACGCGAATAAATATATTAAGAAAATAATTGAAGAAAGAGATAAGAAAATAATAGGAATGATCGCTCCGGACATCGTTTGAGATCCTGTAATCATTGCAATCAAAATGGTAATCAACATAATATCCATAACCTTCCCTTTTTCAGAAAAAGCACTTGTCGTTTTTTCTAATCCTGATATTATATTCCCCATTGTTTTAATCAAAATCTTGCTATAAATTTCAAAGAAAAACATTGAAAGAACAATTCCCAGAATATATGGTAACATCAAAATCAAATCAATATGAAAAACAGAAAAGACAGAAAACAGCAACAGCACAAAACCAACAACAAGAACTCCCGCTGCCATGTTAGTTTCCAAACAAACATTCTGATCATTCTTCCCAAATCGCATTAACATTTTTTCAAAACAGAATGCTGTAAGTACTCCTAATGCAAAAAGACCGCCTGCACGCGCTCCTATTTTTGACAACGCCATTGCTATCGTTCCCAATATTGTAAGCACTAATAGTAGTTGGTGCGGGGAAACGAAAAATCGTTTAATAATTTTCTTTACGTTTTTCTGATATTCTTCATGTTGAGTTGAAAAAAAGAAAAATAATGAACCTAAAATCAAATTTATCCCTCCAACGATGATTGCAATTAGAATATGCTTGTCCATGACTTTTTATTAACTGATTAATCCCCTCACAAATTTTTAAGCAACCGCTTTTTCGTCTTTTTCGTCTTCACTTTTTTTATCAGTAGCTTCTTCAACTTCCACAGTTTCTTCTTCTGATTTTTTATCTACACCTTTTTCTTCTGCATCATTTTCTGTTTCAATTACTTCCCCGTGTTCCTCAGATTTTACTTCTTCACTACTTTCAGCACTTTGCCCGTCTGCAGCCTTCACCAAAGGTACGTCACTTTCAGCGTTCGTATCAGCGTTACCATCAGAGCTTTTTTCAGCGTCTTTATCCGCGTTCTTAGAAAAAACATCTATCTTCCAGCCAGTTAGTTTGGCTGCCAATCGCACATTCTGTCCTTGTTTTCCAATCGCCAATGAAAGCTGATCATTTTGAACTTCGACCTTGGCTTGACGCTCTTCTTCACTAACAATTTCCACATTCATTATTTTTGCTGGAGACAAAGAATTAGCGATAAATTTCTTTACATTTTCACTCCATTCAATAATATCAATTTTTTCTCCATTTAATTCGTTTATAATAGTCTGGACTCTTGTTCCTCTTTGCCCTACACATGATCCAATCGGATCAACGCCATCTTCAGTTGAAACAACAGCTATTTTAGTCCTTAATCCCGCTTCTCTAGCAATTCCTTTGATTGCTACTGATTCACTTAAAATTTCAGGAACTTCCATCTCAAAAAGTTTTGCCACAAAATTCTGATGTGCCCGCGAAAGAAGGATGGCAGGATCCTTGATGTCAGATTCTACTTTCATAATCAATACTTTGATTCGTGAACCAATACGATAGTTGTCTTCCCGAATTTGCTCCTGTGGATAGATCATTCCTACGGTTCTTCCTAACTCAACAAATACAACTCCTCTTTCAATTCTTTGAATGATTCCACTGGCAATTTCTCCCTCTTTCCCGTTGTACTCAGCAAAGACAGCTTCTCTTTCCGCTTCTCTAATTCTCTGGATAATCACTTGTCTAGCATTTTGAGCAGCGATTCTTCCGAATCCTTCAGGTTTAGGCATGGGAAATGTCATAATTTCCCCAACTTTAACTTTTGGCTTTATCTTTCTCGCATCACTTAACCTAATATGCGCCTCTTCATTGAACCTCTTCTTTGGAGCAATAATTTCTTCACCATTCTCATCCGTATTCTTTTCGTCCATGTCAATCGTATCAGCGTTTGTATCAGCGCTTTGCCTTGCCGTAGCCTTTTTAACCGCCGTAGTTTCAACGAAGGAGGTTGGCGAAGGCAGGTCGTCATCCGCGTCTATCAGCGGTTCTAACAAATACTCAATATCATCTTCTTCAAATGTTTCTACTACTTCTTTTAACAAGAAAACATCCATATTCCCTGATACTTCGTCAAATTTAACCTCTATATTCTGTCCTCTTTGCCCATAATCTTTACGATACGCTGAAGCAAGCGCTTTTTCAACCGTTTCCATTACTTTTTCCTTTGGTATACCCTTTTCTTCGCAAATTTGTTCAATCGCGGAGGCAAATTGTCGTGGTTCTAATTCCATATTTTTAACTCCTTAAAATTTATTCTGGTAAAAAAATGACCCTCTGGAAGGATCTAATAAATTTATTATACACTATTTATTAAAAAAGTCAAAACCTCATTTCGGTGTCATGATTAAATGATTTGACACGGGTCAACCAAAAAACAAGATCTGTGGCGCGAATATCATTAGCAATCCTAAAACTAACAATATAATCGCGGAAATTAATTTTATCAACTGCAGATATTTATCAGACGCTTTGACTGCTTTCAATGTAAAAACAGCAATCAGAAAAACAATGAGATCGTCTAACATGTAGAAAAAGATGTAAATTAGTAGATACGAATAATATGACAATGGAGAAAGAGAAAGCCCAGATAGATATTTTGTAAAAGCTAAAGGAAAACCGAAGGAACAGACCAATTCAACCATGTTAATCCCCATCGCAACGCCAGCAACACCTAAAAGCATCAGCGGGAGAGACAACTGCGCATTCATAAAAAATTGCATCTTCTTGAAAAAAAACTCTTGAATACGGACAAATATATTTTTATTCCCCGGCTGGACTTGGCATAATTTACAAACAACTCCAGAAAAATAATCCTTGAGAAGAAATAATGAAAAAATTATAACAATTGCTCCAACTAAATATGTGATCAATCTTACCTGTTCTAAAATCAAAAACAAATTCATCCATACAGCAATAAAAAAGAAGTAGACAAGACCTGAAACAAATATGAATGTTCCCCCTATCCAGAAAACTTTTTTCCTATCACCAATCACTATAAGCGTTGAAAGTAAGAAAAGGAGAGCCACCATCGCACAAGCGTTGAAACCATCCAAAATCCCCAAAATTACAGACAGTGCAAGCGGAGAATACTTAGAAACATCTACCTCTCCCAAAAATGGAATTTTAATTTTTTCTACTAAACTCGCGGAAATTACTCCTTGCACATCGCTCTGATGATCATTTTCCTGTTCTTTGATATACTCTCTGATGCTTAATTCAACATCACTATTAAACCCAACAAAATATCTATCTTTAATAAAAACAACTGGCACTCCCCCTTTGTATTGATCTGGAAAATCGTATTGTTTATAAAAATCTTTCAGTGTCTCTCTATTATTTTTATCTGTGATAGAAAAACGATGAATTTCCAAATTATTATCCTCTTGAGAAATTTTCTCTAAAGCATCTTCCATCTGAGCACAATGTGGACAAGTAGGGCTAAAGAATACATTGGCAATTACTTTCTCTGGTTGGATATCTATATTTTCAGTATTTTGAGCAAATGAAAAAGAAGGCAAAAGTAACATCCCAATAGCTAATACAAGAACTGTTTTTATAATTTTACTTAGTTTCATCTATTTAATCTTACATTGAACGATTAAGTTAAAAAGTTCATAAAGTCAAAAGTTCATAAAGTTCGACGAACGAACTTTCAACTTTTTAACTTTTAACTTTTAACTTCGTATGCTACAATTATATTATGAATGACACTAAAAATCAACAGAATAAAAATTCTGACCAAAAAATGATTCTTTCTCCTCCAATGCCTCAACGTAAGTTGAATAAAGAAAGAAAAAATGTTTTAGAGGGATCTCAACGGTTTTCACAGAAAGAAGAAGAGCAAAAAGATAAATTGCAAGAGATCGCAAAACAAGATCGGGAGGAAAAAGTTGCAAAAAAAGCAAATGAAATAGGATTCGCTTATGCTGACCTCAATGTTATCCCAATTAATCCTCAAGCGCTTGCTTTGGTAAAGAAAGAAGAAGCTATTTCTTCTGGCATGGCCGTCATCGCTAAAAAAAGAGAATCAATAAAAATAGCAATAGAAAATCCTGAGTCTCAAAAAGCATTAGCAATTCTCAATAGATTGAGAAAGAAAGATTATAAAATTTCCCTATTCCTCGTTAGTCACGCCAGTCTAGAAAAAGCATGGAAAGAATATGAAAGCATTATTGCGAAAGTTATGGATTCAGATAAAATTTCAGTTGACGAAGAAGATCTTTCTGATTTTGAAAAAGCAATTAAATCTATTGGGGAATTAAAAGACAATGTTGCAAAAGTCCCTGTCACAGAAGCACTAAACATTATCTTTGCAGGAGCATTAAAAATGGGGGCAAGTGATGTTCATTTGGAACCATCAAAATCATCGGTGAGATTACGATACCGTATGGATGGAGTCCTTCATATAATTGCAGAACTTCCATTAGAATTTTATCCATACGCTGTATCACGCATTAAGATGTTAGCCGAAATGAAATTAAATGTTTCCAACGTTCCACAAGATGGACGATTAAGCGTTCAATTGGAAGATGGGGCGATGGATGTCCGTGTTTCTTCAATCCCGGGAGATTATGGTGAAAGTTTTGTGATGAGATTATTAAAACAACAATCCATCTCTCTGCAGTTTGAAGATCTGGGGATTCAAGGACACGCGTTAGAAATTTTGAAACATGAGATAGAAAGACCTAATGGAATGATTTTGACAACAGGACCAACTGGCTCTGGAAAAACCACAACACTTTACTCTTTTCTAAATAAATTGAATACCCCTGAAAAAAAGATCATCACCTTGGAAGACCCTATTGAATACCGTTTAGAAGGAGTTGAGCAAACTCAAATTAATAAAAAAGCCGGATACACATTCGCATCTGGACTTCGCGCTATTCTCCGACAAGACCCCGATGTTATTCTCGTCGGAGAAACACGAGACGAAGAAACTGCCAACATAGCCGTGCAAGCAGCACTTACTGGCCACATGGTATTCTCAACTTTACATACCAATGATGCTCCGGGCGCGATCCCCCGCCTCCTCAACATGAAGATTGATCCCACATTGATTGGTCCAGCCGTTAACGCATTCATCGCTCAACGACTTGTCCGAAAATTATGTCTAAAATGCAAACAAGAATACACTCCCGCAAAAGAAACTCTTGAAAAAATAAACAAAATTCTTTCCATCATATCCCCTTCAGCAAAAATTTCTATTCCAGAAAGCATCACATCATTATTTAAAAGCTCTGGATGTCCTAATTGCAATCAGACTGGATACAAAGGACGAATTGGGATATTTGAAGTTTTTCAAGTGACACCAGAGATAGAAAAATTAGCGACACAAGAACATGTAGCAATTTCAGAAATTAAAAAATCCGCCATAAAAGACGGGATGGTGACGATGTTGCAAGATGGGATCCTTAAAGCACTTCAAGGTCAAACAACGCTAGAAGAAGTTTATAGAGTGACTGGGGAGGAAGACTATATTACAGAGATGCTAGAAGATATTAATTCAAATACCGTGTAGGGATGAAATCATATTTTCATCCGCGTGGGAACGTGATTAATTTCAAATTCACAAATTTCATCCCAAGTCATGCGACGGGACAAGAATTTCAAAAAAATACCAAACATCTCAGCCCGCGGGCTGATCACCCTGCGAGGTGAAAATATCAAACCTAAAATATCTTTTTTAATTTAGTTTTGATATTCCTTTTTAATTTTTAATTTTGATTTTTTAATTTTGATATCGATATCCCGGATCTATAATATTTATTTTATTTAACAACCCTTCATCCCCCGTAATACTATACAACAAAACATATAAGTCTCTGTAATTCGGGGATTTTTTTATTGCTTGTTTTAATGTGAAAACCGCTAAATTTTTCTCTGAAATATCTATCAATACCTGTGCTAAAATTAATTCTCTATATGCAGTTCTTCTTTGTTCTAATGTAAGATTATTGTAGCTCTCAATAAATCCAGAACGATCCACAATCAAATTCCGACTCACATCAATATCTGGATTTTTTACAAGCTGGATGATGTGCTGATAATATCTCCCAGTTTTTGATTCCATAATAATAGCATCACTAACCTCCTGAAAATATTCATTAGCGCTAACAACATTCCCCAATTTTGATTGTATAATTGCTTTCTGTAAATTAATCTTTTCCGCATTAATTTTACTTGTAGGAATAAAATCTAAAGTCTCTATCAAAGATCCTGCCTGTTCAATTTTTCCATACTCAACAAGGAGAACCACATCATCAATTTTATCAGTCACAACATTTGCAAGCCACCCATGAGCATAGTAAAAAATGTATCCACTGGTGCCTAGTAGAAACATGACAGTAATTAAGATTATTGATATTTTTCTATACATTTTTGTCATACGGTGTTTTCGTAAGATACAAACAAATTTCAAAATCCAAATTAAAAATTAAAAAGAAATCAAAAATGCCAAATTACAAATACATATACTCTTTTTAATTTTATTTTTGACATTCCTTTTTAATTTGTCATTTTTAATTTTTAATTTCTATGTTATTTTCCTCTCCTAGTTATTTGACTATAACATATTGACACAAAATAAAACAATCCACCCTTTAACCTGTAGACAACAAAGAGTTTTCCGAGGAGAGATCTCGTAGGTCTTGTAAAAACAAGCAACCAGACCATCCAATGTGCTAAGAGGAACTCCCTAAAAATTCAGTATTAAAACACTAAAAAAATTGTCCACAGATTAAAGAATAGATTGTCAAATATTATGTTCTGCATTATACACACATGTTCTATTTTTGTCAAGTTTTAAACCACAAATTAGCACAAAATAGAACAAATGTTCACGAATCACAAATCTACATATTCGTGATTAGTGTTTATTCGTTCTACATTAGTGTCTATTCGTTCTTTTGCACAAGGCTTGACATTTCATAAAAAACATGCTATGATGAGGCATTGATTTAATGGCAAGAAACTTAATAATTTAAAAATAAATATAGGTAATTACATAGGTAATTACCTATAAAATGGGAGGTATTGAAAAATGACTGAAAATAAAGGAAATTCAGGAAATAAGGAACCGAAATCAGAACTTGTTACCGATATAACAGTATCTAAGGACATCGGCACAGACGGAAAATTTATATTGAATGTTGTTGTACTTTCAAAAAATAGTTTTGTTAAATTTAAACCAGTGAAACTTTTTGAAAAACGCAACAATCAATTGTATCTATTAGAACAAATAGATACTGACAAAAACGGAGAAATTACCTTTCCTTTTGTATTTACTTCCCCTGAAATGCATTTCTGTATACGATGTGGCAATAAAAGTGAGTTCCACACATTCAAACTTTCTGACGCTAAGCAAGATCAAAAAATGCCAGAGAAACTTAAAGGACATTGGTTTAAGACAATCTTTGCAGGAATTTGGGAAGGGAGAAAGCCATGATCGAAATACTGAAACTTATAGGATTTGCATGGCCTTTAGTTAAAATACCTTTTCTGGTTTCCATTATTCTTTGTGCTTTCTTCGTCATCATTGGTATTATATGTGCCGCTAATAGTTTAGAAGATAATGCATGGAATTGGTACCGCAAAGGTGGCTGGTGGTTATTCAATAACAATGGGTGGTGGTGTGCGTTATTTATCGCCATGATCCTGACAGCTGGACTAGCCATTCGCCAAACATGGTTTCGAAAATCTTCCACTATCGTGTGGGAAGGAAAAAAAGCTCTTTCTAACCCAAAGAGTAAGAGAAGAAAGATCTTTAATTATATTATTGAGGATCTAAAAGGACATAAAATTTCAGATCCAAACAATGATGGGAAATTAGTACGCGGAGATAAATCTTATCCTCCCATCAAAATAGATCCTCCAAAAGGTCAACGACCCGATGCCATTGTATGGTGGTGTATAACACTTCTCTATTTTATACTGCTCTTTCTATTAGCAATTCCTTTCTTTGCTGACGACATCGCCAGAGCACGAAAAAAACATGCCGAAAAAATTAAGGAAGAGCAAAGTAAAGAAGCTATTGAAAGAAAACATCCTGCTACAATGGGCTTATTTCTTGTCGCAAGTATATTGGGAGAAATATTTTCTAAATTTATTCCCAGTATAAAAACATGAAGATAACTATATAAGGAGTACGAGATGAATATCTTGGAAGAAATAAAAAAGGAAACTAAAAAAGTTATTATTACGATTGTTTTATTATTGGTAATGTTCCCCACCGCTTGGTCTATATCCGTTCTATTACATGCTTCATCAAGAGAAATTCTCTCAATGTTGTTTCTGGTTTATTTATTTTTCATCGCCCAACTCTGGTTCTGTAAAGATATGGATGTTGCCAAAACCGTAAATAAAGCCCGAATTGCCTTTCTCACTACTGCAACTTTTATTCTATTACGTTTAATAGCTGCGAGATTATTCGACTTGCCACCATTAATGTCTGTGCAATATTATTTATATCTGCATAGAAAACTTGCAGTATCATCTACCGCAATCCTCCAAAAAATGCTAATGACCTATACTTTTGATATAGGGTTAGCCCTGTTAGTTCTTTATTACTTCACCTATAAAGTAGGCGATCTACTGAAAAAGTTAACATGGTTCACAGGATTAGGGCTCGTTATCATCGTTGCAGTTATTGCAACTCTTCAAAGAATATTACCAACTCCTACTGCGATTATTGGAAATAACCTCCATCAAGTAGATCCTAGACTAGGAAATTTCTTCGGCTCACTCACCTTTTGGGGAGTCATGGCAATCCTAGCAATTGGTGTATTCATATTAGGAGCATCCCTCCCTGCAAAAAAGGGAGGTTCAATTCTTGCTCCTATAGGTTTCTTCGCAATAGCAGGTTTCCTAGTCTTCTGTTTTGTCGTCAAAGTCTCAGGAGGAAAACCTCTTGGATACTTTGTAAAGCCTGAAGTTCTCGCTAATCTAGGAGATAATTCTACTTCAGCTCCTCCCAAAAATCCTCCTCCCTTTTCTCGGGTCAGAAAAGGGAACATTGTGATTCACAGTTTTAATCCAGGGAAGAAGATTATGAAGTCTAAATTCACAGATGAATTTATAGTCTTAGCTGTAGATTCATCAGAATCAAAGATCTTTCCCTCTGTCCCGAAAAATCAATTGATACGCGAAGATCTCAACCCTACGGATGTGATTTTCTCAAGAACTAAGAACTTTAGTAAACCTTCGGATTGGCTTTCTACAGAGGAGGTCAAAACGAAGAATTGTAATCCCGGTACAGTTTACGTAACTGTAAATTGTATCAATTCTTCCATTGCCAGAAGTAGAGGCATCGGAGGAACAATAAATGTAACTTATCAGGAAAAAACTTGATACATTACAAATCAAGCAAAACGAAAAGCAGGCATAACCCTAGATTGGTTAGCCTGTTTTTTTCATGCTCGCCACGCCATAGTCATTCTTAAAATGACGGAGGCGGATTCAATACTATAAATTTAGTTAATCACTTCAAGTGCAAACTTCACGATAGAAGCTGCAAGAGCAATTACGATGATCCCAACAACAGCATAAGTAATTATCGTCTTTCCTTTTTTTACTTCAGTCTCATTATCTCCATGCGTTAGAATCCAATACCCGCCGTAAATAACCATCAGAGTTGCAATTCCACCTAATATCAACACCGCTTTAATTATCAATGCGTTAAACACATCTGCGGGTCCAACAACTGGGAGTACTCCTCCCGTTGGCACATCCATTCCTCCAGCAACTATTGGATCGTTTATCCCTGTTATGATATCAAACGCACAAACCGCTTTAGCGCATAGTAATACTGGAATAGCTAAAATAGTTGATAAGATAACTTTTATTTTTGTTTTCCAAATTTCCATTTGTATAATAGACTTACGCGAATAGATTCATAGCAACAGTCACAATAGAAGCTGCAAGAGCAATAACTATAACTCCTACAACAGCATATGTAATTAATTTTCTTCCTGTCTTTTGTTTAGCTTCATCTCCCTCACTAAAGATTATCAGGAAACCACCATAAATAATCATTAATGTTGCAATTCCCCCCAATACTAAGATAGCTTGTTTGATAATTGTCTGAAAAACAGTTTGTATTGTATGTGTTGTAGATAGCCCTTCTCCACCAGTGGTACTTGGTGTTGTCCCTGATGATATCGCCAACGACGTTTTAGCAATCGCCAACATACAAAACGCTGAAATTGCTGTTAAAATACCTTTTATTTTCTTCATTGTATTTATTTGTTAATTAATTAGCTTCTATTCTATCTGTGTTGTTATCTGCAAATTATCTGCGTTAAAAATTTATTCTCGCGGATTAAACGCTGATAATTACGCTGATTAGACGCAGAAAGATTGAATTTTTAAAATATGCCAAGAACAAAATTTATGATTGAGGCAGAAAGAATTGCAACAATAATTCCTATAACTGTGTACTTGATTATAGCTTTAGCTTGAGTAATTTTCTTTTCATCATTCCCACCTGTAAGAAACAAAAATCCAGCATACATTATCATCAAAACAGAAATTCCTATAATGATTGTTAAAAACCAACCTATAAAATTATTTGCGAAAGATAAGAACCCACCTCCCGATCCTCCGCTTCCAGTCAAATATCTAATCTCATCTATTATTATATTCGCTCCTAAAATTATTGCAAGTCCTATTACAGAATTTTTGATATATCCTATGGCATCTTTCGTCTTCGTTGGATCCCCCATACTCGTCACATACATAAATCCTCCAACCATAATCATGATCACTGCAATCCCTGCAACAATCCCTGTAAGCCAGTCTGCAATTGAAGCAACGAGAGCATCTACTGTTTCATCTTCAATAGGAGAAGGAAAAGTTAATGTATTACCATAATCCACAGTTGATTCCCCTACATCCGATGCCCCACCAGATGATTCTCCAACATCCCCTGCAACAGCAAAAGAAACGGCAGGAACGAGGAGGAGGGAGGATATTATAAACATTGCTATCAAATTTTTTATGTTTTTCTTCATATTATTTGTTAGACTAATTAACACGAACAAGAAC
>Ga0265594_1001211_pt1 | contig 20261 bp, 16 predicted proteins | sample saktaG_11_FD_190147 | JGI IMG/M metagenome (GOLD analysis project Ga0265594, IMG submission 190147) | Saline water microbial communities from Sakinaw Lake, British Columbia, Canada - sak_2011_5_24_80m | ecosystem: Environmental > Aquatic > Non-marine Saline and Alkaline > Saline ... | reverse complement strand
GGCAGGAAGTATCAGGCACAGCCCTGTTCTTTGTCCCCAGATACCCTGCCTATAGCTACGGCGATGTGCTCCTGGTAAGCGGAGAGCTGGAGACACCACCCGAGCTTGATGACTTTGACTATAAAGGGTATCTAGCCCATCAGGGAATCCACACTACCATGCTCTACCCCAATATAGAAATTGTGGAGACAGGTAAAGGCTATAAGCCACTAGAGTGGGTTTACTCACTGAGAAACCGCCTCTCCCAAACCCTGGCTGAGGTTTTACCTGAACCGCAGGCGTCACTGGCACAGGGTGTTATTTTAGGCATTCGGGGCAATATCCCCCAATCAGTCAGTGATGATTTCGCCCATACCGGAACCACTCATCTACTGGCTATCTCAGGTCTTCATCTCGGTATCTTGGCCGGCATCTTACTCATCATTGGTATCTGGCTCTTTGGCCGGAGACACTACCTCTACATCTGGCTGGCACTGGGTATAATCTGGCTCTATGCCTTAATCACCGGAATGCACCCGCCGGTGATTAGAGGTGCCATTATGGCCAGCCTGTTCCTCACCGCCAAGCTCCTGGGCAGACAGCGCAGTGCCATCACTTCTCTGGCCTTCGCTGCCGCAGTAATGGCAGGCATCAGCCCCCATCTCCTGTGGGATGCCTCCTTCCAGATGAGCTTTCTGGCTATGGCTGGTCTAATCTTCATTTTTCCACCCCTCCAGGCTTTGGGGCGGAGAGCAGTCAGAGCTACCCTGGGTGAAGACAGAGCGGCAGCATCTATAGCTAACCTTGTCAGCGACAGCTTCAGCATAACCCTGGGAGCAATCCTGGCTGTCTGGCCAATCGTTGCCCACTACTTCGGCGTCGTCTCATTTGTGGCCCCCCTAGCCACATTCCTTACCCTGCCCGCACTGCCGGGCATCATTATCACCGGAGCTCTGGCTGGCGGCGTGGGACTCATCTTCCTGCCGGTTGCCCAGGTTATCGCCTGGCTGGCCTGGCTCTTCCTGTCATATATGCTACTGGTGGTCAATAGCCTTGCCGCCATCCCCCTGTCCTCCATTGAGGTAGGGGCTGTAAACGCCCACCTAATCTGGGCTTACTATCTGGTGCTGGCCCTGGCCCTCTGGCTCAATAGCCACCGCCGACAGGCAAGCACCCTGACTACTAAATCCCTGACCTCAGTAAAGCCGGCCATAAATAAAATCACCAATTCTGTTTCCAGAGTACCCAAGAAATGGGTCATCCCGCCATTACTGGTGATAGCTATTCTGGTCTCACTTACTGCGGCTACTATGCCCGACGATAAGCTTCATGTGAGCATCCTTGATGTTGGTCAGGGAGATGCCATACTTATTCAGCAGGGAAACCAGCAGGTTCTGGTCGACGGTGGCCCCAGCCCACAGGCAATAACCCTGGAACTAAGCCAAAAGATGCCCTTCTGGGATAGAACCATTGAGCTGGTGGTATTGACCCACCCCAGTGCCGACCACGTTACCGGACTGGTAGAAGTTTTAGATAGATACCAGGTTAAACAGGTACTCTATCCCCACCTAAATTTCTCCTCGAATATATATGATGAATGGCTCAGGTTAGTTAAAGATATTAAAACCGCTACAGCCCGGGCCGGACAGCAGATTAATCTAGGTGAAGCCACCATCGAGGTGCTTAATCCGCAAATACCTCATCTAAATGATAGCGAGTCTGATATAGATAATAATGGTGTGGTATTACATATAACCATGGGGAAGGTGAGTTTTCTGCTCACCGCCGATATGATGTGGGAAGCAGAGCTTGAGCTTATTACCCACCGTGCCAACCTGACCAGCACTGTGCTCAAGGTTGCTCATCACGGCTCCAATACCTCCACTACCTCCGAGTTCCTGGCAGTGGTCAACCCACAGCTAGCCGTCATCTCAGCCGGTGCCGATAATAGATTCGGTCACCCCACCCCCGAAGTTATGGAGAGGCTTGAGGAAAAACTGGGCTCGGAAAATGTATACCGTACCGACAGGAACGGAACAGCAGAATTTATCACCGATGGGGAGAGACTATGGGTAAGAGTGGAGAGGTAAACTGCCACCGGAGCTAACGCACCCGCTCAGTAAGAGAAGGCATGCATCACTAATCATATAAAAGAGCACCTACCTTTGACAATCTGGGAAGCAAATGATATGATAAGCACGTCCAAATTTTTATTTTGTGGAGGATAACATGCCCGACTATTCTGACCTAATTCAAGCGATAGTAGAAGGTAACGACGCTAGGTGTAAAGAGCTAACGATTGAGGCACTCAATGATGGAGCCAGCCCACAGGACATCGCAAGCTCAGGGTTTCAGGCTGGTATGCTTATTGTCGGCAATAAGTTCAGTGCCGGGGATTTTTTTATCCCCGAGATGCTACTGGCAGCTCGGGCAGTCGCCAGGGCTATGGAAGCTATACGCCCTCATCTTTCAGGCTCGGAAATACCTAACCTGGGACGAGTAGTCATTGGTACTGTCTTCGGTGACATCCACGACATCGGTAAAAACCTGGTAGCAATGTTTCTACGCAGTGCCGGGTTTGAGATTTTTGACTTAGGAACCAACATTCCTGTTGATAGGTTTGTGGCCGCGGTAAAGGAGCATGACCCGGACATTGTGGGTATGTCCGCTTTAATTACTACTACGATGCCCAAAATGCAACATGTCATAGCAGCCCTAGACTCAGCCGCCCTACTTTCCAAGGTGAAGATAGTAGTGGGCGGTGCTCCGGTAACCCAGCACTTTGCCGACCAAATAGGGGCTGACGGCTATGCCCCTGACGGCGGCGTCGCAATTAGTCTATGTCGGAAGCTATTGGGAAAATGATGCCAGGATTTCATAATAGATAAGGAGTACAAGTAATGGCAATGACACACAAGCAAAGGATTCTAGCAGCCGCCTGGAGAAAACCGGTGGATAAGCTCCCTTTTGGAGCCCGGATTGACCTCTGGTATAACTATCACTCAGGACACGATACACTCCCTAAAAAGTATCGTGGCTGGAGTATTGTAGATATTTTGCGCGACCAAGGCGCTGGTATTCAACTTCGCTTGAGGAACCTCTGGAAAACTGAGTACCACAATGTAGAAGTGATTACTCAGAATGACCCCCCATACACGACAACCGAATACAGAACCCCGGTGGGTACCATCACCCTGAAGACTGTTCTTACACCTGAAGAAGGCCCTTGGGTTGCTTATGAGGTGGAACTCCCGTTCAAAAGTGAGCAGGACTACCCTGCTATTGAATACCTCCTGGCGAACACCACTCTTGTTCCTGACTTTAGTGAGTATAATAGGCTAGCAGAGATGGTGGGAGATGATGGAATTATTATAACAGGGTTGGGTTATTCACCAATGCAGCGGGTTATGCGCTATTGGATGGGATATGAGAAGTTTTTCTACGAACTTCATGACCATCCGAGTAAAGTGGAGTGTCTCTATGAACTCTCAGTAGAGCTGGAAAAGAAAAGGCTTGATATAGTATTGAACTCACCCGTGGAAATTCCCTCGGTGTGCGGCAACTGGACTGATGATATACACACCCCCATCTTTAAGAAATACTTTGTGCCCTGGCTTCGGGAAGCCGGGGAGAAGCTCCACAGCAAAGGCAAGCTCAGTCAGGTTCATATTGACGGGGAGATGAAGAGGCTTATTCCAATGTTCCTAGAAACCAAGGTCGATGTTGCCGAGGCGTGGAGTCCGGCGCCTATGACATCGGTTACTACAACCGAATTGAAAAAGGCATGGGGTGATAAGGTAACTATTTGGGGTGGGATACCATCCATGCTCTTTGGGCCGCAATATAACGACCAGGAGTTTGACGACTATGTGCTAAATCTTTTCAAAGAGATAGCTCCGGGTAATAGCTTCATCCTGGGGATGGGAGACAACCTCCCGTTTGATGCCAAGATTGAGCGCGTGGGCAGAGTGGTTAACCTCATTGAGAAATACGGCCACATGCCTCTTGAGGTTTAGGCCAGCCCTAACCTTGTGCGGATATTTTGACTGATGAATTGTCCGGTGGCACCGCTGGGAGAAAAGGACTAGGGCAAAAGCCGTCTAATAACCTCCTCCCGGCTCAAGCCATCAATGACCACAACCTTACTCCTAGTAGTATGACCCTTGATAATACTCGCGCTGCCTTTACCCACTTCCAGGAGACGGCTTAGAAAAGCTATTAGCTCTTTATTAGCTTTGCCTCTGGTTGGTGGTGCTGATATCTTTACCCGTAATACCCCATCAGCAAAACCCACTACCTCATTCCTGCTGGCGTTAGGATAAACACGCAGTGAAATTCTGGTTTCACTTCCCGAAATAGACATAGCCAGTAAGCTAGCTACTCATAGTTACTGCCACGACCAAGGGTGAGAGCGATAGAAGCTAAAAGCAAAATTGCGCCCAGCACCATCCAGAACATCCAGGTGAGTCCAGCATATTCTGGGAGTACCCCTGTCGCCGTAATAATACCCCACACAGCACACAGCCCACCGAGAATACCGGAAATCCAAGCTGACATTACCATGATATAACCCCCTTTCCTACTTCTTAGCTAACCGGTGTTGGACATCCTCCCGCTTCATTTTCCTACTTCTTAGCTAACCGGTGTTGGACATCCTCCCGCTTCATTTTATCCCATAGTTCCTATATAATTCAACACGTAGGCAAATAATCTATACTTATATACCCCGTACAGACTAATAGGGAGATTTATATAAGTCATGGCAAACCTAGCGCAAGAGGTAGGCAACCTGCTTCGCCAGAAGGGGCTAACCCTGGGGATAGTTGAATCAGCCACCGGAGGGTTAATATCACACCTGATAACCAATGTCCCCGGTAGCTCTGACTACTATAAAGGGTCAGTTATTGCTTATAGTAATGAGGTCAAAATTAAAGTAGTCGGGGTGAAGGAGGATACCATCAGCAAGTATGGTGCCGTCAGCCACCAAGTAGCTGAGGAGACGGCGCAGGGCGGCAGAAAGTTACTGACCTCAGATATATGCCTGGCTGATACCGGTATTGCTGGACCCGGCGGGGCTACCCCCGGAAAACCAGTGGGGTTGTTCTACATTGGACTATCACATCAGTCCGGAACCTATAGCCAGGAACACCATTTTCAAGGGAGCCGGGAACAAAATAAGCGCCGGGCAGCTGAGGCAGCCCTGGCCTGGTTAAAAGAATTCCTGATAAGTTTAAAATAACCGAGGAATAAACTATGCTCCAAGAGAGGCCAGGCTAACACTCCTATTCTTCTTTCTGGTTGACATCACACCAACTTGAGGTTAACATTACGCTATCACTAATAAACAGGAGTCAAATCACATGGTCAAAGAGAAATATCTGGAGTCTTTGAAAGAGAGCATTGTAAACCTGGACTTCAACACTGTTGTAGAGATCGCCAAGGAAGCGATGGACGCAGGTGTAGACCCGCACACAGCTATAACGGACGGCATGGTTCCCGGAATGACCATAGTTGGTGAGAAGTATGAGACTGGCGAATACTTCCTGTCTGAGTTGGTTGTAGCCGGTGCGGTCATGAAGGAAGGCATGGAGATTATTAACCCCTATATAAAAGGAGACAGCTCCAAGAGATTGGGGAAGGTAGTGATAGCTACAGTTGAAGGTGACAACCATGACCTTGGCAAAAACATAGTCACGACCCTGCTGGGAGTACAGGGTTTTGAGGTGGTTGATTTAGGCAGAGATGTACCTACGGATAAGATTATTGCTGCCGTGAAAGAGCGCAAGCCCGATATATTAGGTTTGTCCGCGCTACTCACCGTAACTATGTCCAAAATGGGGGAAGCAATAGAGGCCCTGAAGGCAGCAGAAATCAGGGAAAAGGTTAAGGTAATCGTCGGAGGGTCACCGGTAACTCCGGAATTCGCGGAGAGCATCGGGGCTGACCATTGTGCTGTCAACGCACTCGAAGGCATAAAGAAATGCACGGAGTGGGTGACTCCACAGGAGGTGAGGTAATCGTGGCTGAGATGACTCGACATGAAAGAATAATGACGGCAACCCACAAAAAACGTGCGGATAAGTTGCCCTTTCTTGGTCTCTGGAGACACCTGCAGGTAGGCTGGGTAGAGCGGGAATGCAGAAACAGAGGCATGGGCATATACTGGCACAGGCCATGTTACATTTCGAAAATGCATGGTGTTAAGAGTTCTGAGACACAGGTTGTATCATCAGGGGCGGTAGTACTACGCCGAACGTACTCTACACCTGTGGGTAGCATCTATCTGGATGAGAAAAGGGAACCCGGCGTTGAGCAATGGAAGGGGTTAGCAAGTTGGCGGGACGTGTCGCCGTGGCAGACAGACCGCTTGATTAAAGGGCCTGAGGACTATAAAGTCCTCAAATACATGGTTGAAAACACAGAATACATTCCCTATTATTTCCCTATTGAACAGGCAATGGACTGGCTGGGTGACGATGGTGTTGTTCTTGATGCCCTGCCACACTCACCTTGGCAGACGTTGATGATTGACTGGGTAGGGAGCGAGGGAGGGAGATTCTTCATCCATCACGCAAAATACCCCGACCTGGTCGAGGACCTCTACAGAGCCATCAGCAAGAGTCGTGAGCCGTTGTATGAGATAGCGGCCAAATCACCAGCGCCTATCGCTTTCTGCGGCGACAACATCGACGGAGTTCTGCTTAACCCAAAGCTTTTCCAGAAGTACTGTATGCCAGAGTATGAAAAAGAGGCAAAGGTTTTACATGAACACGGAAAGCTTATGGCTGTCCACATGGATGGAAGGGTAGGCGTTCTTAAAGACCTGATTGCAAAGACTCCGATAGACATAGTCGAAGGACTAACTTCACCTCCTATGGGCGACCTGCCTATAGGGGAAGCACTCTCCCTCTGGAAAGACAAGGCTGTTTGGACTGGCATTCCCGGGTCAGTGCTTATTCTTGGACCTGAGGCAGTGAAGAAGCACGCTCTGAACCTTCTAAGAGAGGTCGGCTCGGGAGATAGGCTGGTCGTCGAACTAGCCACGGAAACCCAAATATCCAACGAAAATCTCCTGATGCTAACCTCCATCCTCGAGAACGCGGACCTCCCACTGACGAAAGAGAAGATAGACAAAATCGAAAGGTCTCTAGCCTGAAGCGAACAGAACCCCAAAGTGCTATCAGAAAGCAAAATTAACTTTAGAAAGGGAAGATTTTAGGTGAAAAGAGCCGACGGTCGAGCTTATGACGAGCTACGACCAATAAAAATAACTACCGGATTCCAGAGTTTTGCCGAAGGTTCAGCCTTAATAGAACTGGGGCAGACACGAGTGTCGTGCTCGGTCAGTGTGGAGGAGAGAGTACCAGGCTTCCTCAGAGGAGGAGGCACCGGCTGGATTACCGCTGAATATGCTATGCTGCCCCGCGCCACTACCACCCGCACCCCTCGTGATTCATCACGGGGCAGGATTGCCGGGCGCAGTCAGGAAATCCAGCGTCTCATTGGACGCTCGCTGCGAGCAGTAACCGACCTCACCGCACTAGGAGAGAGAACCTTAATCGTAGATTGTGATGTATTACAAGCGGATGGCGGCACCAGGACGGCGGCTATCACTGGCTCTTATGTAGCCCTGCATCAAGCCATGCAAACCCTAGCTAACATGGGTGTAATATCATCTATACCTCTAAAGAATGCAGTAGCTGCCACCAGCATCGGCATTGTGCACAGCTACCAGCTATTAGACCTGTGCTACGATGAAGACTGCAAAGCTGAGGTCGACTTCAATGTGGTGATGACCAGCAAGGGTGAATTTGTTGAGATTCAGGGCACGGCTGAGGCCGAACCCTTTTCCAAGGAGACTATTGATTCCCTACTCTCTATAGCCGAAAAAGGCACCACAGAGCTATTTCAAGTCCAACAGGCTGCCCTAGAGACATCAAGAACAGGGTAAATATCTAGGGGCGCACCTGCCCGCTACCGAAGACACTCAACCTGCAAGTGCTTTATGAATAAAAGGGCTTTTATAACCTTATTTGTCGTTGTTTTCACCGGTATGCTGGGTATGGGCATCATATCTCCCCTTATGCCCCTCTATGCCGAGAGTATGGGTGCTTCTGGCCTGTGGCTGGGCATCATGTATTCAGGATTTGCCCTATCACGAATGATATTCACGCCTATCATAGGCCGGCTTTCCGACCGCAGAGGCCGGAAGATATTTATCGCTATAGGCTTACTTGCTTACACCATAATATCCTTCGCTTACGCCTGGGCCTCTAACATGTATGCCTTGACCTCCGTCCGATTTCTCCACGGAGTAGCCTCAGCTATGATTATACCTATAGCCCTGGCCTACATCGGCGACCTCACCCCCAAGGGAAGAGAAGGCGCCTATATGAACCTTTTCTCCATGGCAATGTTCCTCGGGATGGGGTCTGGACCAATCCTGGGCGGGTTTCTAGCTGATACCTTTTACCTCAATGCCGGCTTCTATGCTATGGCCGGGTTTACCGCCCTAGCTCTCATCTTACTTCTTTTCCTTGTCCCCACCGTTGAGCCATCTTTAGAACGGAGTAAAAAAGCCCCTATTGCCCCATTGAGGACAATAATACGAGATAATAAGGTCAAGGCAATAAGCCTCTCTCTGGCTGGCCGAGCTTTCTACAGGCAGGGCATCTCTGCCTTCTTGCCTATTCTAGCAGTTTCCACTATGGGGATGAGTGTGGCAAACATAGGGTTAATACTCTCCATTTTTATGTTGACCGACGGGTTTGCTCAGGGGCTATTGGGGCCTCTAGCTGACCGGTTTAATAAAAAGAAACTAATAATAATCGGAGGTATTACTTCCCCTATCTTTGTCCTTTTTATCCCCCATATGCCCGCTGGTGTAATGTTGCTTGCCATGTTGCTGCCAACGGCATTATGCGGCGCTATTGCCAGAACTGCGGTGACAGCTCTTAGTGTAGAACTGGGTAACAAGTATAATGGGATGGGCTCAGTAATAGGCATTTCCCGAAGTGCGGTGAACCTAGGAATGGTAATTGGCCCGATGGTGTTTGGTTATACCATGGACTACTCCAGTACTAACTCAGTGTTCTATGTTGGGGCTATTGTGGGAATCCTGCTTAATCTACCCGTAATTTACCTGCTCTATAAATAGACAGATTCAGCCCGGATACTCAAGGTCTTATCTGCCCGTTGCCGAAAATAATCCACTTATAGGTGGTTAATTCCCTTACCCCTAACGGACCGCGGGCATGCATCTTTTGAGTGCTGATACCCACCTCAGCTCCCAGGCCAAATTGGCTACCATCAGTAAAGCGGGTGCTGGCATTGACATAAACGCAGGCAGCATCCACCTCGTTAAGAAAGCGCATGGCGGCACCATAGTCTCCGGTAATGATAGCCTCAGAATGCCCCGAACCATAGCGCTCTATATGCTCCAGCGCCTCATCCACAGAGTCCATCACCCTGACCGCCGCCGTCAGCGACAGAAATTCTTTTCCCCAGTCCTCATCTGTAGCCGTCACCAGCTTTAGAGAAGGATTTGATTTAAGGATAGCTAAAGCCCGCGCATCGCAATGCATCTCCACCCCGGCTTTCGCCCACTCCGCCGCTACCAGGGGCAGATACTCCTCAGCAATACAGGTATGAACCAGCAGGGTGTCCAGGGCATTACACACCGTGGGTCGCTGTACCTTGGCATTAAAAGCAATAGCCACGGCCCCAGCCACATCAGCGCTCCTGTCAATATAGGTATGGCAAACCCCGACACCACCGGTAACCACCGGTACAGCCGCATTCTCAATAACAAGCTTTATCAGCCCGGCTCCACCCCGGGGAATGAGCAGGTCAATGACACCCCTCATCTTAAGCATATCATTAACCAGAACCCGGTCCGTATTCTCAATAAACTGCACGGCACCATCAGGCATCCCCGCCCTTTTACAGGCCTCCTGAATCACCCCGGCTAAAGCACTATTGGAGTGAATTGCTTCCCTACCCCCCCTGAGGATTACGGCATTACCCGACTTCAGGCAAAGGACAGAGATATCTACGGTAACATTGGGTCGGCTCTCATAGATTGCCCCGATTACACCTAACGGAACCCGCTTCCTGCCTATCAGCAAACCGTTAGGCAGGGTGCGCATATCAAATACCTCCCCTACCGGGTCAGGAAGAGCGGCTACCGCCCGTACATCCTGAGCCATAGACTCAAGACGAGCCGACGAGAGCATCAAGCGGTCAAGCATGGCCGCATTCATACCCGATGCCTCAGCCTCCCTATAGTCAATCTGGTTGGCTGACAGGATTTCAGCCTTCTTAGCCAGCAGGCCGTCGGCAATGTTATGTAAAGCCTGGTTCTTGACTTCAGTGGACAGGTAAGCCATTCGCCGGGAGGCTGCCTTGGCCGCCCTGCCCTTTTCTTTAAGTTCCTCAACTGCTGATTTCATATCTAAAACTCCTCTGGTCTTCTATTTGTATCCCCTACCCTCACACCCCCCGAGCACCGCTTCTACAGCGCCTGATTACACTGTAGCTTCTCTATATTTCCTGGTTAGTTCCGGGTCGTATGGGGCTCTTCTGCCGATGCACCTCTCCCGCGGGCATAACTGGCAGCTCTCAAAGCTAATCTCAGTTGGGAAGTATATTCCAGATACAGATTTCAGGGGAACCATTATGCAACTTTCAGTAAGCCTGACTCCAATCAACTCCTCAGTGTCACCAAAGAGCGAAAAGAACTCCTTTTGCTGGGCTATCGGCCAGGATTCCAGAGACCCCGGACTCATGCGGGACATCTTATCAAGCGCATAGTATTCCATTATGTGCTTACTAAGAAAGGTAGTCGCTGACTCCACAACCATGGTCTTAATCGCATCAAAGCAGAAGGACTTCATGACATCGCCAGACGGGATGATTATTTCCTCCAACTCCGTTCCGCACGTTGCAATATGCGGGAAAACCCTCCCTACCCGGTCCAGGTTGATTCTGAGAACCCGGCCGGTGAACCTTACGCCGTCGATGGTTACCGTATCACCATCCTTATCGTCAATATAGGAAACCTTGTAGACGGCTTTAGGCCTAGCAACTGAGCGGGCAACCTCAACCAGCTCTTGAACCACCTCTTCAATTCGTTGGTTACCACCGCGCATGCCCATAGACTTCAATACTTCGTCGGTCTCCAAGTCAACCGGAATACTATCGAATACTTCCATAATACCAGTTCTCCTGATAAGGGAGAGAGCACTTTTTAGAAAAGCAAAACCCTCCGGCGTTTTTTATCTTGCTTCCAGAACAAGTCTACACTAATTATATTCATAAATTGTCCTTAAATTTTTAAGCTTCTTATTATGGTAACCCCATCCCCTTAATCCCCTTCCCAGCGGGAAGGGGAAACATTTTTTATGAGGGGCTCCGCCCCTCTAACACTCCAACCTTGATATCATGTCTCTAACTTCAACATCTCCTCTGGCGTGATTAACTGAATTTCTATTCCTTCCTTTGTCTCTACCTGAAATTTGAGTTTTCTGGCGCTGTCGTCAAATCCTGTCTGGGAGACTGCTAAAACCTTTTTAATTGGCTGTGGGACTTTGGAATGATATTTCGCATCATTAATAAATTGGCTCAGTTTGTCCTGTCGGATTTCATATATTTTAGATTGGATTGGAATACCATCTTGAGTTATACCATCTACACCTCTGTCTGGCTGTGGTTTTGTGGCTCTATAAAATTCATTTACCCATGCTTCAAACACATAGCCATCCATTTCTTTAACTTCCTCTAAGTCTCTTGAAACATACCTTGCTTGCTCAAATAGTTCGTGACTTCGGTTTTTGATAACACTGAAGGCAGTAGGCAGTTCACCTTTGTTTCTTGGGGATGTGTCTATGTCAATTCCAACGAATTGGCGAGTAAGTTTAGAGGCAACGATTACCGTCGTCCCACAACCACAGAAGGGGTCTAACACCAATTCGCCATCTCTTGAGGCCATCTTAATTATCCGCCCCAATAATGCTTCGGGCTTCTGAGTGGGATACCCGCTTCGTTCTGTTTTATCCCTTTCGGGGATTTGAGCGATTGTCCATACGTCGTCAGGATTCTTTGGTTCATCCATGTAATATTTGTAAATCTTGCCACCTTTACGTACCTCACGATAGCGTCTGCCATCACTATCCATCCCAAAATATCCACCGAAAGTGCCTTCTGATTGCTCCCTTAAATCACCAATGGCTTTACCGTTGTAAAAATAATGGTCAGTTTTACTATAATGGAATAGGGTATCATGCCTTTTATTGAGAGATGTCCTGCCGATACCGCCACTATTTCTATGCCAAATTATCTCATTGCGGAAATTACTATATCCGAAAACCTCGTCCATAATCACTCGTAAATAGTGAGATGCTCTCCAATCACAGTGTAAAATAATACTTCCTGTGGATTTCAAAACATTGCGGCATGCCGATAATCTTTCCATCATGTACCAAAGGTAAGAGGCAAAATCGGGGCGACTTAGGGCAACATGCCGAAGCCAAAAAGGAGCCTTCTCCCTCATAACATCGGCTTTCTCTGCCCAAAACCTTTTGGAATCTTCAAATGATACTTCCATAGCTTCTGGACGCCACTTACCCTTTTGTATTTTGCCAGTAAAGAATGGCGGGTCAAGATAAACAAGGTCAATGGACTCTGGCGGAATATCATGCTTTAACACAAAAAGGCAATCGCCGTGATAGAAAATATTCATAACCCGCTTCCCCCTAAATCTATAATACCACCAGATTATTCCTGTGCACTACATCAGAGCCGTAGTCGTAGCCAAGCAGGTCAGTAATCTTCTTGGAGTGGGCCCCCTTAATCTTATCAATATCAGCCGAGCTGTAGTTGGTTATACCGCAGCCGAGGATAGCCTCCTTGTGGTCGTAGAGGGTTACCACGTCACCGCGCTGAAACTTGCCCTCAATCTTCTTAATCCCGGTTGCCAGCAGGCTCCGGTTCTGCTTTCTCAGCGCCCGGGCTGCCCCGGAATCCACTACCAGCCCGCCTCTAGTAGAAAGACCGCTGACCATCCAGCGCTTGCGGCTCTCCAGCCTGTTGGTAAGTGGCCAGAACCACGTGCCGATAGCCTCACCGGCAGCCAGCTTTAAGACGATATCCGGCGCTCTACCATCGGCAATAACCACCGTTATCCCGGAGGCAGTAGCCAGCTTAGCTGCCTCTATCTTGGTAATCATGCCACCGATACTGAGGTCACCGGCTGTATCAGCCGCTAATTTCTCAATCTTGGCATCTATCCTCTCCACCCTTGGGATAAGGCGGGCATCAGGGTTATGGCGCGGGTCAGCCGTATATAATCCAGCGGTATCGGTAAGCAATAACAGCAAATCAGCATCAACCAGGTTAGCTACCATGGCCGATAGATTATCATTATCACCGAATTTAGCCTCCTTAATCTCATCCACCGCCACCACATCATTCTCATTAACAATACACAATACGCCAAGCTCCAGCAAGGCCAGAAGGGTATTACGGGCATTCAGATAACCAGCCCGGTCGGAAAGGTCAGCCTTGGTGAGCAAAGCCTGAGCCACCGTAATATCATGTCGGCTGAACAACCGCTCATAGGCCAGCATCAGACGACTCTGCCCCACCGAAGAGAACACCTGCTTGTAAGGAATGCCCTTCAGCTTCTTGGGTAGCCCCAGTTTATACCTGCCGGCGGCTATGGCTCCCGAAGAAACTATAAGCAGTTCTACGCCCTGCCGGTGGAGCTGTGCCGCCTGAGCTACCAGGCCCGACATTACATTCTCATTCAGGTGGTCATCCCCACCAGTAAGCAGGCTAGTGCCGAGCTTAATCACTATCCGCCGGTAGGGCAAAGCTGACGAGTCTGACTTTTTATCCTTAACCTTCCCCATTTGCCGCCATTATAGCAAGCCAGTGACAACTGGACAAGAAAGTTTATCTGATACTTCATCCTGTGCTAAAATCCTGTCGGAGGGCTAGGTCCATTTCGGCTAGCCCTATAGGTGTTTGGAGAAGGAGACAGGTTTGAATCTAAGCCAACTATTACATCTTATCGAGCCGATGCCCGCCTACCACCAGCTGGTAGATGAGCTAAATCGGCAAGACGGCAACCCGAGGGTAGCTATGCTGGACGCCGCCAAGCCCTACCTCATAGCGGCCCTATACCAGAACCTGAAATTACCCATGCTGGTAGTCACCGCCCAACCGGAAAACAGTAAAAAGCTATACGAGCAGATTTCGACCTGGTCCGGCTCCACGCAGATAAAACTCTTCCCCGAACCCGATGCCCTGCCCTACCAGCGTATTGCTTCGGACATTACCACCGAGCTGGAAAGAATTCAGGTGCTGTATGCCCTAGCTAATAGTAAACCGTCCTCAGATATTCCCCTGATTGTCACCTCGGCTCCAGCCCTCATGCAAAAGACAACACCCTACCGTGATTTTACTGCTACCGGCCACACCATAGAGCAGGGAACGGAGGTTGAGCCATTCCACCTGCTGAGCCGCTGGGAGACTATGGGCTACAGCATGGAAAACACAGTGGAGGTGCCGGGTACCATAAGCCATCGTGGCGGCATCATTGACGTCTATCCTGCCACCAGTGACCTGCCGGCCAGGCTTGAGTTCTTCGGCAATACCATAGACAGCATCCGGCTCTTTGACCCGGCAAAGCAGCGCTCACTGAGAGCAGTGTCATCAATAGCTATCAGCCCAGCCACAGAGCTACTGACTCCCCTGTTAAGCAGCCAGCAGGAGTTAAAGTCAATAGCTGATAGTATTGACCTGACTGACTGTAGCCCTGAGGTAAGAGAGCAATTTCAGCAGGAACTGGCTATGCTTGTCAATAAAGAGAGACCAGACAGCACACAGTTTTACGCCCCGCTGTTTAACAAAGACAGTATTCTGAATTACCTGCCCCAAGATGCCCTAGTAATACTCGATGAACCGATGAACATTAAACTGGCTATAGAAGACCTAGATAACAAAGCCAACGAACTGCGTGCTGGTAAGGCAGAGCGGAGAGAGTTGCCTAACAATTTTCCCAGACCATATTTCGCCTGGAAAGAGCTGGAGCCCAAAATAAGGGAAAGGCGGCATATGGTATTCACTGCCTGGGGCATTACTGATACTGACCAACCCCACCGGTTAAGCTTTACCCCCACCCCCAGCTATGCCGGACAGATACCGGCATTCATCAAAAAGGCCAGGCAGCTTCTCAAGAAAAAGCACCGCCTCATTCTCGTCAGCCATCAGGCAAGCCGGTTATCTGAGTTACTCGGCGAAGAGGATATTATCGCCCCACTCATTACCGAGATTGAAAAAATACCTCCACCCGGCTCACCAACCCTGGTTCAAGGCTCGCTGGCTGAGGGCTGGGTGATGAATAATGACACCCACCTGTTCACTGACACTGAAATCTTCGGTTTTATCAAGCAACGGCGGCTGGTGAAGAAGCGCCCCGTACCCTGCCATAAGCTCTTTATTGATATCACCCCGGGTAACTACGCAGTGCATATTGAGCATGGCATCGCCAAGTTTACCGGCGTGACTACAATGCGCACAGATAATACCGAAAAGGAATACCTTGTCCTGCAATATGCTAATGGCGACAGACTCTACGTCCCCACCGACCAGATAGACCGCGTCAACCGCTACATAGGTGCCGGTGACCGGCCACCAGTGTTGAGCCGACTGGGCACCCAGGAATGGACTCGAACCAAGCAGAGAGCCAAAGAGTCAGCAGAAAGCATTGCCCGGGAACTATTAGCCCTCTATGCTGCCCGGGAGGTCGTGCCCGGTTTTGCCTCCTCCCCTGACACAGTATGGCAGCAGGAGCTTGAAGCGTCCTTCCCCTATGTTGAAACCTCCGACCAGACAGAGGCATTAGAAAAAGTAAAAGATGATATGGAGAAAACGAAGCCCATGGATAGGCTGGTCTGCGGGGATGTCGGCTACGGTAAAACAGAGGTGGCTATCCGGGCCGCCTTCAAGACAGTGATGGATGGTAAGCAGGTAGCCGTGCTGGTACCGACTACGGTGCTGGCTCAACAGCATTTCTCCACCTTCAGCCAGAGACTGGACGCCTTCCCGGTAAGAATTGAGGTATTAAGCCGATTCCGGACAGAAAAGGAACAAAGGACCATCCTTGACAGGCTGGCTAACGGCAGCGTAGACATCTGCATCGGAACCCACCGGCTACTGCAAAAGGATGTAGCCTTCAAAGATTTGGGGCTGCTAATCATTGATGAGGAGCAGCGTTTTGGCGTAGCTCACAAGGAACACCTCAAGCAGATGAGACAGGAGGTAGATGTCCTCACCCTCAGCGCTACCCCCATCCCCCGTACCCTCCACATGTCCCTGGTGGGGGTAAGAGATATGAGCACTATGGAAACCCCCCCCGAGGAACGGCTGCCCATCAAGACCTATGTTGCCGAATACAATGAGAACCTAATCAGGGAAGCCGTCCTCAGAGAACTGGAAAGAAATGGGCAGGTCTTCTTCGTCCACAATCGGGTTCAGAGCATAGCCCGGGTGGCTGACAAATTACAATCCCTGGTGCCCGAGGCCAGGATAGCCATCGCTCATGGGCAGATGCCTGAGGCAGAACTGGAAACAGTGATGACCGACTTTACCCGGGGCAAGAGCGACATTCTAGTATGTACCACTATCATTGAATCCGGAGTGGATATGCCCAGCGTTAATACCCTGATTGTCAATCAAGCCGATAGATTCGGCTTAACTCAACTGTACCAGCTGCGGGGGCGGGTAGGCCGTGGCGCCAATCTTGCCTATGCCTATTTTCTATTTGACAAGGGAAAGCACCTGACGCCGACAGCAGAGAAACGCCTGAGGACTATATTTGAAGCCACCGAGCTTGGCAGCGGCTTTGGCATTGCTATGAAAGACCTGGAGATTAGAGGCGCCGGCACCCTGCTTGGTGCGAAGCAAAGCGGGTATATAAGCGCCGTCGGTTTTAGCCTTTACTGCCGGCTGCTGGCTGATGCCGTAGAGGAGCAAAAAGCCAGACAGGCCGGGATATCTGAGGAAAAGGTAAAGTCATCGCGCCTGCCAGAACCAACCATAGACCTGCCCTTAGCTGCCTACATACCTGAAGAATATGTTTCCGACCTCGATACCCGGCTGAGCCTATACCAGAGTCTGGCCAAGCTGGGAAAGGTCGAGCAGATAGAAGACCTGGCTCACGAATTCAGCGACAGGTTCGGCTCACTACCCCCAGAGGTTAAAAACCTGCTCTATGCCGTTAAGATTAAGGTTCTAGCCGCCGGGGCTGGTATTGAATCCATCTCTACCGAGCGTGGCCAAATTGTACTCAGGCTATTTGAGGGCCTGCAGTTTGATAAGCGGAAACCTGAGCCGGTGAGGGATGGCATAAAGGTAGGCACCAGCCAGCTCCGCCTTAACCCAAAACAACTGGGAAAGGAGTGGCAGAGGGTGCTGGAGGAAGTGATAAACAGGATAAGATGATATAATCTGGTTCAGATACTAAATGGAGGAGGTTGAAAACAATGGATTGGACTCCGGTAACCGATTGGCTCTTACAACATGGCATAAAGATACTAATTATACTACTGGTGGGAGTCTTGCTATGGTTCGCCATGAGGAAGATTATCCCACCGCTGGTGCGCCGCACCGTGAACCGAACCAAGGAGAAGGAAAGCAAGGCAGGAATGGAGAAAAGAACAAAGACCCTTGTCGGCGTTTTCATGGGGGCAGGAAGGATTTTGATTGGCATAATCATCATCTTCATGATTTTAGATGAGGTGGGTATACCTATTGGGCCAGCCCTGGCTGGCTTAGGCGTCGTCGGCGTAGCCGTTGGCTTTGGCGCCCAGTGGCTGATAAGAGACTTTATTGCCGGTACCTTCATCCTCATGGAAAACGAGTACAGGGTAGGAGACGTAGTCCGGGTTGCGGATGTAGCCGGCGGGGTGGAAGAAGTAACCCTGAGGAAGACAGTGCTCCGTGACCTGGATGGCATAGTCCACCATGTTCCCAATGGCGAAATCAGGGTAGCCAGTAACTTTACCAGGCACTGGTCCAGGGCACACCTGAATATCAGCGTAGCCTATAAGGAAGACCTTGACCGGGTAATGGCCATAATCAGAAAAACCTGGGAGAAACTGGCTGATGACCCTGATTGGGGACCTTTCATGATTTCAAAGACACCCTGGCTTCTCCGTGTAGATGCCTTCGGCGATTCAGGAATTGTTATTAAGGTAGTCGGTGAAACCCAGCCTATCAAGCAGTGGGATGTGATGGGTGAGCTCAGGCGAAGAATTAAAAGGGTATTTGACGAGGAGGGAATTGAGATTCCCTGGCCCCACACCAAGGTCTATTTCGGTAACTCCCCGGAACAGACGGCAGCCGAAAAGTGAGAGATTGAGCAGGAGTAACAGCAGGTGCTAGAAGAGGTAGTAAGGAAGGTGGAGTGATATAATGTACAGTGGAATTCAGCTTAGTGAAAAGATATGGCTGAAGTAGTTTATTTACTTGGAGCAGGCTTCAACCAACCTGTTATAGATTGGGATGGATTAAAGCCTCCTCTAGCTAATGATTTCTTCCAAATGGCACTCCAGCATCATAAGTTTGCAGATACACATTACTCCAACAGAGTAGCTCCCTTATACGAGTATGTCTCGCGCTATTGGAAGAGACGCAAAGATGATTTGCGAAACCAACCTTTTAATCTTGAGGAATGCTTTACTATGCTCCAACTCCAAGAAAATGAGGCCGAACGCGTGGGAGACCGCGGAAAGCTAACTGAGCTTGTCCAGATTAAGTTTCAGCTACAATCCTTCCTAGCTGAGTACCTCTCCGAATTTGATGTTCATGCATCAAGGTCCGACTTAATGAGGGAGTTTGGAGCAGTTGTCTACCAAGAGAAACCCGCAATTTTAACACTTAATTACGACTGTATTTTGGAGGAGGTTATTGAGAGTGCTTCTGGTGTCAGGACGAGCATTCCTGAATCCTTTCGGAAGCCAGAATATGAGCCAAGTGTCATCAATGACGAACTTCTCTCATATAGTCACCACAATTGGAATCGTCCTCTAGGCTACGGTGTCAAATTTGATGAAGTACAACTACAACAGGCTGGCCCGAGTAAATATGTTAGAGGTAGCCGCTTTTACACTCAGAACAAGCTCTACGATTGGGCAATTCTCAAGCTACATGGGTCGCTAAATTGGTTCCATTACCTTCCAATTCGGAAATATCCGGCGTTTGATCCTAAAGATAAGAAATTATCAGAAGACAAGATACAGAAAGTAATCCTAGTAAATGGCCACTGGTGGTTCAATGAGCCCCCAGACCTCCGTGGCTGGTTGATTAATCCCCTAATCATTACACCAGTGCTCTATAAAGAGCAATCATACCAACACCGAGTGTTTTCGGATATTTGGAAGCGTGCACGCGAGGAACTTTCAACTTGCAAGCGCCTAGTCGTGATTGGCTATTCCTTCGCCCCTACTGATTTCAATATCAAGAAACTGTTTTTAGAGACTTTTTACGAAAATACATTAGAGGAACTTGTTGTAGTAAATCCAGATACTAGCGTTATCCGAACAGTCAAAGAACTTAGCCACTTCCAAAAGCCTGTTCTAGTTTGTCATAACTTAGAGGAGTATTTAAGGACCCTATAGCCACTAACGTAAGCCATCTCATTTTATGTCCATGCTATAATATGGTTAACGGGGAGTCCAAGAGAGGTAAAATCCCTCCTTTTTAATATCCTTTCCTCACCACAGGCCTGGCTGAGGAGGCTTCTCTTCACCCCAGGATAGTCTGCCTTGAGCTTGATTTCTACCTAGAATAGATGTAAGATAGACCCCTTAAGGAGGTAAGCAGTGTTTTACGAAGTAGAGTTACCACAGCCAAAACCAGGTCAGAAGCAGACCACAGCCCTGGTGGTACTGAACCCGGCCGAGTCCAGGCGTCTCTTAGCCAAGGCCGCGGTGGCACTCCCTGAGGTGCAAAATGCCTACAAAAACGGCATGATTATCATCGGCAGGGGCATCACCAACGCCTTCGTTAGTGAGGAGCTGTTCGGGATTAAGGTGGAGCCCAAAGGCGGTCAGACTGCGGGTATAATCTGTAAGGGTATCACTAACGCCAATCCAGAGTTGCCCCCCTGCACCTGGCATGTCATAAGGCAAGGGAAAGTGGTGGAAAATGCTGATTCAAACGTTGAAATACTTGATTTCGGCCCCGAAGATGTTTTCTTCAAGGGAGCCAATGCCATA
>Ga0265594_1001208_pt1 | contig 20285 bp, 22 predicted proteins | sample saktaG_11_FD_190147 | JGI IMG/M metagenome (GOLD analysis project Ga0265594, IMG submission 190147) | Saline water microbial communities from Sakinaw Lake, British Columbia, Canada - sak_2011_5_24_80m | ecosystem: Environmental > Aquatic > Non-marine Saline and Alkaline > Saline ... | reverse complement strand
TATCTCCAGATATGAAAGAATTTTTAGATGTTCTTTCTTTGAGAGCAGAAATAGAAGAAGAATCAGTGCCAGAAAAAGAATTCCAGATTTGTCTGAATGAATTAATAACTTTATCTACCAAGGATAAACTTGAAGAGATATCAAAAAGTATCCAAAATGCAGAAGAAAACAATGACAAAAAAAAGATTAAAGAATTAACAGAAGAATTTAATAAAGTTATAAAAGGTTTAAATAAAAAATAATATGGCCAGAAAAAAACAAATAAAAAAAACAATAAAAAAATCAGTTCAGAAAAAACCAAGAAAAGTAAGAACAGTTGTTAGGAAAAAGATAAAAAGAGTGAAAGCAAAGAAGACAGCAAAGAAAAAGATTTTTAAAAAGAAAATTGGAGAATTTAAAAAAAAGAAGAAAAAGATTTCCAAGAAAATTATTAAAAAAGTTAAAAGGAAAAACAAGACCAAGATTTTTAAAGATAGAAAAAAAACGAAAAAAGAAAGAATTTCTGTTGAAAAAGCATCTTCTAAAAAACGGGTTTCTATTTTTCCTCCTGAAAAAGTTGAATTACTTTTTGAAAAAAGCAAAGCTCGTGGTTTTGTTGTTTTTGATGAGATTCTAAACTTATTTCCTGATTTTGAAAAAAACATTAAGGGAATGGAACAACTCTATCAGGAACTGACGGACAAAGGTATTGAGATAAAAGAAAGAAAAGGATTTTTAGAATTAGAAGAGGTAAAAAACAAAGAAAAAAAAGCAGTTTCTGGGCCAAAAATTGATTCTATAAGAATGTATTTAAAAGAAATTGGAAAAACCTCGATGATAAATGCTCATGAAGAAAAAGAATTAGCCAAAAGAATTGAAAAAGGAGATAAAGAAGCTGCTAAAAAATTAACTCAAGCCAATTTAAGATTGGTTGTTTCTATAGCCAAGAAATATGTTGGTCGAGCTAGAACGCTAACTTTATTAGATTTAGTCCAAGAAGGAAATTTAGGACTTTTTAAAGCAGTAGAAAAATTTGACTGGAGGAAAGGGTATAAATTTTCAACTTATGCTACTTGGTGGATAAGACAAGCAGTAACCAGAGCAATTGCAGACCAAGCTAGGACAATTAGAATTCCTGTTCACATGATAGAAACAATATCCAAATATGAAAAAGCAAAAAGAAAACTTTTAAAAAGTTTGGAACGATCACCTTTACCAGAAGAAATTGCTTCGGAAATGGGGATTGAACCAGAAAAAGTTCATCATATAATACAAATTAGACAAAGAGCGGTTTCTTTGGAAACACCAGTGGGAGACGATGATAAAGATAGTACTTTAGCAGAATTTATTGAAGATAAGCAAAGTATTTCTCCTTTTACAGCTTCAGCTCAAAATCTTTTAAAAGAAAGATTAAAAGAAATCTCTAAAGACCTCACTCCACGTGAAAAACAAATTTTAGCAATGAGATTTGGACTAGGAGATGGAATTACTCATACTTTAGAAGAAGTAGGGAAAATATTTGGAGTTACCAGAGAAAGAATTCGTCAAATTCAAGCTAAAGCATTAGAAAAAATTCGAAAACTAGATGGCTTAAAGAAATTAAAAGACTACTAATCAGTTGAAAATATTTAGAAAATAGAGTAATATAATCAATATTCCGCGGTGGCGCAATGGTAGCGCGGGTGCCTGTTAAGCACTAGGTTGTAGGTTCGAATCCTACCCGCGGAGCCAGTCTTTTCTTATCAGAACCTTAGATTCTTCCTGCAATCTAAGGATTAAATCAGTCGGGACAGCTTGTTTTATTTGCTTGTCCTGAACCATGAATTTATCCCAAAACAGCCCCAGATATTGGCGTTTCAGCCAAAATGGGGCTGTTTTGTATGTCTCGTAGATATTTCTGGTTAGTTTTAATATTTCCTGCACCGCGTCAATGTCCAGTTCCCGCTGTTTATCTAATTTGTCTACTTGGTCCTGAATTTGTAAGACATCTGTTCTGAATTTGTCCCTGATTCTAACAAAATCATCGTCAGTGATTATACTCTTAAAAAGTTTTTCTTCGGCAGTATCTCTTTTAGATTCAATAGCCCTCTTTTTATTATAGAGACCCTGCTTTTGTTTATTGATTTCATCTTTTTTATTATTGAAAATGCCTTTTACTTTTTTTATGACCAATTCAGTAAAGCTCGGGCTGAATTGGATATTTTTAAATTGTTCTTCAATAATTTCTTCTAAATCTTTAACTTGAATGTTCTGGCCGTAGTTGCTGTGTCTGTCTCGATTGGAGCAGTGGTAATATTCTTTATTCTTTTTAGAAATTTTATCCGCAGTGAATCTTTGGCCGCAGATATTACAATAGACAAATCCTCGCAAAAGGAAGGTGTGTTTTCTTCTGCGGCAGGCATGCTGATTATGGTTATCCATAATTCTGACAGCCCGGTAGTGTTCTGCCATAGAAATCATTGGCTCGTGATTGCCTTTTTTCTCTTGGCCGTTCCATTTCATTAAGCCGGCGTAAAACGGATTTTTAAGAGTGTTTGTCAGAACGCTGTGCGGAACTTTCTTTCCAGTTTTTGAACGCAGGCCTTTTTTGTAAAGTGCATCATTGATTTCCAAAACAGAATAATTGTCAGTAAGATAAAGTTTAAAGACCTCTTTTATTAAGTCCCATTTCTCCGGGTCGTTTTTAACAATCTTTTTGGCTTTTCTACCGTCAGCGTTGCCGCCTACAGCCACATTGATATAACCGAGCGGCACCCAGCCCGGCCACCAGCCCTGGTCAAATCTTTCTTGCAACCCCTTTTTGGTTTTTCGGCTGTTTAGGTCAGATTGAAATTGATTGACGCTGGCTAAAATCGTATCAATCATATTTCCTTCAGGGCTGTCATCCAGCATTGGCTGAGCAACAGAAATAAGCTTAACTCCTGCTTTTTGGAGCACAGCTCTAATAGTTAGGTGGTCTTTGGTATTTCTGGCCAGCCGGTCTGTTTCTTGAACAAATACAGCGTCAATAGAATCATCCTGCTGGCATTTAGACAAAAGGTCTTGTAAAGCGGGTCGGTCAAGATTGGTAGCGCTTTTTCCTTCGTCTCTAAATACTTCTACGATTCGGTAATCATCATTTTCGGCAAATTTAGCGCAGAATTTTTCTTGAGCGTCTAAAGAATAGCCTTCTTTGGCCTGTTCTTCAGTTGATACCCGGCAGTAAATTAATGCATTTTTCATATTTGTTTAGTATGTCTTTGGCTTGGCAACACCCATTATGTGCTTATCCTTAGCACAAGCCAAGCGAGTTACCCACAGGGGTTTATTTCTGCTTTTCAGCCTGTTCCTGTTCTTCTTTTTCTTTCTCAATTTCTCTAATAATTTTTTCGTAAACAAGGAGTCCCTCCTCGTCTTTTTTGACATCCAAGAATTGTTTTGGCTTGCCTTCTACTCGGTCTAATAATTCTTTTATGGCGGCGAGCTTAATGCTGTCGTTATCGCTTCCCATTAGGGCGACCAACATTTCGTTAGCAACCCGGAAGTTTTCTTCTCTAATTCGTACTCCCATTTTTTTAATAATTTCTATTGCATTTCGATGGATTTCATCCATTTCTTCCTCATAGAGGCGATAATCCTCACAAAGCGTGCCGGATTCCTTGAACCAATCTTTAATGGTCTGTTCTGTAAAAGAAAGGCCGTTTTTTGTTTTTCTACTTTTCTTGAATCTTTCATTGAGAAATTCGGCAATCTCTTGATAAGAATTACCTTTATATTTCATTTCCATCGCTCTTTTGTGGTATTCATTTAACCGTCTCAATTTAGGCATAAAAAGTTGTGTAAAATAGAGTTTTTATTTTATGATAATAATCGTTTTAACGGATTCTCTTGAGATAATTTCACGGATTGCTGAGGCCGCTTTGATCCTTATTTCTTTGTTTCTGCTTTCCAGCAACGCTATAAGCGTGTCTGCCGCTTTTGGTAGTGCTTCCCGCAGTTTTTTAAGAGCAAGCTCTCTTTGTTTTTCGTATTCGTTTTTGCTCATACTTTATTTTTTTAATTTTAATCGCCATCTTCAGATGGCGCTTGTTTGTAAATTTATTTACAAACAAGCAGAAGTACTAAGTGCGTGGTCTCTGTAAGTCTATGGCAAGTAGTCTATGGAATAGTCTGTTGGTCTACCGCATACTTGTTTGTGGTTTTCCAGCATACAAGTCTGCTACTTTTCCACATACTTGTTGTCCTCGTCATCAAATTCCTGCGTTCCAATCCAGCGCTCCCAATTATCATTAAACTTATCCCATTTAATTCGATAATGAACTTTTCTTGGAATGCTTTTGTGCGTTTCTTCAAGATAGCCAAGTTGTTTTAATTCCCTTCTTGCAAATTCCTGTTCGTATCTGCTCAAGCCGGTTTCTTCAGTGATTTCTTTTTGCGTTTTGAAAATCCATCGTTCTTCTTTGTCTTTTTGTTTTCCTTCCCAGTAAAAAAACTGGCACAAGAAAATCGTGGTTTTTACAGAACCGATAAATTTAGCCAATCTTGGGTAATAGGCTACTGGCCTGCCGATTTTACTAAGACATTCGCTGAGCTTCATAATTTTCTTTTTTCTTAATCCTGTTCTCTTTGCCACTCCAATTGCTGAACTAAAATCTCGGCCAGCCGCTCGGCCACCATTTCTTCAATTTCTTTGATATTTAGTGGTGTATTTTTATTAGACAGCTCAACGCTATCATGCTTTTTGTGGGTCTTTTGAGATTTCTCAATCGTTTTTTTCGGTAGCATATCCTCATTGCAGTTGCTTTTGCCTCTTTTTAGACCTCAACAAAAAAGAGGCCGTGTAATTAAAGAAAATACGATCAAATCATACGCGTTTGTTTTTCTTTAATTACCCTAGACCTCAAAAGGGTAATTTTTATTTAATTAATCTACCTTGCTAAACTTTTCAAAATCCCATTTATTATATTATTTATGTTAAGTTGTAAAATTACATTATCTTCGTCATACTTTCCGTATCCTAATAATAGACCCAAAACGCCGCCTGTTTTATCTTCTTTTGAAACAAGAGTAAATTTATCTTTAAGATTGGTGTTTAGGAATATCGTATGACCTTGGCCTATTTTTTCTTTTAATTTCGTCAGTAGTTTTTCCTCCCTTTTCTTTAACCAAATTGCCAGTCTTTTAAACTCAATAGGCGATAGACCGGTTTTTCTTACTTCTGCCAGTATGGCAAGCTGGATTATATTGGCGCCGGTAAATTTACGCCAGCTCCAAGTATCAGAAGGCTTTCTTTTTTTTGAGAGGAGTATTCCTTTTTTATCCCACTCGGCAATTTGCCGGCGCGACAGGCCAGTTATTTTCTTTAGTTCGCTTGGTATAAACTCTCTTTCAATCAACCAGTTTAGTTTTTTTAATCTTTCTTGATATTCCTTTTTAATTTGTTTAGGCATATTTGTATCGCACATCGCCGTGCAATTTAATAATATCAAATTACAAAAAGCACTGTCAAGTGCAATCCTGTGGATAACTTAAATTATGCTATTGACAGCATATTTCACATCTGATACACTAATGTCATAGATATGAAAAGCAGAAAAAATCTTTTAGAACAACTAAAAAACCTGCCCTATTTTAATAAAGACACCGTTCGTCAGCTTGGCGATCAGTTGGGGCTTAAAGATACTACGGTTGATACCTACATCAGCCGCTTCTTGAAGTATAAAGAGATTTTTAAGCTTAAACGAGGGATTTATATATCCGCCGATTTTTATAGCAAAAATAAAGGCGATATATCTTATCCGTTCTACCTGGCCAACATTATTTATAAACCTTCGTATGTGAGTTCGTGGGCCGCTTTGCAGTATTACAATCTTACCACAGAGTCAATACATGCTATTACTTCAGTGGCGCAGAAAGCCACCAGAACTTATGATACAAAAGTTGGCGGTTTTTCCTATCAGTCAATTCAGAAGGAATTATTCACGGACTTTTCTTCAGTAAACGGAAAGTTTAATTTTTTTATCGCTTCGCAGGCAAAAGCATTGTTTGATTTACTTTATTTCAAAACCCGTCAGTTTCGCGGGGTTAAAATAGAAGATATAAAACAGCTCATAGAAGAGTCGCGAATAGACATTGATGAAATGGACAAAAGCGAACAGGACAAATTTTATGAAATGATTAAAAAATATACTAAACATGAGTGAACAAATTTTAGCTACATTAAAACGAAAACTTGATGATCTTGCCGCCTATGGTGAACTTGACGCTGAAACGCGTCGAAATGCCCTTAAAGAGGAGTTGCAGTTTTATGCGCTCAATTTTATTTATCACCACCCGGAATATAGTAAATGGATTATGTATGGCGGTTCCGCTCTCCGCATCATTCACGGGCTTGATCGCATGTCGGTTGATTTAGATTTTGAGGTTTCTCACGCAATAACCGAGAAGTTTTTAGAGAAGCTGAAAAGTGAAATTAAAGAACACTTCAAAAATACATACGGCGTTGGGACTGATTTCCTAACAATAAAAATAACTACTGGCAGAGGATTGCTTCTAAAATTTCATGTCGGAGAAGAACTAAGTTTCGGCCATCCTTCAAAACAAGTTCATATCAAAATTGATTTGAATCATTTTGTTGCGCCCAAAACGGTTCAGGAGCGTAGACCCATAAATCAGGATCAGTTGTCTTTCGTAATTGTTACCTATAATATGTCCGCATTGATGGCTAGTAAAATTGCAGCAATTTTTCTACGCAGGACCCGTGGAGTAGGTAAGGCAGTTTATGAAGAAAAGGGGCGAGACATCTATGACCTTCTTTGGTATATGAATAAAAAGGTAGTGCCGGATTTTGACTATCTTATTGCCAAAGGCATTGACATAAAAGAACCTCGGGCTCTTTTTGACAAACTTACGCTTCAGATGAACAAAGTCAGTGATGAAAATCTAAGACATGACCTCGCACCGCTTTTTACAAATCGAGCGTATATTGAAAGTTGGCTTAAAAATTGGCGTGAAAGTTATTTGCGGCTTTTTGATGAGTATAAAATCAACACAGTAACTACATTGGAGAGCATAAGAGTGCATCAGGATTTTAATACAGATAATTTTTCTTTTGTCTATTGGTATAAAACAGAAGAAAGCGGATCGGTGCGGATTGTCTACACTATCAGTGATTATTGGATTGAATTTCGTGAGGGAGATTTGCCCACAAAAATAAACGATAAAATAATTCAGTTAGTTAAGGGTGATATAAAAGATCGGTTGAGTGATAAACAGAAGCAGTACGCAACATTATTTTATGAAAAAACAGAAGCATATTTCAAAAAAACAAATAAAGTTATGTTGGGCGATAGTATAATTACTAAAGTTATTAGAATGACCGCTGATAATTTAAACCAAAAAGAGCAGATTGTGCTTAATAAGTCGACCCTGCTTTCCTGCGATTTAGATGATCTGCTCAAATAATTTATGTCAACAAAAACAGACAAAAAAGAAATACATTTTAAGTGCAAAAAGTGTGGTGACGAAATTTACTGGAACACTCATAAAAAGATGGTTATGTGTAAATGCGGCGCGCTCGGAGTCGACGGGTGCGAGTATTATGTGCGAACTATCGGCAACGAAGCCGATCGGGAAATAATTAGAAAAGAACATGAAAATCAAAGACCTTCCAAAAGTAGATAGGCCGCGAGAGAAATTAGAAAAATATGGACCCGAGAAATTGTCTAATTCGGAGCTTTTGGCTATTCTTTTAAGAACTGGTGGTAAAGGATTAAATGTAGTTGAAATGTCCAGAAAAATTTTAGGCAAGTTTAGCGGAAGCGGCTTGGCCAAAGCCAACTTTAAAGAGTTGAAAGATACTTTTGGCTTGGGCGCGGCTAAAGCCTGCGAGATTGTGGCTTGTTTTGAACTGGGCCGCCGGCTTTTGCAAAATAAGAAAAGCCAGATTTATTTAACTCCCAAAGATGTTTGGAATGAATTAAAAGATATTCGAGACAATAAAAAAGAGCATTTTGTTATTTTCTTTTTAGACGCGCGCAATCAAGAAATAAAACGAGAGATTATTTCGGTTGGCTCCCTTAATGCTAATTTAGTCCATCCCAGAGAAGTATTTGAACCGGCCGTGCGTCATTTAGCCGCTCAAATAATTTTAGCTCACAATCATCCATCGGGAGATTCCGAACCCTCTGAGGATGATTTAGAAATAACAAAGCGGCTTGTTGAATCTGGCGGCATTTTAGGCATTGAAGTGATAGATCATATTATTGTTACAAAAAACAATTATTTTAGTTTTAAAGATGGGAGGCTAATATAAACAAAGTATGAAACATTATTTTTATTATAAAGAAGGAAAGAACATAGTTCCCGCAAAGGATAAGAAAAAAAATGAGCAAGCAAAGCGAAAATTAGCAAACTTGCTTAAAAATAAGAAAGACTTAATACCTGAGCGGTTTTTGAAGAATCGGTCAAACATTGCTTTATATAATCCTGGCGGCGATGTAGAAGCGGCTAAGGCTATTTTAATCAATCCTGGTGATGGTGCTTACGATCTCTCAAACCCAATAAATGAATTAACGGGCAAGGAGTGGATCAAGTTTACTTGTAGTTGGTTTATTTTTAATGCATTACACAAAGACCTGAAGGAGGAAAGGGCTATATCGTCTAATTCAAAAGATCACCCAGCAACTTTTTCGCCAACAATGATTGAGGAGTTTGTTAAATTTTTTACAAAAAAAGGTGAGGTTGTCCTTGATCCATTTAGCGGTATAGGAAGTACTCTTGTTGCATGTGATCGTAATGGAAGAGTTGGATATGGGATTGAATTAAGTAAAAAGTATTGTGATATTTCCATTAAAAGAACCCCTAAGTTTAAGGAGAATATTTTTAATGATAGTGCGGAGAATATCAAAAATCTTAAAATTCCCGAAATAGCGTTTTCAATATCATCTCCACCTTATTGGGATGTGTTAAATCGAAGCACTAAGGATTTTAAAAACAAAAGAACTCAAAACGGTTTAGACCAGAACTACTCTACAAGAGTAGAAGATTTGGGTAATATTGATGATTATGAAATGTTTTTGGAAAGATTGGCGAAGATTTATTTTGATATCTACGATTTATTAAAGAAAAGGGGGTATCTAGTTATCATAGTAAAAAATGTAAAAAAGAAGGGAAAGATGTATCCGTTAGCTTGGGATTTAGCGAGGATTTTGTCAAAAAAATATGAACTCAAAGATGAGAAAATTTGGATACAAGACAAAATAGGACTTGCGCCGTATGGTTATCCTTCTGCGTGGGCAAGTAATATACTGCATCACTACTGCTTAATTTTTCAAAAAAAATAACATGTCGATTAGTTTAGAAAAAATTGTTAATAATTTTATAGATATAAACGATTTTGAATACGATCGTAAGTTTTCACGGGTTGCGAGATTGCATAAATATTGGTCACGAAAACCATGGTTTATTGTGGGAGAATATGTAAGAAAGTATTCTAACAACGGCGAAAAGATACTAGACCCTTTTTGCGGTAGTGGAATTATAGGATTAGAAGCAATTTTGTCCGGTAGATATTTTACTGGATATGATTTAAACCCATTTGCTACTTTCCTCGCGGAAAATTTACTAGACACAAATTACGATGAAAATAGCGTGAACCACGATCTCATTTTGCTTAAGAAGGAGGTGTCGCAAAAAATAATGAATTTGTATCGTGTCGGTGATGGCAAGTATATTTTGTATACAATTATGGGTCATAAGAACACTCAGAATCACAACGCTGTCATTTCAGATGAGTTGTTTAAAAATAAAACAAAGACAATTTTAGAAGAAAAAATTTTAAATCCTAGAATTAGATTCCCAAAGGATTTGAAGTTTCCAGATAAAGCCTTTCCTCGGAAATTTTATAAAGATAGATTTTCTTATAAAGGTGTTAGTAAGGTGTCTGACATGTTCACCAAGCGGAACTTGTTTTCTCTTGCCCTTTTAAATGACGCAATTCAACGATCAAAGTTAATCAACAAAGATCTATTTATGTTGGCGTTTACTAATACACTTCTCCATGTTAGTAAGTTAAAGGCAGAGAATGTCAGGCCTCTTAGTGTAAATAATTTTTGGATACCCGATGACTTTATTGAAGAGAATGTATGGTGGAGATTTCTAGATAGATTAAAAAATGTACGACTAGCAAAAGAGGTGGTCGCAGAAAGAAACAAGAAAAGTAATTCCAGCGGAGTCGGTAGACACAAGATATACAATAAATCTTCCTTGAGGATGAAGGAGGTTAAAAATAAGTCTGTGGATTATTTGATAACGGACCCCCCTTATGGTGACACAATCCAGTATTCAGAACTTTCATATATTTGGAATTGTTGGCTAGAAAAGGATTTTAAAATAAAAGATGAAGTAATTATTAACCCTGTTCAGAAAAAGGGTTTTAGTGAATATCAAAATCAATTAAAATTATTCATTGCTGAAGCGAAAAGAGTTCTAAAAAAAGATGGCTATTTTACTTTGGCATTTCAGAATAAAGATCTAAATATCTGGATCGCAGTTGCAGAACTTATTCGAGACAGTGAAATGACCCTAGAAGATATTTCCTCCTATAGTACTTTTGGTAGTCCTTATAATAAGAGTTGGTCAAAATTTTCTCCGAAATCAGATTTTTATGTGACATTTCAAAATACGGAAAAGAAGATTGATTTGAAAAATAATGGGGTGTATCCCGAAGAAATAGCGAGAGATATTGTTGGTTATCTTGGTGATAACAACGGTGCTTTGTTTAACCTAAATAAAGCATATGATTTATTTGTTGCTGTCGTGCTTAGTAAAATTTTTGAGGGATACACAATTTATGCTTGTGAAAAGTTAAATATTAAAAAGGTGATTAGCCTCTTTCAGCAAATAATAAAATCAAATTATGGAAATATACAAAAAAGATTATTTCAAAATATTTAAGGCAAATTTTGACTATAAAGCAGTTAACACTGACCTTGGGGAGGCAATCAAAATGTCCCCAAAAGATGCTTTTATTTACAGCAGTATTACCGGTGCAGGATATTTAGAAAATCCGATATATCCTTTCACTCCAAAAGGATTACTTAAGCTTTTTTATAACGCTTTCAATTATAAGTTTGTATCAGGGATTTTTGATAACGGTGTATTAAAAAATACACCCTATATATTATCTCAGGCGAAAGATTATTTATTTAATGGAGATAAATATGTTGTGCCGGTCGAATTTGATTCAGAGAAAGATCTCACCTCTTTCCTAAAAGAGGGTTTTGCCAAAATTAATGATCCCGAGCAGTATATTATTCAGAGGATAGAAACAAGCAAGCAAGGCAATGGCATGGAACCATTATTGGAGTATCTTGCTGCAGAATATTTTAAGAATCTTGGTTTTATAGTTGAAAACCAGATACCGCTTGCCCACTCTTTAGGATCTCCTGATTTTGCTGGTTATGGGCTGATAAATACGATACAGAAAATTCATAAATCTGGCTTTTTGTCTAGCCATGGCTTTCATATTATTGAACTTGCCTTAATCAGAAGTTTTAAGGATTTCAGCGATGGTACTACTAAAGTAAAAGATTCCGAACTATTGGTTGGTGAAGCAAAGACCAGTACTTCTCAAATGTCTAGGCAGTTAGAGAAATATTTAGGAACAGGTTTGTTTGATAAAGGTTTTGAAATTCATCCTTCGAAATCTAGACCAACAGAGAATTATTTTGGCCTGATAACTTTTGATAAAGATTTTAAAATTACAGTTAGCCCGCCTCAGGATAAATATATTTCAAAAAATCCTTTATCAAAAGAGGACTATATTCAATGGTTAGAAAATTATATCAAGTTTTATTTGATTGCTAATTTTACTAATGATGAGTTGAAAGAGTTTTATCTGAACATAACGGGTTCTTCTCTAAATAAAGAATCTGATATTGTTGATTTTGTTTTAAGCATTAATATCGAGGAAATACTCATAAAGATTAAACAATTGTAATTTATGGCTTTATCCAGCGACGAAATAATTAAACGCGAAATAATAGATACTCTTGGCTACAAACATGGAGATATAAAATTAAGGATATTTCCACAAAGTAGCAGAGAGGATCAAAGCTTATTTTCTGACGGAGGTCTCACCTTTGGTTTCAATGGTGTCTCCTACGGTTCTTGTGATGCCTGTTGGTATATTGATAAAGAATGGGTGGATGGTTTTAGTAATAAAATGATAGATAAAAAGCCGATTATTGCACTAGAAGGAACTGACGCGTTGAATCGAAATTCAGCTGGCAATGCTCTTTATCAAAGATTTCACCATGCACTCGGTGCTGTGAAAAACGGCATAGTTGGGGTTTATTATCTTAAAAAGGGTCCTAGCCAAATACAGCCAGATTTATATGGAATGGCTTATTATGCTTCTCGAGTGGAAAAGGGTAATTATTTAGTCACTGATGACCTCGAGGTGGTGAAGGGGTTATTGGAAAGGTATTACGACAAAAACTCCTTTTCTGATTTTATAAAAAATTATCTGGAAAAAATGCATAAAATATTCAGCACAAAATTCCAGAAATTTTACAATGGGGACTGGAAAGAATTTGCGAAAAAGAGGTCGACAATAATAAAAGACGATTATGTTATAAAGTATGCCGGAAGAGGTAGAAGAAACTTTACTGACGGATCTCAACGAGCAGGTCATATTGCAGTAGGTGAAATGTTCCTTACTAAATATTATTTCTACGATAAAAAATTCTACTATCTATTTCCGAAAATGACACGAGAGGATATAGAGTTGTTGGATAAAAGTAAAAATACCGATAAAGAATGGTTTCTATTGCGAAACGAACCAAATGTATTCATAAAGACTATTGATGACATAGAGGGAGTGGGGAAAAACATCAAGGGGAAATTCTTACAAATAAAGGATGAACCATTGAAAGGTGACGCGTTCAAGACTTTTAATGCATATACTCAAGAGATTGTATCTAAATTAGAATCAGGCGAATATCGAATAAGGGAGTAGGAGATTTCTCATTAATCTTGTAAATAAAATTCTCGCCATCACTAAAGACGACGATTATTTAGAAAACTCCGCCAAACAAGCCAAAGTCGCTGATTACGAAAAACAAATTGATAAAATGGTTTATAAGCTTTACGGTCTAACCAAGGAGGAAATGAAAATCGTTGGAGGAAATGATAAATAGAGTTATTAAAATTTTTTACGATGATTAAACCAAATTGGAATATATTCAAAGCGAGGTTCAACGAAAACCCTCAAGATAATTTTGAGTGGTTTTGTTATTCATTATTTTGTAAAGAATTTAAGCAAGAAAAAGGGATTTTTCGTTTCAAGAATCAGTCTGCGATAGAAACAAATTCGATTAAACACGGAAACGATATTATAGGGTGGCAAGCAAAATTTTATGATACTCCACTCTCTAATCACAAAGATGAATTATTACAAACTCTTGAAAAAGCAAAAAGAGATTATCCAAATATTACAAAAATCATTCTTTATACAAATCAAGAATGGGGTCAAAGTAAAGGGCAAAAACCGCAAGGGTTGGTAAAAATAGAACAAAAGGCAAATGAACTTAAGATTGACCTAGAACAGAGAACTGCTAGTTTTTTTGAATCTCCTTTTGTATCTGTTGATAACGAAATAATTTCTAAACATTTCTTTACACAAGATAAAAGTATATTTGATTTAATAGAAGAGCAAGAAGCACATACAAAAAATATTTTAACTGAAATACAAACAAATATTTCTTTTAATGAACAGGTAATTGAAATAGATAGAAATAATGAATTTGAAAAAATAAAAAATGCAGATCAGCAAGTATTAGTTTTGAGTGGTATAGCTGGGGTCGGTAAAACAGCTCTTATTAAAAATTTTTGGGAAGAAGCAAAAGAAGAAATACCTTTCTATTTATTTAAAGCAACTGAATTTGATAATTTAAGAACGATAAATGATTTTTTCAAAAAATTTGATTTTCAAAAGTTTATAAATGCACATAAAGAGGATTACGAAAAAACTATTATTATTGATTCAGCTGAAAAATTATTAGATTTAAAAAATACAGATCCTTTTAAGGAGTTTTTATCCATTCTTATTGAGAATAATTGGAAAATTATTTTTACCACAAGAGATAACTACTTAGAGGATTTAAATTACCAATTTTTTGAAATTTATAAGATCGCTCCTCTAAATATAAATTTGCAAAATTTAGAACAAAATGAACTTAATTCACTTTCGGATAAATATTCTTTTCAGCTACCTCATGATGAAAAATTATTGGAGCTAATTAAAAACCCATTCTATCTGAAAGAATATCTAAAATATTATCAGGCTGATAAAACATTAAATTACAAAGAATTTAAAGATAAATTATGGAATAAAAATATTAAAAAAAGTAAAACAGCAAGATCTGAGTGTTTTTTGAAAATGGCAGTTGAAAGGGCAAATCAAGGAAGTTTTTTTGTGATTCCTGCATGTGAATCATCTATTTTAGACAATGAATTGATAAAAGACGGAATTTTGGGCTATGAAGACGATAAAGGCTATTTTATTACACATGATATTTATGAAGAATGGGCATTGGAAAAATTTATCAATAGAGAATTTTCTAAAAAAGAAAATAATCAAAGTTTTTTTAAAGCAATAAGGCAATCACTTCCAATCCGTAGAAGTTTTAGAAATTGGGTATCAGAAAAGTTGTTATTGGAAAGTGAAGAGATTAAAAATTTCATTGAGGAAATAATAAGTGATATTAATATTGATCAATTTTGGAAAAATGAAATAGTCATTTCAATTTTGCTTTCAGATTATTCAGATTATTTTTTCAAAAATTTTAAAGACTTATTACTTGCTGATAAGCAGGCGTTATTAAAAACAACCACTTTCTGGTTAAGGATAGCTTGTAAGGTGGTTGATGAAGATTTTTTTAAGCAATTAGGAATAAAGAAAGTCGATTTATCAATTTTAAAATATGTCCTAACAAAACCGAAAGGAAATGGTTGGGAAAGTATCATTAAATTTGTTTTTGATAATTTGGATGCTATAGGAATTGAAAATATTTATTTTATTCTACCCATTATTCATGATTGGAATAACAAATTTAAAACTGGAGAAACGACAAAGTTTTCAAGTCTCATCGCATTGCAATATTATCAATGGACGATCGAGAAAGATGTTTATTTTTCTCGCGATGAAGATGTAAAAGATAAATTATTTCAAACAATTCTTTATGGCTCTTCTGAGATTAAAGATGAGTTGAAAAAAGTTTTTGAGGAGATTTTAAAAAATAAATGGAAAAATCACAGAGACCCATATTATGATTTATCAAAAACCATTCTAACTAAAATTGAAGGAATTGCTGTTTCCCAAGTTTTCCCGAAATATGTTTTGCAATTGGCTGATTTGTTTTGGTCATTTACGCCAAAGGAAGATCGTTATTACAGCCGTCCTGGAATAGGGATGGAAGAGTATTTTGATGTGGAAGATGAATATTTGGATTATTTTCCAGCCAGTTCGTACCAAACTCCAATTTATTGGCTTCTTCAGTCTTCACTTAAAGAAACAATTGATTTTATATTAAGCTTTACAAATAAAACGGTTGAGCATTTTGCTAAATCTGAATTTGCTAAATACGAAGTTGAAGAAGTAGAGGTATTTATTGAAAAAGAAAAAACGATAAAACAATATGATAGTAGGAATGGAAGGCTTTGGAATATGTATAGAGGATCGTCGGCACCAGCACCGTATGTTTTACAATCAATGCATATGGCGCTAGAAAAATTTTTTCTTGAAAAAGGAAAGGTTGCTGATTCGAAGACTTTAGAAAGTTGGTTACTTTATCTTCTTAAAAATTCAAGGTCTACCTCTATCTCAGCTGTTGTAGCAAGTATTGTGTTGGCATATCCTGAAAAAACTTTTAATATTGCTAAAATTCTTTTTAAAACAAAAGATTTCTTCTTTTGCGATACGGGCAGATTGGTTTTAGACCAAGGACATAAAGGTATGCTTTTATCGCTAAAAGCGCTTGGTAGTAACTCAAAAAATGAATTTCATGAGTCAGAAAGACTACAAGCCTGCGACGATAAACACAGAAAATGGTCTTTGGAAAATTTGTTTTTGAACTACCAATTATTTAGAAATGAAGGTGTAGGCGAAGAAGAATCGAAAAACAGACAAAAGGTATTATGGGAAATATTGGATGATTACTATAAAAAATTACCAGATCCATCAGTAGAAACAGAGTCTGATAAGACATGGAGACTTTATCTTGCAAGAATGGATAGAAGAAAAATGAATATTGCTTCAGAAAAAAATAAGGATGGATACTTGATTAGTTTCAATCCTGAAATTGATCCAAAGTTGAAAGAATACAGCGAAAAATCACTAGAAAAAAGTTCTGAGCCGATGAAATATACTTCATTAAAGCTATGGGCAAACTATAAAATTAGAAATGATGAAAAATATAAGCAGTATAAACAATATGAAGATGACCCAAAACTTGCGCTCAAAGAGGTCAATAAAATTATTACAAAATTGGAAACAATAAAAAGACCAGAACCGCCAAAACTTCAACATTCGGAAGAAGAAAGTTTTTATCTTTTTAATCATTCCATCCCTGTAGAAGTTTGTGCTGTCATGGTAAGGGATTATTTCAAAAAACTTTCAAAAAAAGAGAGTGGTTTTTGTGCAGGTATTATTTTAGAGGTAGCTTCTTCGTCTTCTGGTCCCAATTATCAATATCAAGTAACTGATGGTGCACAATCAGCAATTTCTGTACTGCCAGTTTTATTAGAAAAATTTCCAAAAAAGAAAGGAAATATAAAAGAAATTTTACTGTTTAATTTATTCAATCATTATCCAGTTGGTATGGCTGGCACAAGTTTTAATACATTTTCAATCATGGCCATTCATAAACTATGGAAGACTAATTTTGAGGACGCACAGTCAATATTGATTGGTTACTTACATTTGAAACCAAAGTATGATGCACTAAGAGAAAAGATACGACAGGAGAATTACAAAAAGGATAGATATAACCTGCAAAAAAATAAGGTAATGGACAAATTTTTAAAAGAAAATGAAGAATATTTACGGAAAGTTATAAATAATCAAGTATTGACGAAGGATGTAGGAGACATTGAAACAATAGATTTACATACATTAAAAACTGCTTTTCAACTGATCCCCTTGAAGACAGAAGATAATGATCACAAAATAATAGTTAAAAACATTATCTCTGCTTTTGTTGAAAAACTAATTTCAAACGACAGAAATAACAGGATTGATTATAAAGTAAGGCATGATTTTCTGGAAAAACTAGCTTATTTTGTCTTGAGTACTCCAAAAGAAGAAATTCAAGAGTATATAAAACCATTTCTAGATAAATTCAACAGATCAGAAGCAATCGCCGATTTGTTCGAGGAATTTATATCTGCCGAAGACTGCCTAAACTCATATGAAAATTTTTGGGAAGTTTGGAATTTGTTTAAAGAAAAAATATTCGAGGTTTGTAAAAAGGGAGATGGTTATTGGTATGTTGATAAAATTATAAAAAGCTATCTTTTTGCTCAAAACCCATGGAAAGAATCGGCTACTGAATGGCATACACTGAAAGATGATAATAAAAGATTTTTTAAAGAGATTTCAGAAAAAATTGGGCATTGTTCTTCAACTCTATATGCAATTTCAAAACTATTAAATGATATTGGGAGTTCTTACTTAGACGATGGTATATTGTGGCTATCTGGTATGTTAGCTAAAAACAAAAACTTCTCTACTGCTAAACTTGAAGTGAACACAGTTTACTATATAGAAAATCTTGTCAGAAAGTATATTTACAAAAATCGGACAAAAATAAGAAAAACGAAAAAATTAAAAGAAGATGTTGTGGTGATACTGGATTTCTTAATAACAAAAGGTTCTGTTGTTGGATATATTTTGAGGGAAAACATAGTTTAAGCGTATTAAGAGTACCAACCAAATATCTCTAATGAAGAGGCGAAAGAAATCAGGGATGAATTTTATATTGTTGCAGATTGAAGTATAAAATATGCCACAGGGGCGAATTAGGGGCAATAATGAGCAATTACGGCTGGAGGGCGTATTCGCGGCGGGTCTCTTTGATCAGGTTCATTTTCTCTTTAAGCGAGGCAATATACATCCAATCTTCGAAGGTTTTGATAAAATTCGGGCTCGGGGCCAATTCCTTTAACCCTTGTTATGCAAGGGTTTTAGTTTATCCTCTTGACAACAATGTTATGTAGTTCTAACATTAAAGTAGTTAGAAATACTTAACACAAAAGGTCGATATTGGAAATTAATAAAAATAATTGAAATTTTTATGACTAAAAAATCATTCAGCATTTATAGGCTTATCGCAGTTATTATTGTGGCTATTGTGGTTGGCGTATCCATTAACTGCGGCAACTGGTATTTGCCGTTGGCAGCCATAGTTGCTTCTTGGATTTTCCTTTACGCTTTGAGGCGGAATGTAAAAGAGATTATGGCCGATGAACGCGATTATATGACAGCTGGCAAAGCTTCTCTTTGGGCGATGAGAATATATCTTGGCGTGTCAGTTATCGCTGGTTTGGTTCTCTATATCATGGGAATGGATGAAAAGGGGGGAATTCTGTTTGGTACCGCTACCACCTTATTGTATTCTGCCACTTTCCTTATGCTTGTTTACGCTGTCTTGTTTAAAATATACGAGAGGAAAAATGAAAACTCTTAAGGTAAAAGTAAAAGAATTCAGGGATAAGAAAGGTTTGACTCAATCGGAATTAGCCAAGCGCGTTGGCGTGCGAAGGGAAACCGTTGTTTTTCTTGAACAAGGAAAATATAATCCATCTCTAATGCTTGCCCTAAAGATAGCCGAAGAATTAAGGGTGCCAATTAATAAATTGTTTTCTTTGTCAGAAAAATAAGGGCTTATAGAAATTTTATAAAACAAGAGGTATAATAAAAAATATGAGAAGCATTAGACTTCTGCCGAAAAGTATTTTAGGCAAATGGTCAGTTGTATTAATTGTGGTGATGCCGATATTATTTTATCTTGGTATGTCGTTTGCGGATTTCTATAGCTCTATTCCGGCCGGGAAAACAATATTGCAGGATATTGTTAACAGGCCCGGAGTGGCTCTGTCAATGTTAGTTGGTTTTGCTTCGGGCATCATTGCTTTTATTACCGGCCTTGTTGCAATTATAAAAAACAGGGAGAGATCCATTTTGGTGTTTCTATCAACAATTATCGGGGCATTGCTCATTTTATATCTTGCCGGAGAAATAATATTTCCGCATTAAATTAATTAAATTTAACAATATGGACATTACATCTTTTTTCGCACAACTTTGGGGTAGTTTTTTTGTAATTTTTGGGTTGCTGTTTATTATAACGAGGCAATTGGGCAAGACTATAGAAATGACTGACGATAAAGCGTTTGTTATCTCTACCGGGTACATTACAATGCTCATGGGTTTGGTTACTGTGATTTTACACAATGTTTGGGTTGTTGATTGGAGAGTAGCTATTACTATTCTGGGCTGGTCTACCTTCATCAAAGGAATTATGAAAATTGGATTCCCAGAATATATACACAAACAGGCACAAAGATTCAAAAAGAAACAGATGATTAGCACTGTTATTCTGCTCATCTTGGGCGCATGGTTGCTTTGGATGGGTTTTTAACATAACTTTTATGATTTCATCACAAATTTATATTTTAGTAGGAATTATCGCTCTGGCTGGAATTATGGTCATTCTTGTTTTGACCAGAAAGAAAATAAAAAGGCCGCTTTCGCCATTGGCCGGTTTAGCTTTTGCTTTTATCATTGCCGGCCTCGTATTCGGCGAAAGTCGTTTGATTGGTTATGGCTTGATGGGTATAGGTGTTATTTTGGCTGTGATTGATATTGTTAGAAAAATGAAAGCCAAAAAGGAACAGGTTTAGTTTTTTCTTTATAAAAAATTTGCTATAATTTTATTGGAATAGCGAGAGTCGGTATTTATGGACTTTGGTTCATAACAGGGTTGTGCAATAAGGCCGCCATCCGCCTTTGTGCGGTGGATTTGTCCGAAAAGGCAGAGGGTGTGCGGTAAAAAGCAATTCTGGCTCAAGGGCATACCGAGAGTGCTATTCCAACAAAAAACTTCCCATGGGGGAGTTTTTTGCTTACAGGAGGGCAATAATGGGTAACTACGGCTTAAGGGCGAGTTGGCGGCGGGTGGCTTTAATCAGGTTCATTTTTTCTTTAAGCGAGGCAATATACATCCAATCTTCTAAGGTTTTGATAAAACTCGGGCTCGGGAGCC
>Ga0265594_1001207_pt1 | contig 20290 bp, 15 predicted proteins | sample saktaG_11_FD_190147 | JGI IMG/M metagenome (GOLD analysis project Ga0265594, IMG submission 190147) | Saline water microbial communities from Sakinaw Lake, British Columbia, Canada - sak_2011_5_24_80m | ecosystem: Environmental > Aquatic > Non-marine Saline and Alkaline > Saline ... | reverse complement strand
GCTTCTTCATCTTTAATTTCTCCCTCTTCGATTATTCCCGATTTAATTTTTGTCTCTCCAAAAGAAGCCAAACCTAAAACTCCTCGCTTTTTTTTGAGTTTAATAATTTTCAGAGATAAATCAGAAATATCCAACCCAAATACTTCAGGTTTTAAAGTTAAAAAATTGAGCATCGAAATAAATCTAAAGATTTATGAGAGGTGAAATGAATCGAAGATTCATTGAACATTTGCTGATTAAATTATAGCAGTTATTCTATCTCTTCCCAACTCACAATTTTAAACTCCGGACTAATATAAGGAAGGAAAGGTGGAGAGCTGTAAACTAAATTCGAATCAAAATAACTTTCTCTTTTTAAATAGCCAGAAACTACCTGGCTTCCCGAAATCCATTTAGTTCCCACCCGGCCATTGCTGATTATTGAGCCATAAATTTCTAATTTTTCCCTGAAGTTCCCGGGATAGTGATTTCTGGAAAAACGGCCTTTTTGGGCTACAAAAATTCCCCGCAATTCCATCTGGTCGGGGGACTGGAGGCCAATTAAAACATTTCTCTCTCCGATTAAAACTAAGCCATCTGAGCCATCTTTAACTGAATAATCAATGTCAGCTGCCAAAATAACATCGGCATCCAAATTTGGATTAATAAGGTTTGCCGAGGCGACAGTAACTTTTCCCTTCACTTCTCCCTCTGGCCAGATATTATCTTCAATAAAAATAGCTGGACAGGCTGAAGGAATAGTATAGTTCGCATAAAGATATTCGTTAGTGATTGTAAAATAATCATAATGCCAACCTTCTTCAATTGAGTAAGCATAGGTTGGAGAAAGCCCGGTAATTACCCAAGCTTCAAAAGTACCATTATTTTTAAATTTGATATGATAACCTTTTCCTTGAGGATTGAGATTAACAGAAGGTGGAAGATAGACTCCTGAACTTTCAGCAGAGTTTTTCATTTGGACCAAATCAACAGTAATTCCGGTAAAGTCAAAAGGAGGCACAGGAAAGCTAAATAAATCTGGGCTGCTGTTTTGGGTAGTGGTGAAGACGCCCGGGCAAACACAATTTGAACCTTCTACCCAGCAGCCGGAAGCTGTAGGACAAGGGCTACAGCCAAAAGAAGAAGTACAAATCCAATCCTCTTTAGCCGAAGTTACCAGAGATTGATTTTCTCCATCCATCCTGATGCCGCCATTTGAGTGATAAGGTCCCCTAATTTCATGGTCAGCTCCTATCCAGACATTATCGTTTAAAATATAGGAGTATTTTGCCACTGATTCTCTGGCATACAAAACGCTGATTTTTCTTTTTATTTGAGGATATTTATTAGTCCAGCCAGTGGAAATAATTTCTCTCTGGACAGTCTCTCCACAACTAATTGTTGAATTAATCTGGAGAGAAAATTTTCCAATCGGATTTCCCGCTGGATCGAAATAATCTTTTTCAGTCAGGCAATTTTGCTCAACTTCATTATTAAGACACCATCTGTAATAGTTAACTCCAGCTTCAGCAATATGCAAGGACTCGTTCCAACCCACTCTTTGAGCAGATTGTCTCAATTGCAATAAAATAAATCCCAAAAGCCCTCCTAATAAAATCAAAAATATTGCACCAAAAACTAAAACATAAATTGTGATTATTCCTTTTGTCTTCATTATATTAACTGACAGATACCCACTCTCTGTTACTCTACTTTTAGGTTGCGGAGTTGAATAGAAGATTTCAACTCAAAATCTTGAGGTGGACGATTGGGGTCTACATTAACTACTAAATAAACTTTCATTAATTTACTATCAATCAGCCTGGCAGGATAATCAATGATTTTGTTACCCTGACTATCATAATATTCAAAAATTGGCGGAACATTTCTGACGAAGGCGCTAATAATTGAAATTTCTTCCTGGTCTAAGGGATATTTAATTGGAAAATCGGTGGGGTTTGTTACTCCCTTTCTCAATTCATGAGCAAAACCTGAAATTTCCTCTGTCCAGCTGAATTCAAACTTGGCTTTCATTGAATGATTTATTTCTCCCCAATCACAAGAAGGGTTAACTCTTGAAGAAGAATCGGCTAAAAACTGTATCGAATTATCGCTTGCTGACAAAGTAACATCATATATAGTAGTCCCCTGCCAGGAACCTGCGCAATCTGTGCAACCTGTTTTGCAAATATCGCCGAGTTTTATCCCCTCAGCGAAAATTTCCGCATACTCATTGCTGGCGCCAAAATCTCCCTCCACTAAAACCTTTACCTGAGCTGATTTTAATGTCCCTTTCAGAAAATTAGAAAAAGTAACACTACAGGTTCCTCCTTGAGCATAACTGACACATTCTTGAGTTTGATTTCCGGAACTGGCAGTCCCTAAAAAATATCTTACTCTTTCCACCGCACCATCTTTATCAACGTCTGAATAAAATATAAATTCCTTATCATCGGCTTTCTCAATTGAATAGGAGCCGTCATCTCCACTTCTCGCTTCTCTAATTTCTTTGACCATTGTCTCAATTCCTCTTCGGGCTTCGTCAATAGCTATTGATTGTTGCCAGGTAAAACCATGGGTTCTGTAAGCCATAACAACAAAACCTGTTACTGCTCCCATAATTAAAGCAAGAATAAAAATGGTAACCAAGGTTTCAATTAGGGTAAACGATGAACTTCGTTCATCTCCACGCACGACCCCGTTAGGGGGAGTGAGAAAGAACTTTAGTTCTTTCGACTTCGCTGATGCTTGCGTAAACGATGAACTTCGTTCATCTCCACGCTTCGCTGATGCTTGCGTAAACGATTTCATAAAAATTATTCTATTTGTTCCAGCTCCACTATCTTTGTAACATCTCCAGAAACTGAAACTGTTATCGAAGTAGAATTGTATCCCGGGGCTTCTATTTCTAAATTATAAGTAGCAGCTGTCAAAGGAATAAAATAGGTTTGGCCTTTTTCATCGGTATACTGATTAGTGTCATAACCCAGATCAGCATTATATAATCTTAGACTGGCTGAAAAAATAGGTTCTCCAGTAGCAATATCCTTAACAATAACTAAAAGTGAGTTTTCAGCTTTGACAATCAATCGGACACTCAGGCTGGTATCGGGCGCCAGACCCACTGGCTGGATAGTCTCAGTTCCCGGAGGAGATTCAACCCCAACTAAATCTAAACCAGGAATAAGCACTGAAAAACTATAAGAATCCCATTCTAAATTAGGAATCTCTACCTGACCGGGGCCATCAGTAGTCTGCTCTTGAGAATATTTATAAATCGGATTTTCATTGACATCTAAGCCAATCTTTTTCGCCCCGGTTAAAGTAAAGGTTACATTATGGACAACTGGATATCCAGCACCTTTAGTGCCTCGAGCTTGAGTTATTATTGAACTTACCTTATCAATAGAAAAACTAATTTCTGTAAGTTGTCCTTCCAGAATTATTGAATGAGGATTTTCTGGCGTAGCAATGATTTTGCCATCATAACTTTCTCCACTGCCATAAGTTTGCTCTAGACTGTAATTTGTTTTGGAAATAACTACTTTATAAGTACCGGCGGCTAAAGAAAAGTAATGTTTTCCATCAATTGGGGTAGCAGTTTTTAAAGTTTGGTCAGTTTCTGGGTCTTTCACTTCAATTAAAGGAGAAGTAACCATTGCGCCGTAGGCATCAAAAACTGAAACAGAACGTATTCCGCCAGTTTCGGCACATTCTTGGGCAATATTCTTAGGAGCAATATCAGTAGTGAGAACAACTTCTCCGCTAAAACGGCCCGACCAAGAAACCTTCACCTCCGCTTTCTTATAATCATTGGGGCAATCATCTTCGGGAGCAGCTATGCCGTCGGCTGAATCTATGATGAAATCTACCCGAGTTTCAATTGTATATTCAATGTTATTAGAAGTGGTGGAGGTAGCGGCTGCCAAAATTCCCTCAGGATATCCGCCGATAACTCCAACTGATTGATAGGGCAAATTTCGAACCTGCTCCATCTGTTGATTGGCCAGGGCAGTGGCTATAATTTTAGCCTTGCTTTGGCCGATTACTTTTAATCCCAATTGATAGGCGCCAAAAATTCCCAAAAAGACAATCAAAATCAAAAAAGTCCCAACCAGGACATCTATTAAAGTGAAACTTTTTTTTGAAAATTGAAAGTTAAAGAAGGTTCTCTTCTTTTCCACCTTCGCTGGCGCTCGGTAATTGAAGATTGAAAATTTCATTACATTGCCCCCAGCATTGAATACATTGGTTGAATCATTGAGATAGCAAAGAAACCAACCACTGCCCCAATAATAAGCATTAAGACTGGTTCAATAATTGCTGATAAGTTTTTAGTAGCATTTCCTACCTCAGTCTCAAAAAAATCAGCCAGTTTTCCTAAAACGTCTGAAGTCTCCCCAGTCTCCTCCCCCACTTCAATCATCTGAATAATTATCGAGGGGTAAATATCTTGATAGGGCCTTAGGGCCTCTGAAAGCTTACTCCCCTTTCTGACTTTCTCAGCAGCTTGGGCCATTGCCTCTCGAAAATAAATATTCCCTAAGGATTCCGAAACAATCTCCAAGCTCCTGACGATAGGGACTCCTGAGGCAAAAAGAGAGCTTAAGGTTCTGACAGTGGAGGCAGAATTAGTTTTTTTAATAATTGGGGAAATAATAGGAATTTTTAGAGATAGAGAATCTATCATTCTCTTTCCTCCCTTTGTTTTTAAAATTATCCGAAAGATAAAGAAAAGCGAAATAGCTATCAAAATACAAAAAAACCATTTTTCAGCTAAAAAAGTGCCAAAGGAAATTACCAATTTAGTAGTAGGAGGAAGTTCAATCTTCAGCTCCCTAAAAGTTTCTGCTAATTTGGGGACAACCATAATTAACATTAAAAATCCAATGCCAAGCATCGCGCAAATGATGACGGCTGGATAAATCATTGCCCCTTTTATTTTTGATTTTAGTTCATATTCTCTTTCCATCTGCTGAGTTAAGGTTTTTAAAACTTCTTCCAGAGTTCCAGCTTCTTCTCCAACTTTTATCATACTAGTAAAAAGCTCAGAGAAAATATCGGGGTGTTTCGCTAAAGAGTCAGAAAAACTTTTCCCTCTAGTTATCTCCTCAGCTACATTTAATAGAGTTTTCTTAAATTTTTTACTTCTTGTCTGTAAAGCTAAAATTCCTAGAGCCCTGGGCAAAGAAATACCAGCCGCAATCATCACCTGCAAATTTCTGGTAAACATCATTTTCTCAGTCAATGAAACCCATCTTAAGGATAGCAAAGAGATTTTGAATTTCTTTCTTTTAATCTCTTCCCCTTCTAAATCAGCCTTAATTAAAACATAGCCTTCTTGACGAAGGGCTCTGGCTAATTCTGACTTATCTTTAGCTTCTAAAGTTCCTGACTTTGGCTCTCCTTTTAGAGATTTGGCTGTATAGAAATAAAGCGACATTTATTCTATTATTACTCTCAATACTTCTTCAATTGACGTAATCCCCTGGGCTGCTTTGATAAATCCGTCCTCAATCATTGTTCTCATTCCTTCTTTTTGGGCCCGGGCTTGAATTTGATCAGTAATTGCTTCTTTAACAATCAGTTCTTTTATGGTTTCAGTAACATCTAAAACTTCAAAAATTCCGATCCGACCGCTATAACCCTCCAGACATTCCTTAGTAGGCTTAGGCCGATAAAACTCAATATCCTTGAAACTGGTTTTTGGTTTTACTATTTTTTCTTCTTTTAAAATTTTTAGAATCCGATCTAAGTCACAATATTTTCCCAAATTTTTTAGTTCTGATTCTTTTAGGGTGTACTTAGTTTTTTCTTTACAAAGTTTTCTGACCAGTCTTTGGGCTAAAATAATTTCAAGAGTTGAAGAAAGCAAAAATGGCTCGGTCTTCATATCAATTAATCTTGGGATAGCTCCGGCAGCATCGGTAGTATGCAAAGTAGATAAAACTAAATGGCCAGTTAAGGCGGCATTAATGGCTAAACCAGATGTTTCGTTATCTCTAATTTCTCCCACCATAATAATATCGGGATCCTGACGGACCAAAGACCTGAGGCCTGAAGCAAAAGTTAAACCAATTTTTGGATTAACCTGAGTTTGGTTAATCCTTGGCATTCGATATTCAATTGGATCCTCCACTGTTGAGATATTCACCCCGGGAATATTCAAAATTTCCATCATGGCGTATAAGGTAGTGGTTTTTCCACAACCGGTTGGTCCGGTAATAAGAATCATCCCTACCGGTTTTCTTAAATTATCCTGAACTCTTTCTAAGGCTTCATCTCTTAATCCTAATCCCTCTAAGGTAAGAGCCTTGGAGGTTTCAGCTAATAATCTCATAACAATTTTTTCTCCGTCAAAAACCGGCAAAACCGAGACTCTTATCGAGTATCTGTAATCCTCGGTTTCTATCTTAAAACGGCCATCCTGGGGAAGTCGATGCTCATCTAACTTTAAATTGGAGAGAACTTTTATTCTGGCTACAATTCCTGAGCTAACTTGTTTCGGAAGCGTCATGGCATCGTGTAAAATACCATCGATTCGATAACGGACTATAACTTCTTTTTCCAAGGGTTCTATATGGATATCAGAAGCTCGCTGTAAAATTGCATGCTTCATTAGGGTATCGACAATCCTAATCACTGGCAGCTCTTTTGCCGCTTTTAAAAGTTCTTCTTTTTCCTCAAATATTTCCTCTTCCTTTATTGGTTTGATAATCCCGGCTTCCTTTTTGATAATTTCCCCGAATTCAGCCTCCAGGGTCTTTTGGTATTGATTTAAAACATTTTTGATGCTTTCTGAAGTCGTTAGTCTTGGCAGAATTTTTAAATTTGCTGTCTTTTTAATAAATTCAACAGTTCTTAAATCTTCCGGGTCAAGCATAGCCACTTCTAAATTATTTCCCTTTTTTCTAAAAGCAACAATATTATGAGACCTGGCAATTGGCTCAGGAATAAATTTCAGAACTTCTGGCGAGATTTTTTCTTTTTCCAAGTTTATAAAAGGAATCCCTAAAATATAAGCTTCAAGTTTAATTAGTTCTTCTTGAGTAATCAAGCCGTCTGAAACTAAAACATCTCCAACTTTCTGGCGGGTAATTTCTGCCCTTTTTAGAGCCTTCTCAAACTGGTCTTTGGCAACTAAAGCGGCATCCAATAAAAAGGCTTTTAATTGTCCTGGTTCAACTCTCATATTATTCTCCGAGGGCTTTTTTAATCTTCTCTAAAACTTCTTCCAGGGTGTATTTGGCTTTCACCAAATAAGTGGTCGCTCCCAACCCAATTGCCCTATCAACATCTCCTATTCCTTCAAGATTGGTCAAGATAATAACCGGGATTCCTTTTGTTCCAGGGTCTTCTTTCAGTTGTTTTAAAACGTCAAAACCGTGGACTTTGGGCAAAATTAAATCTAACAAAATCAGGTCAGGTTTTTTAGTCTTAGCCACTTCCAGCCCTGTTTCTCCGTCTAAGGCTGGAATCATCTCATAACCCTCTTGGCTTAAAATTTCTCCAAAGGTTTTTTGAAGAGCAGATTCGTCTTCTATAAAAAGTATTGTTTTTGGCATATATAGAGCGAGGCAACAAGTTTCAAAGTAGCTTTCGCAGGCGACTGAGCATGGTCTCCGAGCGAAACGAGGAGTCAGCCGCCGAGAATGCAGGTTGCATTTGCTCGCTGGGCAAATGACAACCGGCACTTTGAAAACTTCGTTGCCGAGCGATTATTTATTTTATTGGTAAAGTAAACCAAAAGGTCGACCCAGCTCCCTCTTGGCTTGAAAATCCAATTTTCCCTCCTGATTTTTCAATAATGGCCTTAGTAATATAAAGACCTAAACCTGATCCGTTGGTTTGATATTTTAAAACATTATCTGCCCGGAAAAATTTTTGGAAAATATATTTTTTATCTTCCTTAGGGATACCTACGCCACTATCTGTAATTTCAAAATAAAGATCCCCCCTCTTCTTCTCAAGTTTTATTTCAACTTCACCTTTATCTTTAATATAACGAGTAGCATTATCTAAGAGATTTTCAGCCACAAATCTAATTTGAGAGGGATCGGCAAGAATCTTTGGTAAATTCTCCTCGGCCTTAAATTTTACCTCAATATTTGAGGATTGAATAAAAGGTTTAAATTCTAAAATTAGATCTTTTATTAAATTCTCTAAAGAAAACTCCTGCTTTTTTAATGGAAGATCTCTTTGTTCAATTCTTGAGACGGTTAATAAATCTGAAATTAACTCCATCATCCGGCCACTATTTTCTTTTAAAATCTTAAAATATTCCGTTTGTTTTTTCTCAATCTTGCCAAGTCTGCCCGACATTAAAAGCTCAATTGCCCATCTTAAATTAGAGAGGGGAGACCTTAATTGATGAGAAGCCACACTGATAAATTCTGATTTCATTCTATTCGCCTCAGCTAATCTCTCAAATCCCTGAGTTATAATAAAAGCAATAATAAACAAAATTGTAGTTAATAAAAGTACAATCAGAGCTATTAGAGCGGGGTCTTCAACATAGCGGGTACCTATGGCATAAGTAATGACGGCTGTTCCAATAATAACTACTCCCATTATTAAAAAAAGAAATTGGGGACACTGCCAAATAGAAAGGTCGTATCTTTTACACTGAGCAAAAATATTTAATTGAGCTAAAACTTTCTTGAAGTTCACTAATTCTATTGTAGCATATTTGAAAAACAAGCGAAAATATGCTAAATTAAGAGGTACGGGGTGTCGTCGATGAAGCTAGCGCTTCATCTCCACCCTTCGCTAGCGCTCGGGTGTGTAATGGTAGCACGAGCCCAGCCATTTCAAAGACGGGGTGTCGTATAATGGTAGTACGTGCGCTTTGGGAGCGTACAGCCTGAGTTCGATTCTCAGCACCCCGAATGCGAAACGTAATAAATTTTCAGTGAAAATTTAAACGTTTCAGCAGCGTTTAAATTGCTTTGCAATTTATTATGTTGCGGGTATAGTATAGTGGCTATTATCTTTGGTTTCCAACCAAATGACGGGGGTTCGACTCCCCCTACCCGCTCCAATCAAAAACAGGCATCGTTGCCTGTTTTTAAAATTTTTACTTGGCGTATTCTATCACTCTGCTTTCTCTTATAACATTGACTTTAATTTCTCCCGGATACCTGAGTTCTTCTTGAATTCTATTGGCAATAGCTTTAGCTATTTTCTTTGCCTCTAAATCATCTATTTCCTCTGGTTTAACGAAAACTCTAATCTCTCTGCCGGCCTGAATAGCATAACTTTTCTCTACCCCGGCAAAAGAATTAGCAATCTGCTCCAGTTCAGCCAATCTTTTAAGATAACTCTCTAAGGTGTCTTTTCTTGCTCCTGGCCTGGCTCCGGAAATTTGATCAGCAACCTGAACAATTATTGCCTCTAAACTTTCGTAGGGATATTCTTCGTGATGGGATTTCATAGCTGAAATAACCTCTTTTTCTACTCCAAATTTTTCTAAAATTTTAATGCCGATATCAGTATGAGAACCTTCAACTTGATGATCAACGGCCTTGCCAATGTCATGTAAAAGCCCTGCTTTTTTACAAACCTGAATTTTCCCCCCAATTTCAGCTGCCAAAGCCGAAGCCAGAAGAGAAACTTCAATAGAATGAAGCAAAACATTCTGGCCGTAGCTGGTTCGAAAACGCAATCTCCCTAACAATTGAATAATTTTTGGATCAAGGCCAACGAAACCTGTATCATAAACAGCTTGCTCTCCGGCTTCTTTTATCTGAGAGGATATTTCCGATTCTGCCCTCTCCACCATCTCTTCAATCTTGGCCGGATGAATCCGGCCATCCCGGACCAGCTTTTCCAGGGCTACTTTAGCAATCTGCCTTCTAATCGGATCAAAGCCCGAAATAACCACCGCTTCCGGAGTTTCATCAACTATTATCTCCACACCGGTTAATTTTTCAAAAGCCCTAATATTTCTTCCTTCTTTGCCAATAATTCTTCCCTTAATTTCTTCTGAAGGCAAAGCCAAAGTTGTGGTCGTAATTTCCTGAGCCTGGGAAATGGCGCATTTCTGAATAGATAAAGCTAATAATTCTTTGGCCCTTTTTTCAAATCGCTCCTGGCCTTCTGATTCTAATTTTTTCATCCTTTCGAAAATTTCTTTCTGGTATTCTTTTTCCAGATTCTCAAATAACTCTTCTCGCGCCTCTTTCTTAGAGAATCCAGAAATCTTTTCTAAATCTTCGTCGGCTTTCTTTTTCAGACTTTCTAAAGTTTCTTTTATCCCCCTGAGTTTTTCTACATTTTTACGAAATTCAGCTTCCTTTTTTTCGTAATCTGAGAGTTTCTCATCTAAAATATTTTCTCTCCTTAGCAAAAGTCTTTCTGTTTTAAAAAGTTCCTCACTTCTTGTATCCGCCTCCGCTTTAGCTTTCTCTAAAATCTGGGAGGCCTTTTCCTTGGCCTGGGATAGGAGAGTTCCGGTTTCAGTTTTGACCTGAGAAATTCTTTTTTGAATTTTTGCTTCTAAGGTGTCGTAATCTCTTCTGGCAATTGACTGACGGGCATAGTAACCCAAAACAACTCCTGTTGCCACAGAAACTATGCCCACTAAAAGTGGAATAAATTGATTCATATTTTAAGATTGGTAATTTGATTTTTAACATTTTAATTAAGAATTCAATGCTAAAGATATCAAAAGCCCAAGATTAATTTTTCTAAATTCAGCTTAGCAAAAACCGCTCCAAAAGTCAAAAAACCCTAGGGTTTTTAGCCACTAGGGAATAGGGTTTAGGCTATTGGCTATTTTAAAACGGCGCGATCTCTTTCCATTTAGGAAGAGGAAATTCAGCGTTTAAGGTTTTAGAACGAGAGCAGGAGAAACCATCAGAATCAGTAACTCTGAGGGTAATCAGTTTTTCGCCGATGGAAAAGAAATTAACTGTTGGATCTTGCTCATTGGAAGTAGCCGGGCTGCCATTTTGGAATGTCCAAGACCAACTTGTCTTTGAAGCTCCTCCAAAAACAGTTGATTTGTCAGTGAATAAAACATCTTCATTAACGCCTGGAATTTGAGGAGCCCAGCTAAAGTCTATAGAGGGATAGGCATGCTCGGGGGTAGTAAAGCTGGGACCATCTGCCCAAACAGAGCCAGCATCATGATTATCCCAAACTTTCACTCTCCAGTAATAGGTGGTCTTGTATTTCAATTTACCCAAGATAGTGGCATAGGAATTAGAGCTTGATGTTACTTTTCCAGAATCATCCTCAGGTGAATTGAAATTACTATTTTTATCTACCTGAACCTGGTAGGCAGATTGGCTATCCCCAGGGTCAGGGTCTGTGAAAGTCCAGGAGAAAATGCCAGCTGGCCCGGAAATACAATAATCTGGCTGAGCTACCTTAAGGTTAGTAGCTGAAGGAGACTGATTAGGAATAGGAATACTGACGGTGACCGTGGCTGAACGAGAAATACTGCCGCCAGAGCCAGTACAGCTCATTGAGTAAGTAGTGGTAGCAGAAGGGCTAACCGCTTTACTGCCGGAAGTTGCTGCTGACCCTGACGAACCTCCTGTCCAGCTACAACTGGTTGTATTAACAGAAGACCATTGAAGAGTTGAGAATTGACCTTGGATAATCGAAGAAGGATTAGCAGTTAAATTAAGAATAGGAGAGGAGACGCATGTGCTGTCATCCACGCATCGAGACTGAGAATCACAGCCTGAAGGAGTACAAGTACGAGTTTGCTGTCTTTGGGTAGCAGAACAACTGCCTCCCCCGCATGAACCGTTAGCCCAAGCTGTACAAGAACAGCCACTTTTTTTATAGCCGGTGCAATTTGGACAATCAGAACTGTTCCAGGTTCCAATTCTTTCATAGCCGGAGGCAGGACTGCGATTTGTGCAAGAACAGTCGGGCCAGACATAGCTGGCAGTGCCGTGGCTTACACAAGTGTGCCCACAGTCTTGTAAGCCAGTTCCTCTATAACCGGTACAGCTTGGACAATCATAGCTATTCCAGGTTCCAATTCTTTCATAGCCTGAAGCAGGAGATTGATTAGTACAGGAACAATCAGGCCAGGCGACACTGTCAGTGCCGTGGCTTAAGCAAGTATGTCCGCAGTCTTGCGAATAGTTCTCCCACGGCCCATATTTAGTATAACAAGAACCATCCTTACAGCCTTTTTCTACATAACGCCTCTGTTGCCAACCACCTGAAATACGGTATTCATAACCACTCGTCCCACAATATGCAACATCATAGTCAATTTCGATGTCCCAATCAGAATAACAGGAATCTCCTGAACAACCTCGGTAGTAAATAATTCTTGATCTATGTACCTCATTCCCGGAACAGTAATAACTCCAAGGACCATAGTTGTCAGAACCGCAATATTCCCACTCTTTTTCAGACCAGCTATAACACTCACCTCCTGAACAGCCCATGTCACCGTATATTCTATAACGCCAATTACCTGAACAAAGCCAGTTAGTTTTCCATTCACCCGTAGGGCAAGCGTCTTTATAATGACAACTGTGAACACATTCTGCCTGCCCGGACATAAGAGCGCACCCAACTTCACAGGTACAGGGCCTGGTACCGGGCTTAGTGCCCAGAGCATCCACGCATCCCTTATACGTTCCTCTTTGCTGCTTACAATTACCGCTTAGGGTTCTTCCACATATGCTCGAGTCAGTTCCTGGTGTAGGATAACATTTAATCACAGAACAATAATAACACTCTGGACAATTACTATCGAACAGGCATCCTCCCGCTTCTATACATTTTCCTCCTGAACAGCCGATATCACAATCTTCCACAAAATAATAATAGGTATTACTCTCTCTACAATCATCTCCTGAACAACCTCCAGAGCAGGTTGTCTTTTTGTAAACTTTATCTCCTACGCAGTAATAAGTATAAGGAGTACAGGTCCTTGAGCCGCAGTCTTTTGACAAATAATCGTAATTTTTAGTCGCCTGGCAAGAAGTTCCTGAGCAACCTCCGGAGCAGGTATATTTATACCGGAGTTGGTCTCCGCTACAATAATAAGTAGCAGAGGTACAGGTCCTTGAGCCACAATTTGTTACAGGCTCACTATTGGTGCCAGTAAGGGAATAACAGGAGCTTCCTGAGCATCCTCGGTAGTAAACTGTTCTCTGTCTACGTAAATAATCACCTGAACAGTAGTAGCTCCAGGAGCCGTAGCTGGTGGAGCCGCAATTCGTTACATATTCAGTTTGGGTACTAGTATAGGAATAGCAAGAACTTCCTGAGCAACCTCGGTAGTAAACAGTTCTTTTTCTGTAAAGGTTGCTCCCGGAACAGTAATAGCTCCAGGAGCCGTAGCTGGTGGAGCCGCAGCCTTGTACATAGCTTGTTTGGGTACTGGTATAGTAATAGCAGGAACTCCCTGAACATCCCCGGTTGTAAACAGTTCTTTTTTTGTATAGACTGCTCCCGGAACAATAATAGCTCCAGGAGCCGTAGCTGGTGGAGCCGCAGCCTTGTACATAGCTTGTTTGGGTACTGGTATAGTAATAGCAGGAACTCCCTGAACATCCCCGGTAGTAAACAGTTCTTTTTTTGTATAAATTACTCCCGGAACAATAATAGCTCCAGGAACCATAGCTGGTGGAGCCGCAATATTGATAGTTTGACCAGGAACCGCAAGAAGGTCTACAATATCTCCTCTGGCGCCAGCTACCTGAACAGCGATACTCCCACCAAGTAAAAGCTGCGTTAGAGTAATTCTGACGATAATTAATCAAAGACAGATTGATGGTAACCAGACCGCCCTTTGAGGATTTATCAAAAAACCAATTGGCTCTTAAAGGAATAAGAGCTATCAAAAAAGCAAAAAATATAGAAATAAGAATTATTTTCTTATTCATCTACGCGAGCGCCAGCGAAGTCGAAAGAACTAAAGTTCTTTCTCACTCCCCTTAACGGGGTCGTGCGTGGAGATGAGCGAAGCTCATCGACTACGTGAGCGTTAGCAAAGTCGAAAGAACTAAAGTTTTTTCTCACTCCCCCTAACGGGGTCGTGCGTGGAGATGAGCGAAGCTCATCGACTACGCGAGCGTTAGCGAAGGGGGGAGATAAAGCGGAAGCTTCATCGACTTTTCTAATAAATTTTCAGACAATTATTTTACTCTGCCAGTATCAAACCCACTGGCGATATCCGAACCTCGGTCCCCTCTATGGTATAGTCTGCCTTTAAATTCAAAGAGATGAAGACATTATCTTCTGCTTTAATCTCTTCAAAACTTATTTCTTTTTGACCCAGGTTGTATGCTTTTCCATCAGCAGTAGTAATTGTGCCTGTTATTTCCTCTTTGGCAACTCCGGCCGGCAAGATATAATCAGAAATAATTTTTGCATCCTGAGCAATCGGAACTACTAAAGAAGCTGTTTCCTGTCCTTCTTCCGTAAATCCTGCAACGGTTAAATTACGTCCGGATATTTCTTTCACCATGCCGCTAACAGAGAGATTCCACCGAATTGCTTCTGAAGCTAACAAAGAATCTATTTTTTCTAAGTTCGCTCCTACCCCTTTCTGCGTTCCTGGAGTTATTTTTTGGCTTCCCACATTCAAGCCAATATAATAACTTATCCCTATCAAAAAAATAGCAATGACAATAATGACGAAAATAGCTATTTTTTTATTCATAATTTTTATTTTTTAATTTTAAATTTTTGTTAATTTTCGACCTTTAGAAAACTCACTTTATTTATTCTACCACTATACCATAATTATTATATCATAATTACAAATTATACTATAATATCAATGTCATTATATCACAATTAAAAAATAAAAGGCCTGTGGACAACTCGAAGAACATCCGTTCTTCTCCACCCGCCGAGTCCCGTTTGCGGGACGAAGGTGGAAAAGAGCGCGAAGCGCTCTTTGACTTCGCTGCAGCTCGGGTAACTAAAGAATTATTTTAAACGGTATTTTAGTTAAATAAGCTTTTCTTAAAATTTTTATAAAAAGCGAGAGGCAAATAAATTATTTACCTCTCTTTTTTTTGAATTATTGTTGTTTTTAACCCCCTTTTGGCTCCAAGGGTTTCTTTGTTTTTTATAGATCGTCAAAAAAATCCACTGCCCATACCTCAACATAGGTTCCTTCCATAGTAGCTGATTTTGAGTCCAATACAATAAATACGACATCCCCTATTGTTATTTTCTCGAAACTGATTTCCTTTTCTCCCAAATAACATATCTCGCCATTTGGCCCTGACATCTTACCAGTTATCTCTTCTCCCGTTTTCTTTTCAGATGTTTGTTTTTTTAGATACTCTTCAATATACTCGTCAATCTCCTCTTCAGGTATTCCTTCTGGAATTTCAATATTGTACTCTTCAATCTCCTCTCCCGTCTCCTTTTCAGGTGATTGTCCTCTTATATACTCTTCAATCTCCCCTTCAGATGTTCCTTTTGGAAAACTATACAAAATATAATTGGCAATGATTTTTGCATCTTGACTGACGGGAACTATTAAAGAAGATGTTTTCTCTTCTGTCTCAGTAAATCCTACAACGGTTAAATTACGGTTAGATATTTCTTTTACTATACCGCTAACAGAGCAATCTACCTGAGTTATTTCTGAGATAAATAAAGAACAATCTTTTCGAAGCTCTTCTATTTGTATTTCCTTAGGAGTTTCAGTAGGAGTTTCGGTCTCAGTTTGAGTAGGTAACCCTTCTTCCATCGAAACAGATATTGGCTTTCTTTGACAACCGAAAATACCTATTGCCACAAATGCTACTAAAACAACAATAATTACTGGAATTAATATCTTTCTCTTCATTATTATCCCTTTTCTTTCCATATAAAATTTTTAAGTATTCTATCAATAGGTTACACTATTTTAGAGAATCTGTCAAGAGATTCTCAGAGTGAAGTAAAAAAGGCAGAAATAAATTCTGCCTTTTTTAAATTATCTTTAGAACAACAACCCTTGAAGAATCAATTAAAATTCACTCGATTGATTTAAGTGAATCCGCCAAAGATGACCATACACTAACTTGGATATCTTTAATAGCATTGTCTGGGTTCATATCAAAGTCAACATGTATATAATCTCCTACTTTAATCTCTGTATCTCTTTCTCCCAGATTATATTCTTTCCCCTCAAAGGTACTACAAGCGCCTACTATTTTTTCTTTATCAGCTCCTTCCGGCAAAGCATATATAGAAATAATTTTTGTATTCTTACTAATCGGAACTACTAAAAAAAATGGTTTTTCGCTTTCTATATTAAATCCTCTAACAGTTAAATTACTACCATTAATTTCTTCTACTTTGCCCTGGAGAGCAAAATGCCCCTGAATTCCTTCTGTGAACGATAAAGAATTTAATTGAGCAGGCACTTCTTCCACCAGAACAGATTGATGCTGGTGAATGAGTATATTTATCTGGAAGACAAATATAGCCAAAACAAAAAAAACTATAATACCTCCTGGAATTAATAATATGATTTTGGTTCTTTTTTTCATTATCATCACTCTTCTTTCCATATTAAGTTTTAAATAAGTATTCTATTAATAGGTTACACTATTTTAGAGAATTTGTCAAGATGGTTCTCAAAGGAGCGAAACTTCAAAAGAAAAAGCCGAGTGGTTTCTGAAGAAACCACTCGGCTTTTTAATAGTTAAGTTGTATGAGGTATTTACTTTATTATTCCTTAGTCTTAATCACTTCATCAATTATTCCGTATTCTTTTGCCTCATCCGCCGACAAATAGAAATCCCGGTCAGTATCTTTTTCAATCCTTTCTAAGGGTTGACCGGTATGTTTGGCTAAGATTTTATTTAACTTTTCTTTTATTTTAATAATTTGTTTCGCCGTAATTTCAATCTCTATTGCCGCGCCGGTAACTCCGCCGGCCACCTGATGAAGTAAAACTTCAGCATTGGGCAGGGCAAAACGCTTTCCCTTCTCTCCGGCAGCCAGCAAGGTCGCCCCCATTGAACCTGCTAATCCAAAACAGACAGTAGAAATGGGGCATTTAACGTATTGCATAGTATCGTAGAGTGCTAAACCTGCAGTAACCGATCCTCCCGGGGTATTAATATAAAGCTGGATATCTTTATTGGGATTTTGGCTGGCTAAAAAAAGCATCTGGGCAATAGCCGAATTAGCCACAACATCGGTAATGGGGCCGGCCAAAAAAATAATTCTTTCTTTTAAAAGTCGGGAGTAAATATCATAGGCTCTCTCCCCATATTGAGATTTTTCGATGACGGTTGGGATTAAAACCATAGATTTATTTAACAAAATTCTCTAAAAATTGAAAGGTCTTCTCGTTCCTGATGACGCTTTCACTATATTCTTTTAACTGATTTTGGTCAAGATCAGGATAAATTTTTGAAATTTTATCCATCTCTTCTTTTATTTCTTTCTCTGAAACCTCAATATTCTCTCTCCTTTCAATCTCTTTTAAGACCAGAGAGTTTTTGATTTTTCTTTGAGCTTCCGGCAAAAAAGAGTCCAATAATTCTTTTTCGGTTTTGTTTATTTTGGCTAAGTAATTTTCAAAGTTAATCTGAAGCATTTGGGGAACCTGCTGTTTTAAACTTTCAAGCATTCGCTTTTTTTCTGATTCTACCAAAACTTCGGAAATCTCAATCTGAGAATTTTCAGCTATTTTATCTAAGATTTCCTGACGGACTCTTTCTTTTTCAATCCTCTCTTTCTCTGCCCTTAATCTTTCGATTTCTTCTTTAGCAACTACAACTTCCCCTTTTTTAACTTGAGAAGCAATCTGTTTGTAATCCGGCAATTTGACTTCGGGCAAAACCGAAATTTTGGCCTTAAATTCAAAAGGATTTCCAGGGGCCAGCTTTAAAACTTCAATTTCAGGTTTAGAAATAGCTTCAATTTTATTTTCCGAAATTGCCTTGGGGTAATTTTCTTTTATCGCTTGATTAGCAGCCTCTTCTAAAATTCTTCCCGGGCCGATTTCCCTTTCAGCCATTTCCTTTGGCGCCATACCCTTGCGAAATCCTTTAATTTCGAGCTCTTTACCTAAATCTAAAGTCGCCTTTTCAACAAAATTATTGAATTCTTCAACCGGAACTCTGACTAAAATTTCAATTTGGGACTTTGGCAGTTTTTTAATTGAAGTTTCCATTTACAAGAAAAAAGGAAGAAAAATTAAAGAGATTATGCCAACTAATTTTATTAAAATATTTAGAGAAGGACCGGTAGTGTCTTTAAGAGGGTCTCCAACTGTATCGCCAATCACCGCCGCTTTATGGGAAGGAGAGCCCTTTCCTCCTAAATTACCAGCCTCAATAAATTTTTTAGCGTTATCCCAAGCCCCTCCGGCATTAGCCATAAACAAAGCCAATAAAAATCCGGTAATTAGGCTGCCGGCCAAAACTCCCCCTAAGGCCTCAGCTCCTAAAATAACTCCTACTAAAATCGGAGTCAAAATAACCAAAATCCCGGGCAAAATCATTTCTTTTAAGGATTTTTTGGTGATTAAATCAACGCACCTGCCATAATCTGGTTTAACCCTTTCTTCCATTATCCCGGGAATTTCTTTAAATTGCCTTCTTACTTCTTCCACTACTGCCTGAGCCCCCCGGCTTACTGCCTTTAGGGTTAAGGAGCAAAATAAAAAAGAAAGCCCAGCTCCAATAAAAAGGCCGGCAATTACTTTAGAGTTTAAAAGGCTAATTATTTGAAGATTGGCTACTTCAAAATAGGTGCTCAGCCAGGCCAAAGAAACCAAGGCCGCTGACCCTATGGCAAACCCCTTTCCGGTAGCGGCAGTAGTGTTTCCCACCGCGTCTAAAGCTTCGGCTCTCTGGCGAACTTCTTCTTCCAGGCCGGCCATCTCTGAAATCCCGGCGGCGTTATCAACAATGGGACCGTAGCAATCTGTGGATAAGTTTATTCCCAAAACCGCCAAAATTCCTACAGAAGCAATGGCGATGCCATAAAGTCCGGCAAAATGATAAGCAATTATAGTGGCAAAGGCTACTCCCAGTACTGGCAAGGCAACGCTTTTCATTCCCACTGCCAGCCCTTCAATAATTACCGTCGGAGCTCCAATTTGAGCAGCTTTGGCAATGTCTTGTACTGGTTTCTTTTCCGCTGAAGTATAATATTCAGTGCTCTTACCAATCAAAAAACCAACTCCCAGACCGGCCAAAAGCGCCCAGAATAAACCAATCTCCTTAAACAAATTTGAAATTATGAAGTAGGCGACCACCGCCATTAAAACGTTAGCTGCAATCACCCCTTTCCCCATCGCTTTTCGGATTTGCTCAGTTTGTTCTGGAAATGGTTTTTTTTGCAGGTCTTTGGAAATTTTTACAAAAAAACTGCCGATAATTGAACTCAAAATTCCAGCTGATGCCAAAATCAGAGGCAAAAAAAGACCTTTTTCTCCGAATGCCACCACTCCAATAACCATTGCCGCGATAATGGATGAAACATAGGACTCAAAAAGGTCAGAACCCATTCCGGCAATATCTCCTACGTTATCTCCAACATTGTCAGCAATTACTGCCGGATTTCTGGGGTCATCTTCGGGAATTCCTTCCTCAACTTTTCCTACTAAATCTGCTCCCACATCAGCTGATTTAGTAAAAATCCCTCCTCCTACTCTCATAAAAAGGGCAACAAGAGAAGCGCCGAAAGCATAGCGGAGTAAAAGCTGAGCATCTTTAAACAAAAGCCAAATTACTGATATTCCCAATAACCCCAGGCCAACCACCAAAAAACCCATAACCTTTCCGCCAGAAAAAGCAATCTGAAAACTTTTTGGAAAATTCGTTCTGGCGGCATTAGCTACCCGGGAATTAGCCCGGGTGGAAATCATCATTCCAATAAAACCGGCTATGCTTGATACTCCTGCTCCGATTAAGAAAACAAAAGCTGCTGAAAAGCTCCTCGTCATTAAACCGAGTAAAAGAGCAATCAAAACAAAGACCAAGGCCATTATCTTAAATTCCCTTTTTAAAAAAGATATTGCTCCCTCCCTGACGGCCTGAGAAATTTTGACCATTTTCTCAGAACCAGAAGGGGCTTGATTTATTTTCCGAATCAAAAAAATGACAAAAACTATAGTAAAAAGCGAAACGATGATGGAAAGATATAACATAATAAAAATATAGTCCTGTCGGTATCTGATACCGACAGGCTCAATCGGTTATTTCTTTACTCTTTTTGTTTTCTTTAATGTTTTTGTTTTCTTCTTGGCTTCTTTGCCTTTTTCTTTTGTCTCTGGCTCTTTCTCTTTTTTCTCTTCTTTCTCTGCCTCCGGGCTTCTGACATCAATCTTCCAGCCGGTTAGCTTGGCGGCCAACCTAACATT